>Ga0315268_10008723_pt1 | contig 10559 bp, 5 predicted proteins | sample C1_top_MG_FD_204535 | JGI IMG/M metagenome (GOLD analysis project Ga0315268, IMG submission 204535) | Sediment microbial communities from Yellowstone Lake, YNP, Wyoming, USA - C1_top | ecosystem: Environmental > Aquatic > Freshwater > Lake > Sediment | place: USA: Wyoming | collected 2017-08-01 | reverse complement strand
CCCGTGCGTCTGCCCGTCTTTCTGCTTCTTCGTCCATCCGGCTCCGGCCACGAACAGCAGCTTGGCATCGGGGCGGATGGTTTGCTGGTCGGCCTGCGGCGCGCGGATCCCCGTGACCGTCGTGCGCGTCCCGGCCGCTGGCGCCGCCACCGCTTCCACCGCCGCCGCCCCCGCCGCGCCCGCGTACGCCGCGTGGCACCCGCCATCGAGCAGGATCATCCACGGCCGCTGGCTGCGCGAAAGCTGCGCCTCGATGCGCTGCCGGTAGAACCAGCGCGACACCACCGGCACGCCGCCGTTCACCGCGATCGCCGTGGCATGCGTGTCGATCTTGCCCTGCAGCCGGTGCGCCACTCCCGCCATCACGCGCGAGGTGCGCGCGCTCGCCGGAACCAGCACGATGGTCGCCTGCGCCGCCGCGGCCAGCGCGGCCGCCGCCGCCGCATCCGTGGCGTAGCGCGGCTGTTCGAACTCGCTGCCCGCGACGCAGAAGATCTTCGTGAACCCGGCGTTCGCAATCGTGTCCGCGGCGCGTTGCGTGGTCCCGCCGTACAGGCCCGCCACCAGCGTCGCGCCAGGCAGGGAAGCAGCCAACTCCTGCGCCGCGCTCACCGCCTCCAGCGCGCCCTTCGCCAGCGTTCCGTCGGCTTCCGTGGGAGAAAGCAAGAGGACCGTTTCCATCGTCATTGCTCCTTTACCCAGGCGACGATCTCCCGCGCGATCTCGTCCGCCGGAACGTCTTTCACGATCTTTGTCTGCCGTTGCTGCTTCGGCAGCGCCACGCTCTGGAACGTCAGCCCATCAGCCGCGACCGCCGCCGCCTGGGCCCGTTGCAGCGCCGGCATCAGCAGGCGCATGTTCTGCATGCCCACTTGCGGATCGTTGCGCGGCTCGCCCAGGTGCCCCGTCGCCCATCCCAGCAGCGCCGGCGCTCCCGCGCATTTCGACACCTGGTGGCGCCCGCCCTCGATCCGTTCCAGCACTTCGAACGATCCGTCGTTGCCCACCGTGATCTGGTCCACGCCCTGGAACTGCTCCGTGATCCCCAGCAGTTCGCCGGCAATCTGCAGCGTCGCGCCGGCGCCGCGGCTCGCCGACTCCCACCCGCCGAACACCAGCAGCCGCGAGCGGTCGAGCCCGGGGATCGTCTCGATGGCCTGCGCCAGCGCCGCCGCTGTGGCGTGCGCGTCGGTGAAGCCTCCGGCCGGCCCGTCCAGCGCCACCAGTTCGAACGCCACCTTCTGTGCCACCGTCATCATCACCTGCTGCAGCTTGGCCTTTGGCCCCAGGCTCACCAGGTACACCTTGCTCCCCGCGATCTTCTTCGCCAGGTTCGCCGCTTCGTAGAGTGCGTGCGCCGCCCACGGATCGAGCACCGCCGGCAGCATCATTTCATTCTTCAGCCCCGGCCCTGCGGGCGTCGTTACCGGCTCCAGCGTCTGCAGCGGGTCCGGCACGATGCTCCCGCACACCACAATCTGATATCCGCTCATCGCATCCCTTCTTGTTGATCCTGGTAGAGACGCAGCATGCTGCGTCTCTACTTTGCTGGCTTCGATTTCTCCGCGCTCTCCGCGGTGAATTCCTAGTTCTCCGCCGAGTGCAGCCCGCCCGCGCCCGCGCGGAACTCGATGTTCCCCTCGCCCGGTCCCACCTCCTGCGAGCAGTTCCACAGGCACGCCCCGCAGTGCACGCACTTCTCGCGGTCGAACTGCGGCACGCCGTCCGCTCCCGGCGTGATCGCCTGCGCCGAGCAGATCTCCACGCACACCCGCGCCCCGCACTCGCGGCAGATCTCCACGTCCCGGAAGCGCACGTGATCGGCGAATCCTGCGGGTGCCTGCACCTTGCCGCCCATCAGCAGCGCATCCTGCTGCGACACCAGCAGCGTTCCGTCGAAGGGAATCGCCGGCCACCCCAGCCGGTCCATGATGGCGTCGTGCAGCGCCACGCCGCGCGCCGCGCAATCCGCCTTGATTTTTTCCAGTTCGTCCGGCGCGATGCGCCCCGCAAAATACTTCTCCGCCTTCTGTATCAGGCCCTGCGGCACCGGCGGCTCCGCCCGCAGCACGACCATGCCCCGCGTCAGCCCCGCCAGCGCCATGCCGAACATTCCCTCGATCAACCCGCCCTGGAAGCCGTCGCGCGCGCACTCCGCGATGCGGCCTTCCTTTTCCACCCAGCTCCCGCGCCGCCGCTTTACGTAGGTCGCTTCGAGATTCTGTTTCGTAAACGGCCGCCCCGCGCGCAGCAATTCGATCACCGCCTCCGCCAATTGCGTGCCCGTGGTCCACGCCTCGTCCACGCCCGACCCGGTGAGCACGTTGGTGCTCCCCGACCCTTCGCCGATGCGCGCGTACCCGTCACCCGCCAGGAACGGCTCCCCGCGCTTCCCCGATTCCTGCAGCGACTTCGCTCCCCACGAGCGCAGCTTGCCGCCCTCCAGGTAGCGCCACAGGTAGGGATGCTGGATGTAATGTTGCAGGTAGCGGTAGCTCGTGCGCACCGGGCTCCCCAGCCACGACGGCACGAAGATCCCCACCGTGCACAAGCGCTGATCGAGCACGTAGAGGAAGCCGAAAATCTCCGGCTCGGGATATCCAAAGGTATGCAGCACCGTGCCCGGCTTGATCTCCACGTTCTCCCGCAGCTCGATGACGAACTTCATCCCCACGGCCCACTCGCGGACGTGATGCCCGCCTGGCATGCCGAACTCCTCGTCCAGTTGCCGTCCCACCGGCCCCACCGGCCCGTCGCCCACCACCGTGAGCGGCGCTTCCACGTCCATCCCCGGCATGTAACCGGCTTCCGGCGCGCCCGCGCGGTCCGTGCCCTGGTCCACCAGCCGGAGGCCGCGCACGCGTCCGCCCTCCACCAGCGCCTGCTCCACCGGCATCCCCGGCCAGATCTGCACCGCGCCCGAGCCCATCAGTTGCGCGCCCACCCACTGGTTGAACTGCCCGACCGACATCACCCAGCCGTCGTGCTTCCGCAGGAACTCCGGCGTGTACGGCAGCTCAACCGCTTCGCGCGCATACTTAAAAGGAAACTTTAGGGTACGAATGGCCCGGTCCACGGCCCGCAGGCCGAGCGACCGCCGGCTCGCCCCTACGGGATCGAGCAGGTAAACCGTTTTCTCGCTGCTGACCGCCGCGGCCAGCGGCACCTGCGACGGTTCGAACCCGGGGAAGCTCGCCTTGATCCCTCGCCCCCGCGTCACCACTCCCGAGACGCCGAACCCGATGTCGTCGGCGCGCTCGTAGCACACCACCTGCAGCGGCATGCCCGGCGCCGCCACGCTGGGAATCTTCACCGTGCCGTCCTCGGCCACCGTCTCCCGCGCCAGCGTCGTCAGGAAACCGCCCATCGCCGGCCCGAAGCCCACGCAGGCGATGTCCACCGCGAGCTTCTGCCGCTCGACCGCTTCCTTTTGACTTACGTTTTGCCCGGCTTCTTCGCTCGGCAACGCTCGTCTCTCCGGGTAGGGAATTACTGCGGATAATCCAGCGCTTCGGGAATCATGACGTGCGCGATGGCGTCGGCGGCGCGGTCCTTGGCCAGTTGCGATCCGGTCAGGCAGCTATCGAGTTTCATGCGCAGCCGCTGGAACTGCTCCGCGCCGCGGCAGGTGGCGCACGGCCCCGCTTTCGGCGGATGCTCGCCCTGCGGCCCGATCACGTCCACCGCGCACGCACCCAGCCCGGGGATGATGCTCTCGAACTCGTCCAGCTCCGCCACCTGGTAGCAGCCCTTGTATCCTTCCGCGTCCCACGCCGGATGCCGGTTGTATCCGAACACCAGCTCCGCGCAAACGCGGCCGCACTCGCCCGCCGCCCGCGTCGTTTGCACATGCGCCAGGTCGGTGTAGAAGTTCACCAGTCCGCCCAATCCTTCCGCCACTACCGGGTTTGCCGGTCCTTTTTCTTCCAGCTCCATGACGTCGAGCACGAACTGCCGCGCCGCCAGCAGCCAGCAGAGCGCGTCCGCCAGGCGGAATGTGACGCCCTGCCGCGGCGAGTGGTAGAGCTTCAGCCCGTCGGCGTCCGTCGCCGCCTGGAGATGTTCGTACGTCCACAGCCACATCGTCATCGCCGTCGCCAGCGTGCACGCGCCGGTCCCCGGACGCCGCGCCGCCACGTGCCGCATCTCCACGATCCACTGCCGGAACTGCGCCAGGAACAGCGGGTTCGTCATCGTCACCGTCAGGTTGCGGCGCTGCACCGCCTCCGGCCCTTCGTAGGTCGCCTCGAGCTGCGAGTCCATCCACTTGTGTCCCAGGAAACCGGGGCAGTCCTCGGTGATGCCGTACCCGCCCATGAGGCTCACCGCCTCGCGCATCGCCGACGAGCCCGTGCCCGTGTTCCACAGCTTGGCCGCGGGACACAGCACGTCCGCCGCGGCTTCCAGCAGCGCGTACTGCACCAGGCGGTCGTTCTTCATCTCCTCATATCTCTTGGAGTCGCGCTTCGCCTCCGGCAGCGCCTGCAACCGCAGGAACTCGATCGCGTCCTTCTCCAGCCCGCGGAAGAACTTCATCTCCGCCTTGCCGCCGCGGATGCCCTTGGCCGCCAGCAGCGCGTCCTTTTCTTTCTCCATCGGGTCCACGACGTCGAACAGCCGCGCCGCCGCGAATCCCAGCGCCGCGCCCGCCTCGCCCATCGCCCACACGTCCGTCAGCCGGTGCAGCGCGTCTTCCCGCTGCTGGATGCCGAGCTCGTAGCGCAAGCTCCCCGGCGCGGCCTGGGTCGAGCCGCGGAACCTCCCGCGCTGGTAGCGGATCACCGGCTCCACCGCCGACAGCAGCTTGGCCGACGTCATCAGCGCCACCGTCACCCGCGTCCGCCGGAACACCGCCTCGATCACCTCGCTGTGCGAGTAGTTGGGCACGATCACGCCGTCCTTCACCGTGTACCCGCCCACGATCCGGCTCGCCGGAACGCGCAGGCTGAAGATCGGGTCATGCGTCGAGGAAAGCTGGTGCACCATCTTGCGCGTCGCCGCACCGCGGTCGAACAATCCCGCATCACCCTCCTCCAGGATCACCATGCACGAGCCCTTGATGCGCTTGTCCGCCGAATCCACTGCCGCCGTCACGAAGTTGGCGAACCCCATGTTGGTGATGAAGCGCCCGCGCTTCTCCACCTGCAAGACCGGTTCCTCGCCTTCCTTCCACTCCGCCACGCGCAGTGAGCCGTTCAGCATTCCGGTATCGACGCCAACGTACGGCAGCGGCTCCGTCAGCGCGAAGGCGCCGCGCCATGGTTTGCGGTCTTCGCCCGGACGCGGCGGCGCCGCCAGGCCCATGTACCGCTGCTTCTGCTCGGGAGTGCCGCGCTCGTGGATCGGCGCCAGCGCCAGGCAGCCAGCCAGCGATCCCGTCGCCGCGCCCGCGTCCACCCACGCCAGCTCGAAGGCGATCAGCGCCAGCGCCAGGTTCTTCGGCCCCGCCAGATACCCGCCTTCCTCCGGCTCCATGAACGCCGCCGTGATCCCCGCCTCGTCGAAGGCCTTCAGCAGCTCGTTCTTCTCCGGCGTCCACTCATGATGGTGCCGCGCGCCCTGCGCCACCAGCCGCGCCACCGGACCGCGCGCCACCGCCCGCGCCGATTGCACAACCATCTGCAGGTCGTAGCGGTCGGCGAAGCGCCACATGATTTGCCGCACGTCGTCCCCGGGCAGGGTGCGCAGCTTCTCCACTTCTGGCTTGGTTGCGGTGGTAGCCATGGCGGTCCCTTTCTTGATTTTCGGCTACTCATTGTCGCGGCGATTGACTCCCCATGCTGTGATTCTCGTCACATCGGAAGGTGACCCGCGCCTCTGCTTGCGGCCCCCGAAGCGGGCGCGCACGCGCCGTCCATGGCCCCCGCGCCGCCTCCAGCAGGGAAGCGGCCCCGGTGCGCCGTGCCGCCCTGGACGCTCCTCGCCCCGCGCGCGACATCACATCCGCTGGTGATGGCTCCCGCCCGTGCTTCACGTCTGGAGCGCGCTGGCCCTCCAGCGTGAGCGAAATGGACGAATGTGAACCGGAGCGCGCTGGCCCTCCAGCGCGAGCGAAATGGCTGATTGTGAATCGGAGCCCGCTGGCCCTCCAGCGCGAGCTAACATCTCCGCTCTCTCTCCTTCGTGTGCCCTTCGTGTCCTTCGTGGTGCGCTTTTGTTCCGACTGCCATCCCGAGCGAGCAGCGAGTCCTCGACCTGCGAGTCGAGGGACCTTGCGTCTTCTGCTTCTGGAAACTAGAAACTGGAAACTGGAAACTGCAAACGTCTTCCATCCGCCTCGCCATCACACCCCTGCGTGACGAATCGCATTGCCATCCGCGCGGCGCCGGTGCATCCTGCTTGGTCATGTCCGGCACCGCTCCATCCGCGACGCTTCCCGCCCGCCTCCGCGACCTCGGACGCATCGTCGGCAACACCCCGCTCCTGGCCCTCGACTTCCTCTTCCGCGGGCGCCCGCGCACCGTCTACGCCAAGTCCGAGCACATGAACCTCACGGGCAGCATCAAGGACCGCATGGCGCTGCACGTCCTCCAGGCTGCCTATGCGCGCGGCGACATCCACCCCGGCGACACCATCGCCGAAGCCACCAGCGGCAATACCGGCATCTCCTTTGCTGCCATCGGGCGCGCTCTCGGTCATCCCGTCGTCATCTTCATGCCCGACTGGATGAGCCGCGAGCGCATCGACCTCATTCGCAGCCTGGGCGCCACCGTGGAGCTGGTGAGCAGGGAAGAGGGCGGCTTCCTGGGCAGCATCGCCAAGGCGGAAGCCCTCGCCGCCGCCCGCCCGCGCGTCTTTCTCCCCCGCCAGTTCTCCAACGACGCCAACGTCGCCGCCCACCGCTCCACCACCGGGCCCGAGATCTGGTTCCAGCTCCAGTTCGCCGGCTTGCAGCCTGCGGCTTTCGTCGCCGGCGTCGGCACGGGCGGCACCGTGATGGGCGTCGGCCGCTACCTGCGCGAGCGCCGACCCGGATGCCGCGTTCATCCCCTGGAGCCCGCCGAGTCGCCCACTCTTTCCGCCGGCCGCAATGTCGGGCACCACCGCATCCAGGGCATCTCCGACGAGTTCATCCCCGCCATCGTCAACCTCGGCGAGCTCGGCCGGCCCATCTCCGTGCACGACGGCGACGCCATCCTCATGGCCCAGCGTCTGGCTTCCGAACTCGGCCTGGCGGTCGGCATCTCCTCCGGCGCCAACTTCCTCGGCGCCCTCCAGCTTCTCGAGGAGCTCGGCGGCGACGCCGTGGTCTGCACCGTCTTTGCCGACGACAACAAGAAGTACCTCAGCACCGACCTCCTGCGCTCCGAACCCCTCCGCGACGACTACCTCTCGCCCCACGTCGAGCTCACCGGCTTCCGCGCCTTCCGCCGCGTCTGCCAGACCTGCTGCGAGGCCGCCGAGTGCGAGCAGCGCCTCGCGCTGCTGACTCCTTCCGTACGCCTCCTGCGCCCCTCCTGCTGCCCCCTGAACACTCCCGGCGCCGGCTGACGCTCCGGGATACGGGGCCTCGTTCTCCGGCCGGCGCAGGCGGCAACTGCCTCCGATCACCGTCCCTGTGTTCATCGGTCACGCGACATTGTGACGTCCCTCCTCGCCATCTTCCCGCGCCAGGCGCATCCTGAGCGCATTCATGGCAGCCACGATTTCATCCGACGCTCCCGCCGCGGTGCAGCCGCGCGTGCCCACCGACGTGGTGCTGGCGGCCATGCTGTCAGTCCCGGGCAAAGTCAGCGACCTCATCTTTTCCCCCGGACGTCCGCCCCAGATCGAGCTCAACGGCAAGCTCACCGGCGTGGAGGTTCCCGGTCTCGGCCTGCTCACGCCCGACGACACCCGTGCGATCGCTGACGGTCTTATTGGAGATAACGCCACCGCCGCCCAGCTCCTGAAATCGGAGGGCGCCGCCGACACCTCCTACGGCCTTCCCGGCGTCTGCCGTTTCCGCGTCAACATTTTCCGGCAACGCGGCAGCGTCGCCATCGTGATGCGCGTCATCCCCGATTCCATCCCCTCCTTCGAGGACTTGAAGCTCCCGCCGGCGCTCCGACAGGCCGCCGACCTGAAGAACGGCATCGTCCTCGTCACCGGCCCCACCGGTTCGGGCAAGTCCTCGACGCTCGCCGCTATCCTCGATCTCATCAACGAAAGGCACGCCTACCACATCGTCACCATCGAAGACCCCATCGAGTTCATGCACCGCCACAAGCAGAGCACCATCCACCAGCGCGAGCTGCACACCGATACTCCCAGCTTCGCTCTCGCCCTGCGCGCCGCTCTGCGCCAGGCCCCCAAGGTCATCATGGTGGGCGAGATGCGCGACCGCGAAACCATCGAGATCGCCTTCGAGGCCGCCGAAACCGGCCACCTCGTCTTTTCCACCCTGCATACCATCGACGCCGCCAAGACCGTGGAGCGCATCCTCGGCGTCTTCCCCCTCAGCGAGCAGCGCGTCATCCGCGAGCGCCTTGCCATGAGCTTCCGCTGGATCGTCTCCCAGCGCCTGCTGCCCTTGAAGAACGGCAGCGGCCGCGTGGCCGCCATCGAGATGCTCAAGTCCACCCTGCGCACCCGCGAGTACATTCAGCAGGGCGACTCCGAGAGCAAGTCCCTGCTCGACGCCATCCGCGACGGCGCCCACGAAGGCATGCAGCACTTCGACGGGGAGATGGAAAAGCTGGTGCGCGCCGGCCTGATTGAACTCGATACCGCACTTGCTTTCGCCACCAACGCCGGCAACCTCCGCCTGCAGCTCGCCGATCTTTTCGAGGTGGAGCACGCCCGCGACGCCGCCCAGGCGCGCCGCCAGGTTTCGGCCGCTCGCGCTGCCGCCGCCCAGACGCCTTCCGCCCCACGCCCGCTCCCTGACATGACCGTTCCCAACGATGTCGCCAGGGAGCAGGAAGATTTCCTCTCGGATCTCCGCATCACCGTCACCGACCTTCTCAGCGGCTCCGATCACGAGAAGGACGCCGACGTCGAGTGCGCCCTGGGCAAGACCCGCATCACCCCTCCCGAGGCCGAGGCCTTCCGCGCTCCCTATCTGGGCGAGGACAGCTTCCGCGGCGCCTTTGCCCGCATGCTCGTGGCCCTGGTCGTCCTGCGCGCCCGCATCACCCTGGAACGCGAATCCCTGCACGCCCACCTCGGCTCCGAATTCCTCTGGCAGAAACACGCCGACCGCCTGCGCTTTCTTTATGCCAAGGCGTCCGAAGCCGTGACCTCCGCCCGCGCCACCGTGGACATGGCGGAAAAGCGCGGCTTGGCGGAGCGGGCCAAGCTTGGACATGCGGTGCTGCAAAGCGTCGAGGTGTTGCGCGTCGAGATCGTCGCCGACCTCAGCAATCTCTCCTCGCTCGAGGGCGCCTGAACACCTGGGCGCGTGCGCCCTCTCCCGCACTCTCGGGGCACTCCCCAACTCCTCCCGCACGAAATGTCATCCGAGCAGGACTTCAGTCCTGCGAAGGACCTATACATTTCCCGGCCCCGCGTCATCCATGCTTCCTCGCCCGCGCAGGTTCCTCACTGACGCTCATCGGCCGCTGCCGCTATAATCGCCGCACTACCCCCTGTTTCCCGCCGGCCCCCGTCCCGGCAGAAGGAGGACCATGCGCCGCCGTCACCCGCTCTTTGCCTTCGCCGGCATTCTCGCGCTCGCCGCCTGGGCCCTGTTCATCCTCGCCTGCACCGGCTGGCCCGGCTGGAGCCCCGACAGCACCAGGGTCGTCTTTCCTTATGCGGACGCGGTGGCCAAGCAGGACGGCGTCGCCCTCTTCGACCGCACCACCGGTTCCGTTACCACCGTCTTCCGACTCGCTTCCAAGGAAGGAGAAACCTCGCCGTACGCCCAGTTTTCCGCCGACGGCAAGCTCCTCCTGATCGGCTCCATCGCCACCGACGGCAGCGACGTCACGCGCTTCCACCTGCTGACCCTCCCGCTCGCTCCCGGCGGCGTTCCCCGCCAGTTCGTGCTCCCCAAGGTGGAGGACAGCATGCCTTACCAGCCCTATCCCGAGATCGGCGGCAAGCTCTTCATCGGAACGGAATACATCGCCTCCCTCGATCTCGCCTCCGGCGCCCTGAATGTGCAGCCGCTCTCCGAAACCCTCCCCGCGTCCGCCTCCCGCCAGGTGTTCCTGTTTGCTTCCGGCGGGAAGCTGTATTCCGTGCTCGTGGACAGCCCCGAAGGAGGCTCGGACGCGCAGAAGAAATATCGGCTTGGCGAGGTCGATCTGGAGACACTGAAGATCCAGCCGTGGTTCACCGTGACCGCCGCCGATCTCGCCGCCCGCGGCCTGACCGATGCCGGATGGATGCCGGCCGCCGACCCCACCTCCGCCCGCATGGCGATGTCCGCCCGGCGCGAAGACGGCAGCAGCGTGGTCGTCTTCCTCTCCCGCGACGGCCTCGGCCGCGTCCTCGTGCCCGCCATCAAGAAGGACTACACCCTGGGCGACTTCCTCCAGTGGTCCGCCGACGGCAAGACCCTCTTCGCTCCCGTCCTGCTGCGCACCGAGACCCGCGGCCTCTACGACTACGCCGTCGCCGAGATTGACGCC
>Ga0315268_10008722_pt1 | contig 10559 bp, 8 predicted proteins | sample C1_top_MG_FD_204535 | JGI IMG/M metagenome (GOLD analysis project Ga0315268, IMG submission 204535) | Sediment microbial communities from Yellowstone Lake, YNP, Wyoming, USA - C1_top | ecosystem: Environmental > Aquatic > Freshwater > Lake > Sediment | place: USA: Wyoming | collected 2017-08-01 | reverse complement strand
TCGGCAAATCCGCGCTATTCGTCTCGTATGACTATGGGCCGAGGGTGAACATCGCGGCGGTCATAACGGACATGCCGCTCGTGGCCGGCAAGCCGTCAAAGAACCAGTGCGGATCCTGCACCGCCTGCGCGAAGGCGTGCCCCATAGGGGTCCTGGCGGCGACCGACTTCGAGGTCTACCCGGAGCGGCTCGACAAAGTCCTACAGAAGGAGAAGTGCGATGATCTGCTGGAGAGACCGGAGAACAAGGGAAAAGGCATATGCTGGGAATGCGCGCTCGCCTGCCCGAAAGGGAAGAGATAAGCTCACTTCTTCTTGACTGGAATCATTATCTTTGCGTAGATTATCGTGACTCCGCCGATGACCTCCGGCTTCTTCGAATATATCTCCATAGGGGCGCCCGCCGCCCGGTATCCCTTATCCGAGATCCAGTCGTGGATCTTTGAATAGCTCATACCGAACTCGCTCCCGGGTCCCTTGTGGGACAGGGTCGCGACTTTCATGGCCGGGAGCTGGCGTATCTTGATCCCCGGCGCCGCCTTTGCCTTCCCCTTGAAGCTGATCGCTATGTCGCTCCTGCAGTCCTTCGCGGCGACTTTTGTGGGGTCATCGTAGCATACCGCCATCGGGAAAAAGCCTGGCATCACCTTCTGCTCCTTTGCCCAGCCGTACAGACGGTGCATGTATTCCTCCCAAGGGACCTCCCCGTAGCTACCTTTGTGTTCCACATACGCTATGCTCGTGGCCTTCCTGCTCTCTAACTTGGGATTCACCATAGTTCTCGCCGAAAACTGAACGCTTTTCCCGATAAATATTTTTTATCGGCTTCCGACCTCAGAAAAAGAATAAAACGCAGATGTCCCTATGGTTCCGAGCTACTCGTCTGCATAAGTGGTGATTATGAAGGAGCCCGATGGTTTTGACCTCACTAACGCACAGCCGATACGGGGCGAGGGGAGCGGCAGGAGGTTGATCCTGTGGGTGACGACCGTCGGCATTATTGTCTTCGTGTCTGCGTTAATATTGCGCATAAGCGACCCGGCGCTTTCCACCCTGACGGATTTCCCCTCCATCCACGCGGTGCTGGAAGTGTTCAGCGTGGCTGTCTGCTTCGCGATCTTCGGACTTCGCATCTCCGCGCACAGGTTCACGAAGGAGTTCCAGAGCCTCTACATAGGGGCGGCGTTCTTCTCTGTGGGGTTCTTCCAGCTAATGCATTTCCTGACCTATCAGGGGATGCCTGAATTCTCCGGACCCAGCTCGATGAACCGGGCCGACTACTACTGGGTGTTCGCCCGCATCACCTTCCCCGCGATAATATTCGCGGCGACCACCTTCCCGAGGAGGGATTACAGCCGGACCCAGCTCTGGTCGCTCCTGCTATGGCTGCCGTTCACCCTCGGCGTAATAGCCGTCGACGTCGCCAATCTGGAGCCTCTCCCGCAATTCTACGAGGCCGGGCAGGGCGCCACGGCTCTGATGATAGGCTTCGAGATTGCCATAATCGCGCTCTTCCTGCTCGCGATATTCTCAATATGGAGGTGGGATAGAGGCATCAAGGAGAGAGGCTCGGCGTACATGATCGGCGCGCTGATTCTCGGGATATTCGGGGAGGTCTCCGTCGCCATGTATTCGAATCCCTACGATGCTTTCAACCTCGTCGGGCACCTGTTCGGATTCGCGAGCTTCGTCCTCATATTCCTGGCACTGTTCAGGAGATCAATCCAGACCCCATACTGGAAGCTGGAGGAGGCGAAGAAGGCCGTAGAGAATACCAACGTGGAGCTCAACATCGAGAAGACCAAATCCGAGAGGTACTTCGACTTCCTCGCACATGACATCGCGAACATCCTAGCGCCTGTGATGTCCTACGGCGTGATGATCTCCTCCCACCCGACCGCCCCTGGGGACATAAGGAGGTATTCGAGGAAGATCGTCGATCAGACGGACAGAGCGGCCAAATTCATAACCAACATGAGGAGGCTCTCCGAGGCGGAGAAGGTCTCGGCACTGGCCCCGCCGATATACGACATAGGTGCGAACTTGAAAGCGATAGAGGAGAAGCTGAGAAAGGAGCATGGGAAGAGGCGCATCTCTTTCAAGGTGAATGCCCCCGCGGACCAGCGGATTGCGGTGGCCGGCGGCGAGTTCGTCGAGGACGTAATTTTCTCGATCCTGAACAATTCCGTGAAACACACGAAGGCCGAGGAGGCCAGGGTCGCCGTGATCATTACGCCGATAACGGGCGAGGCTGGGAGGCCTTTCTGGCGGATTTCCATAGAAGACGAGGGACCTGGCATCTCCGATACGCAGAAGTTGAACATCGCAAACCCATTCGACGGCTCCCAGAGGTTCTCAAGAGGGGTGGGCTCGACCATATCGTTCATGTCCGCGATAACGAAGCATTTCGGCGGCAAGTTATGGATAGAGGACAGGGTCCCGGGAACCCAGGCAAATGGCACGAGGGTCGTGGTGACTCTGCCGTCGGCCGAGATCCCTCAGAATAATTAGTAGCATACGGCAGGCAGCCGGTTATTCAGATGACAGGGGCGTGCAGCCCGGCCTTTAGGATGGAATGCCTTACGGATAGGTCGCCCGCGAGTTCGAGGATCGCGGATACTGCCAGCGTCAAGGTCGCTATGGTCCCAAGGTCCTCCGCCTGGTGAAGGACCGTCAAGAGCAGCGGGACCAGCAGCCCGGCCACCAGGGCCAGGCCGATGAAGAATATGGCCGTCCTGCTCATCATCAGCCTGCGCAGCGACTCCCTTCCGGTTAGGTCTGAGCTGTAAAGGTTGATGATGTAGAACACGACCATGGCGAACATCGCGGACAGGAGGAACGAATCCAGCGTGACGATCTCGTCCGTGCTGAGACCGCCAGCGCCGAATGCTTTGATGAGAGTGATCATCGCCACGCCGCCGGCTATCGAGTATATGAAGAACATCACCGGGAGGAGCATCGTGTGCCAGGAGGATATCGATCTGCATGAGTTGAGGACGAACCCGTCGTATATCATGACGATGAACGCAGCTATTGTTGCGATGCCGAGGAACGACCTGCCCAGAACATCGGTCATAGACCACGCCGTCCAGCTCATGCCGACCATTGGAGCGAGATAGGGGGCGAGATAAGCCACGCCGAACACTACCAGGAATATCATCGCAATCAACCCCCTGCTGATCCAGGAGGTCTTCGGCCTGAGGAACAGCCTGAGGAAACGCGCGGGCCTGCCGAGGTATGCGAGATGCGCCGCACTCTTCCCCACGGCAATGAACAGCAGTCCCACGACCGCGCTCAATTCATAGCCTGGGTAGCGCAACCAGGTCGAAACGACGAACTGCCCGGCGCCGATGCCTCCGATGAACAGGGCCAATAACAGGGCTCCGTCCCTGATCTTCCTGCGCCCGCCGAACCCCCATTCTAGCTGCGCCCTGGGCGCGCACATCATCTCCTTCTGCTGAGTCTCGGCCATCTTCCTCACCTCGCCGGCAGATAGTATACGCACGGGTCCGTGCCGAGCTCCTCCTTGAGCCTGAAACCGTGCCTTTTCTTTATTAGCTTGGAAACCTCGCTGCTGAGATCGTCCAGGTCCCCGAATGTCCTGGCCTCCGCCGGGCAGCATAGCACGCACGCCGGCTTGAGCCCTTTCTCGACCCGCTCGACGCAGAAGGTGCACTTCGTCACGACGCCTCTGTCGCTCTCCTCGAGCCATTTCTTCCTCGAGTATTCCGCGTATTTCGAGGAAGGCTCATCCTTGCCGGTGAAGTAATCGCTCCACTTCTGCACGAAATATCTGGCCCCGTACGGGCATGCGACCACGCAGTATCTGCATCCGACGCATTTATTGTGGTCCACTATGACCACGCCGTCCTCCCTCTTCTTCGTCGCCCCGGTCGGGCATACCTTCTCGCATTCCGGCTCCTTGCAGTGCATGCAGATTATCGGCAGTGGCTGCCTTGAGGAGTTCGGATACTTCCCACTCTCGTTCCTGAGGACCTTCGCCCAGAAGACCTTCGGCGGGGTGTGGTGCTCCGCCTTGCAGGCGACTACGCACCCGAAGCATCCGGTGCACCTCTTAAGGTCGATGACCATTCCGTACCTGACCGTTCTCCCCACCTCACTTGTAGATCTTCACCGCCACGCAGATGTCCTGCCCCAGGCTCAGCGGGCATGTATGCTCCTTGTCCACCTCGATCAGCTCGTTGAAGAACACGCCCTTGCCCTTCGCGATGGGCTGTCCCCTGGCCCAGTGTCCGGCGCAGGCGGCTATCCCCACGTGGTCGGGCCTTATCCCTTCGGTGAGGTAGACCCTCCCCTGCGTCTTGTGCCCCTTGGTGTTCTCGAGCCAGACGACGTCCCCGCTCTTGATCCCTTTCCTGTTCGCGGTCTCCGTGTTGAGCTGTATGGTGTAAGTGTACGGATCGTTCTCGGAGATCTCATTGAGCCACGGGTTCTCCATGGTCATCGAGTATGTGTGTATCGCTGAACGCCAGTAGAACGCGAGCAGGTCGTACTCCGAGTTCTCGGCCGTCTGGGTGGTGTGTGACGGACATGGATGGTAGTCGGGCAGGGCGGAGTGGAAGCTCCAGTCCACGAGGTCCGGAACGCCGTATTTCTCGGCGACCGCCCTGCTCTTCCTCCCGGCCCTTATTATCCATTCGAGGTAGACCGGGACCCTCACATCGGAGAACGCCCTCCAGTAGACCTCCTCGACCTTCTTGGGCCATTTCACGTAGCCGTGCTCCTTGAAGTACGGGAGCCCTTTGTCGTCGCCGAACTTGTCTCGGAGGATGGTGTCCATCACCTTATCGAGCCTCAGCGGCTCGTTGGTGTCCCACTGGTTCTCTGGCTTAAGCTCGCCGCCGTACGCGCGCCTGACCCACTCGTTGAGCGCATTATAGTAATTCTTCCTCAGGCCCAGCCGTTCGACCATCTCGAAGATGACATCGGCCATCGGCCTGCGCTCAGGCTTCGGCTCGACCACTGGCTGCCTTATCGCCCAGACCCACTCTCCTAGCCCGGTTGCATGACATGAGACTCCGACGGACGGGAATGTGGTTGATACGGTGTATCTCTCGAGGTAGCCCGTGTCGGGTAGGACCAGGTCCGCGCACGACTCCTCGAATTCTGACGTGAATATGTTGAATGAGACTATGAACCTGAACTTCTTTAGGAAGTGCTCGAGGACCTCGCTCGGGTTGCCGACCGACATTATCTGGTTGCTGGCGAAGTTGACCATCACGTCCGGCCTGTACGGTATCTTGAACTTCTGCCAGAGCTCCTCGTTGTTCTCCCACATCATTATCGTCGTGTAGGTCGGGACGTAGAACATGTCCTGCAGATCCAGCCTCTCCGGCGGGTCGTGCGGGTCCTTTGGCGGGTATGGCAGGTGCGAGTACGGCCAACCCTTGGCGACCAGGAGACCGTCCTTATCCGGCTCGACATTGTAGACGAGCCGCCCCGTCCCGGGATATCCGAGGTTGACAGGCGGACCGAATGCGAGCGCGCCGCCCGGCACATCTCCCGACCCGACTATATGGTTGAGCAGAATCAGCGAAACGCACTGCCAGGCCTGGTTGAAATGCCCTCCGGCCCCCCTGAAATAGATGGAGCATGCCGGCCTCAGCGGCAGGACATGCCCGTCGATGGTGATCGTGCTGCCGATCCGCGCCTCCTCGCCGAAGTCCTTTGCGACGCGCCTGATGGTGTCGGCGGGAACCCCCGATATCTTGGAGGCGTAGTCCGGCGTGTACTTCTTCAGATGGTTCTTGAGAATCTCCAGGGAGGTCTTGCACTTGACTCCGTCGGCCTCGTACTCCCCCAGGATTGCGGGGTCCTTCGCCGCATTGCTGCTGAAAGGCTCGGCCCTGCTTGTGGCCGGGTTCCAGACGAGCGGCAGCCCCTTCTCCTTGTCCCTGATATACAGCCCGTCCGGGCCGACGAGATATGCAGCGTTGGTCTTGGACTTCAGATACTGGCTGTCGTACAGCTTGTATTCGTTCAGAAGCAGGTTTGCCATCGACAGTGCGACCGCGGCGTCCGTGCCGACCTTCGTCGGTATCCATTCCTCGGCCGCTGAGGCCTGCGAGCTCTGGAACGGGTCGAAGACGACCAGCCTCATCCCCCGCTCCCTCGCGTCGGCCGCCTGCTTCATGGCGACGAGGGCGGCATGGCCGGCGCCGTGCCCCTTCGAGCAACCCCAGTAGATTGCATAGTTGCAGTACTTGTAGTCCGGGATCACCGACCATGAGGCATGGTATATCCCTGCGACCATGTGCGGTCCGTTGCCGCAGTGCAGCCCCCCGCCGCCGACGTAGTAGTTCGGTGTGCCGAAGGCCTTCTGGAAGCAGAGGATGGCGTAAGCGCGCTCGCTCGGGAAGGTCGGGGAGGAGCAGCAATATAGCCCCCGCTTGTCCCTATTCATGCAGTCCCTGAGCTTCTCCTCCATGAGGTTGAGCGCCTCGTCCCAGCTGATTCGTTTGAACTTCGGGTCGACGTTCAGCCCCTTCTCGGGGTTGGTCCTGAGCAGAGGGTAGTCGAGCCTGTTGGGGTCGTAGAGCTGCATTATGCCGGATATCCCCTTCGCGCAGATGTTGCCGTATCCCTGCGGTGAGTCCGGCTCTCCCTCTATGCCGACGACTATGTCGTCGCAGGTGCGCGCCCTGACCGTGCAGGTGCCGTAGCACATGCCGCAGCTAGTCATGACGACTTTCTCCTTTTCTTCCGCCCCTTTCATCGTACCGATGTCTCCGCAAGCACAGGATTTGGCCGATCTTGCCCATTACTCCAATGCTCCAATGTCTTTAGATTTTTCTCTCATTTTTACGCCAAATAGTGTGAGCTTCTAATAATGGGAAGGATATCGAACATCGCAACTGAATGTCAGCTGGTAATGAAAATGACGGACAAGCGTTCCCGGACTTCTAAAGATGAGGTGAAAGGGCTCCGCCTTGTGCGCATAACGGAGAGCGGCGGGGAGGAGGTGCGCGATATCGTCGTTAGGGAGTGCCCTCTCACCGTCGTGCTGAACGGGATCGAGCTCGTGACGCTGCTTTGCACACCGACGAAGCTTAAGGAGCTGGCGGTCGGGTTCCTGTACTCCGAGGGGCTGCTGAAGCGCAGGGAGGACCTGAAGCGGGTGACCGTCGACCGCAAACGAGGCGTCGCCTGGGTGGAGAGCAAGGGGGACAAGAAGGTCACAGGGGAGCAACTATCGAGGCGGTACATAACGACCGGGTGCGGCAGGGGCACTTCGTTCAGCCTCGGTGACTTGCGGGGAGCGCCCAAGGTGAAGTCGAAGATGAAAGTGGCATCATCGGCCATATTGAATCTGATGAAGGATTTCCAGGAGAGGTCGGAGATTCACAGGATGACCGGCGGGGTGCACAATGCGGCCCTATGCGATAAGAAAAACATCCTGCTGTTCAGCGAGGATGTAGGCAGGCACAGCGCGATCGACAAGATACTGGGGGAGAGCCTGCTTAAGGGATTGCCGATGAAGAACCGCCTGCTCATGACCAGCGGAAGGACCTCATCCGACATACTTCTGAAGGCGGCGAGGGCGGGCATTCCTATAGTAGTATCGAAGTCTGCCCCGACAGATGTGGGCGTAAAGCTAGCTGAAGCGTTCGGCATAACGCTAATCGGATTCGTCCGGGGAAGCAGGATGAACGTATATTCCAACGGGTGGAGGGTGGTTACTCCTCCTCGTCCTTCTTGACCCCGCCCTTGAGTCCTTTGCCAAAGGACTTAGCGACGCCGAAACCTTTCTTGAGCCCTTTTCCGACTACTTCTCCGGTCTTCTCTGCGACCTCTTCTGTCTTGCCTTTCTTCTCTTCTTCTGCCATTTTTTCACCGAAGGAACTCATTAATACGCTTCATCCCCGATAAGCCTTATCAAAGAAGGGTTCAGACGTCGATCCTGCCATCCAATTTCGGCAGCCTCAAATCGATTTTGGATCCCGTGCTCCTCTCGATCTCGTCTGCCACCGAACGGAACATCTCCGGATTCGGGGTGTGTATGGGGATCAATATCTTCGGTTTTATCTTCGATATGAGTTCGGTCAATTCAGGCCTCGATGCGTGCCCGGAGACATGTGAACGGTCTATTCTAGACCTCAGTTTCTCGCAATCCTTGTTGTTGCATCCTTCGGGCATCGGCGTTTCTCCGAGGTCGAACCCTATGCCGAATTTATTCAGCCAGTTGATCATCCTTTCTTCGTCAATCTCCATTTCATCCGAGAAAGGCTCGCATTGGGCACGAATGAACCAGGAATCCGGGATTATCCCGTTTCGATCTGTGAGGTCGAATATCTGCCCCATGTCGAAAAAGGACATCATGAGTATGTATTTGCCGGGATCTGCCGATATCTGCTGCGCGGTAAGGCCGTTCCTGTAGTGCGTGTCGTCAATATCGGCTCCCCAGTCCGCGGACAGGCCGTATTCGTGCTTCTGCTTGTTGTAGTCCGCAGGGGAATAGAGCGCCGTCCCTTTCCGCTTCAGGAACACGCGCACAGGCTCGATTTCTTCCGGGTAAATCCCCAGGCGGTGAAGGATGTATGCCAGCCTTGCGTTTATCACCAGTATCCTGTTCGTTTCCGCGGCCGCCTGTTTCGCGGTCTCGTACCTTGTGGTGTCCTTCCAGCTGAAGTCGATGAACACGAGCCCTTTAGTCCTTGCTGCCGTCTGCGATATCTTTTCCATGACCTGCCTCTCAGTAGTTCTTTTTACCGAATCTATCCGTGTCCCTTCGCACAGCATAACGTCGATGCCTTCTCCGACCTTGCCGGCGTATTCGTCTATCGTCATGGGGTGGGTGCCGTGGAAACGTATGTCGCCGGTGTACAACACGCGCCTTCCGCCCGTTTCTACGATGAAGCTGGCGGCGCCTGGTACGGAGTGATCGACCTGCAACATTTTCACGCGGAAATCCCCTATGTCTGCGGTCGCTCCGTCGGCCATGATATGGGTCGGCCTTTGAAGGCTCTCCTTGCTCCTCGAAGGTTGCAGTGCCCCAGGGGTGTAGCCTTTGGAAACGACCGAGACCGCATTCTGCTTCGAGTCTATGGCTTCTGACTTGAAGCCTGTCACCTCGTCTATGGCGTCGACCAGTATCTTTGTCTCATTCGAGCAATAGAGCGGTATGTCCGTGTGCACGAACATCAGATCGCCTGTATGGTCGAGGTGCGCATGTGACAGCAACACCGCATCCAGACCGCCGCGACCGCCTTTGCTCACCGCTTCCTCGAAGCTGTCGATTCCGTCGAGCCTCAGCAGTTCGGAGTCATTGTCAAGCTGCCGCGGGTATGCCTTGGCCACCGAACCGTCAAGGCCGATGGGTATGAGCAAATCCTGCCGATATATGCCGCTTATTCTCGGCAGGGCACCTATCGTTATCCTGTCCTTTAGAGCAGTGGCCGTCCTGGTGTCGAGGAATTCCGCGAAGAACTGCGAATCGAAACCCATCCTCCTCCCGAAATCGAGCATCAACCTAGTCGTGCCCGATTCCACGAGTATCTTGTTGCCTCCGACCTCCTCCACCCCTCCATAGAATGTGATTCGGACCATGCTCCCCCAATGCGATGCTGCGTGTATAAATAATATCAAACCGAGCTTCTCTGCACAGAATCCTGATTACGAATGCCCTGCTGAGCGGATTGATCTTTCAAGAAATCGAAAACGGAAAGAAATATTGAAAGACGGGAGGGGGATTTCCTCCCTCCCTGTTTTCCGCGAGTCAGTTGCTACGGATTACTGGTTCTTCGGTGGTTCTGGCTGTGTCGGCTGGGCCGGGACCGCTGCCTGCTGATCGTCCTTCTTCTCTCTCCTGCCGATCTTGCCGAGGAGGTAGAGTAAGAGGATCACCAAGAACAGGCATACGAAGATCATGCCCGAAATCGTCGCGACCTCCGCAGCCGGGAACACGCCCGGCGCCTCCTGTATCGTGACCTCGTTGGAGGTCATAGCGGCGCCTGTGCTGTTGCCGTCGAACGGGGTGACGACGCATCGAACCTTGTCGCCCGCCTTCAGCAAGCTGTAGTCAAGGGTTGCGCTGTTGGCTCCGGGTATGTCCACCCATGCGCTCTGAGTCGTGTTGTATATCTGCCACTGGTACAGATAGGAGGCGGTGACGTCCTGGGAGTCATTGTCTGCATAGCCGGTTGGCGTGACTGTCAGCAGGTCCTTCGTTGTCGGCGAGAGAGGCAGTATCGAGGCTTGCTTGAGAGTCGGTGCCGAATTGCTGATCACCAATCCGACCGTCATGAACGGCGTTCCGTATAGGTTGCCGTCGTACGGCGTTATTATGCAGACGACGATGTCGCCCCTCGTGAATGGTCCGCTGTAGTTCTCCTCTGTCGCGCCGAATATCTCTTCGCCGTTGACATACCACTGGTACAGGTACTGCACCGCATCAGATTCCGCATCAGTCGCGTTCACCGTGACATTCAACATTGAGCCGGCATAGCCGACAGATGTGAAGAATCCGACGCTCAGGATTATCGGGGCGTGGTCGGTCTCGATGATTCTGATGTAGATGTCGTCAGAATAGCTCATAGTCAC
>Ga0315268_10008721_pt1 | contig 10559 bp, 19 predicted proteins | sample C1_top_MG_FD_204535 | JGI IMG/M metagenome (GOLD analysis project Ga0315268, IMG submission 204535) | Sediment microbial communities from Yellowstone Lake, YNP, Wyoming, USA - C1_top | ecosystem: Environmental > Aquatic > Freshwater > Lake > Sediment | place: USA: Wyoming | collected 2017-08-01 | reverse complement strand
AATCAGCATTGTACCAAGAGAATCCAACCGTTTTAGCATTGGCAGAAGCTAAGTTGCAGGTATCAATGTAGTTTACAAGGGTATACCCGCCAGCAAACGCACCAGCGTGATCACCTTGAATTGCCAGAGCGGGAATACCAGCATCTAGGAACCAAATTCGACCGTAAGATTCATTGAAAGAACCACCACCAAAAATAGCACCAGTTTCACTATAACCACCCGCATAGGTTCCTCGACCGTTATCCACCAGAATTCCATTCCTCTGATGCACTTCCCCTTCGTAATTGATGTTAACAAAAGCGTAATCAGGATTGTTATAAAAGCTAAAATTATCAATTCCCAATCCTGTTCCTATTCCGCTAAGATCAATCGTGGTGAAAGCACCGGATGTCCCAAAACCAAAATGTCTGGTTTCAATGCCAAATGCCCAACCAAACCCACAAGCTTCTCCATTTGCTAACGCCATAGCATCAGCTAACTTTGTTCCTTGAGCATAAGACTGCACTTCAATAAACCCACCTGCTCCTACGGACCATCCACCATCTGAAGCATTGCCATAGGCTTCATTCCCTTTAATAACAAGGGGAGCAGCTACGGCTACTGCCGATGCTTTCTGGAGAAGAATCCCATCTGTAAACGAACAGATTACTCCGTCACACGGTTTCCAATCCCGACTGTTATTAGGTTGGAGATTGTGCCCCATTGGGAAATACTTGATTTCCTCCGTGACTGGATGATAGTAATATCCAGGACCGGGATTCGTTGGTGGGGTTGCCATTGACATGCTGATTGGAATAACCAGCATCAGTGCTAAAATAAACAATCCGATTTTTTTCATTCTTACTTCCCTCCTATTTGTTTTTGATTAATTTGTCCTTTTGGACTTTCCCATAGACTTGTTGACTAAAGAATATTAGCCACCCCTAAATTTTTCACCTCCTTTTTGGATGTTCAGGTCATCAAGTCTTTGGTTTCTATTATATAGAACAATTTAAAAATCAAAATTTTCGAAACTTTTTTAATTTTTTATAACTACTTGAAATTTCAATAGAAATTAATTTCTACTAATTTTTGGTATTCTTTGAAGTCAGGATCATTATGGTAAGATACAGGTTTGTCACCCCACCCTACAATAATTTGAGTAAGACATTGAGGACATTCCCAAAGATCGCCATTCCAAATTTTATAAGGAGTCCCGGTGGGTTGGGGTTCGGTATGTTCTTGAGCTACAACCCCATTTTTCTTGGTTTTGAATTCTATACCACATTTGACACAGACTGGACGATAACTCATGTTCCACCCCCCATGATAGTCTTAACTGGGACTACAGTCTCTGGGGTTATCCCCAAGAAGCCCCTCAATTCATTGAGGGGAGTAGTCACAGATGACACATCTCATCATTACATTTATTGGATTTGCTTTCTGTAGAAACCCATACTCCGTCAATAGATCCTTCTCTAAAAATAGTTACTCCTTTTACTCCTGACTTCCAAGCTTTTATAAAAATTTGTTTAATATCATCTGCTCCTATGTCATTGGAAACATTCAAAGTTTTGCTGACGCCTGCATCCACAAAAGATTGGAATTTAGCTTGGATTTTGAGATGCCATTCGGGGCTAATTTCATAGGCTGTTCTACAGAACTCGGAATTGTAAATTTCTTTAGTTTCCAATATTGTTCCAACTGTTAAACGTCTTTCAAATGACCTGGCAAAAATTGGTTCGATCGAAGCAGAGCAATTAGCTAAAATAGAAAGAGACCCTGTTGGAGCAATGGATCTCTTGTAAAAAGAATCAGGAGCTACTTCTTCTGAACCCTGAACATAAGGTTTAGAAAGTTTGTCAATGAAGTCTAAGCAATCTTGGGAATCATATTTTATTCCTAACATAATTAATGTATCACCTAGTCCCATCACACCCAGACCAATGGGGTTTAAGTCCGACATTATTTTTGTAATTTGAGGCAAAGGATACCAATTAATTGTATTGATATTAAGTAAGGCTCTGCTTGCTAATTTAACCACTTCATAAAACTTATCGAAGTTAAAATTATCTCCTTCAACGAACTTACTAATGTTGATACTTCCTAGACAGCAGGCTCCGAAGCTTGGAAGTGGAACTTCCCCGCAAGGGTTGGTTGATTCGATTTTTATTTCAGGAAAATTTTTATTATCTTTATTAATTCTGTCATAAAACAAAATTCCAGGATCACCACATTGCCAAGAACCTAGAACCATTAAGTCTAAAATATCTCTTGCTCTAACTGATTTATAAACTTCATTATTATGAACCAAATCTACTTTCCCAGTGCTAGTGGTTGCTTTTTCCATGAACTCATCTGTAACCATAACTGAAAGATTAGCGTTTGTAAGACTTCCCCTTAGTTTAGATCTACAAAAATCCATAATTTCTGGATGGTTATGATTCAATGAAAATAGGGATGCCCCTCTCCTAAACCCCCCCTGCTTAACAGTATTAATTACTGCATCGAAAATGTTCATGAAGCTTACTGCTCCACTAGAAGTCCCCCCTGAAGACAATGTAGAACCTTTGGGTCTTAAATAACTGAAATTTGTTCCTATCCCCCCACCTCTTTGAAAAATTAAAGCCATGTTTCTCAAGGTATCAAATATGCTGCCAATTGTATCTTCAAGAGGTAATACAAAACACGCCGATAGCATACCTTTTTTTAAACCTGCATTTCTAATTGCAGGAGAGTTTGGGAAAAAAATTCCATTAATCATTAAGTTGTATAATTCTTCTTCGAATTTTTTATCTCTAATTGATAATACTCTTGCTACTCTTTTTAGAACATCATCAGCAGTCTCTCCCTTGTAGGCATATCTGGTTGATAATAAAGTTTCAGCGTTTTTTGATAGCATTTATTAATTCTCCTTGTTGACTTGTGACTGTTGGAATAACCCGTATTTTCCATTTTCTAATCTATAAACAAGAGTTCGATGCCCACAGGCGCAAACTAAATCGTATCCCTTTTCGTAAGAATACCGTTTTCCATCAGTAAGAATTGGTTCACTCCAGATTCGTTTACTAAAACAGCGTGGGCATTGTTGCCAAGGATTTATTTTTTGATTTGGATTTACTCTAAATGTTCGGCTAACTGTAGTTGATCTACTTCTTCCCATACGATTTCCCCATTTTGTAACCGTAAATTTACAAATTGACCATTTGTGGATACTTTCAAAATATGAGCTTCAAATATCCCCGGATGGGGGATTTTCTTTAATAGAACATTGGTTCCAATCATCATTGAGAAGTCTATCATTAATTATCCTCCTGGATAAAAGTTTTCATAGCCTTGTTTTTTTGAAATGACCCAGCCCAAATAAATATGTTAAAAGCTGGCATTTTGATAAGCAACGATTCTGTGAGACTTTTGATAGGTTCAATGGAGATTAGTTCTTGATATTCGGACTCATTGGCGATTATTAAGTAACTGTCATTAAAAAATAAAGATTCGAAAGGTAAGTCAACACCAACTAACTTTTTGAAATTTTCCAACTTTTCACCTTCAATTTCTTGGAGATCTACTAATTCAACTTGCAGCAAACGAGCGAAGTCATCTAATGCGGTGAAAATATCCATATTGACCTCCTGTTATGCAAAATGAAAAAAGACGATGTTAATTCTACTGGGGTTCAGATTTTTCGTCAATTGTTTTTACTTCAGTTACAGTTGGGGGTTTCTCTTCTTCTTGTTTTGGTTTTTCTATAACAGGAGTGGGGATAAGATTAGGAGCAAACTCTTGAAGGAAATTTTCAATGGAATCCATATCAATTTTCCTCCAATTTGTCAGAGGGTGTTTGCTTCCCTTTAGTAATCCTTGGTCGAAGTATCTGGATACGGTACTTATAGAAACTTTTAAAATATCTGCTGCTTGTTTTGTGGATATGAGTTTACCCATTGGTGTTCCTCCTTTCCTAATTATCAGTTTCTACTATAATAGAACGATTTAAAAATCAAAATTTTTGAAATTTTTTAATAATAATTCATTAAAGTTTTCTAAAAAAATGACGATAAGACTATAAATGATCAAAAGCAAATGGTCAAAAACTAAGGGGGTAAAAATGGAATACTTAATAATTGCCATTGGTTCCTTTGGATGGGTGGTAGCTTTGCATTACAGAAAAATTGTTCAAGATTTACGGAAAGAATTTATAAAAATGGCTATTTTAAGGGATATTGATTGTTCCAATCAATGCTCTGAAGAAGAATATGAGAAAGCAAAGTCAGAAGTCCTCGATAGAATTAGTGAAATTAGACGAGAATTGATCGACCAAAAAAGGAACCGATAAAATAGTGACAAAAAATGTCACTATAAATTAAAAAAATAATTCATTTTTTATTTAAGTTTTTTTAACTCCTGCCGATAAGCATATATAGAAAGATGGAGAGAACCTAACAGGAGGTATGACAAAATGGCAAACGATAGTAAATTTAGGCAATATCTGGTAGCTGGATACCCTGCTCTTTGGATTGAAACCCACGAGGAGTTTAGGGCTATTCAGACTCTATCTTTTGAGGCTCGGGGTTATTCGGTTTATTCCTGGGATTTGGTTTCTGGTCTTAAGGAACATGCTACAGGTCAGATTACTGCTTGCCAGACTCCAGTAAAAATTTTAGAGTTTATCAAGAGTCAGAAAAAAGAAATGGTGTTTTTCTTGAAAGATTTCCACAAGTTTCTCAGCAATATTGAGGTTCTTCGGTCAGTAAAAAATCTTATACCCAACCTCAAGGAATTTGATAAGCATATCGTTTTTGTATCCCCCGTGGTTCAGATTCCAGTGGAATTGGAGAAAGACATCACCGTTCTGCCGTTTTCTCTTCCAACGGTAGAAGATCTCCAGAAGATCGCTAATAAGCTTGTAAAAGACAACAATATGAATATTTCCGTAGAAACTAATGTTATTGCTTCAGCAAAAGGGTTGACTGTTCAGGAAGCCGAAAATGCTATGGCTCGTAGTTTGGTGGAAAAGAAGAAGTTTGACCGTAGTATCCTGGAAGAAGAGAAACTTCAGGTAATCAAAAAGTCAGGATTGATGGAAATCTTTGAGTCCATTTCAGTTGACCAGTTAGGTGGTCTTGACAATCTAAAGAGCTATATTGACAAGAGGAAGAAGGGGTTTCAGCCTGAATCCAAGTTGCCTACTCCCAAAGGCATCCTTCTAGTTGGGGTTCCTGGTGGTGGTAAGTCCCTGAGTGCTAAGGTTATTGCTTCGGTCCTGGAATGCCCCCTGGTTCGCCTGGACATCGGTTCCCTGAAAGGCAGCAAGGTAGGGGAGTCTGAAGCCCGTATGCGGTCTGCCCTTGCTACAATTGATGCTATTGGCTTCTGTGTGGTTTGGGTGGACGAGATTGAAAAGGTTCTTTCTGGTGTTCAATCCTCTGGTCAAGTTGATGCTGGAACCACTTCTACTATGTTCGGAACCCTGTTGACCTGGATGCAGGAAAGCAAGTCTCCCCATTACATTGTGGCTACCTGCAATGAGATTGCGGATCTTCTGGCTATCTCGCAGGGGGCTCTTCTTCGAAGATTTGATGATATTTTCTTTGTAGACCTTCCCAATGAGAAAGAGCGGGTGGAAATCATCAACATTATGAACAAACGGTATAACACTTCCCTAAATGGGGAATTGGCGGCTAAGGCTGAAGGGTGGACAGGTGCTGAGATTGAGAAATTTGTGGTTGCCTCAATCTACGAAGGAGAAGAAGAGGCTTATAAGAATATCAAACCAATCAGCCAGCAGAATGCGGCTATCTTAGAAAAGGCTAGGGATTGGGCAAAATTTAATTGTAGGCCAGCGAATACCCAAATTGTAGAAAAAGAGACTGGGAGCAGGAAGATAAGGAGGTGAGCAGTCCGGGGGTGGAAGAAGAGGAGAGATAAAAATTGAGTGACATAAAATGTCATTCATAAAATAATATTAAAGTTTTCCTGGTTCCTGCCGATAAGATATATAACAAAGCGAGAGGTGGGTAAAAATGAGTCACGTTGCGATAATGGATTTAGAGATTAAAGACCTGGATGCCCTTAAACTGGCTTGTGAGCGTTTAGGGCTAATCTGGCAAGAGGGGAAGACCTCTTATGTATGGTACAGTCGGCATGTGGGGGATTATCCCCTTCCTAAAGGTTACACGAAGGCTGACTTGGGGAAATGCACTCATGCTATTACCGTTCCTGGTGCTCGGTATGAGATCGGGGTTGACATTCGCAACGATCAAATCACCCTTCTTTGGGACTTTTATTCAGCAGGTGGTTTGCAGCAGGTATTAGGAAATAATGGGGGACTCCTCCAGCAAGCTTATGCCATTGAAGTTGCCAAGCTGAAAGCGATGAGAGAGGGTTATAACTGTGTTGAGAGTGTTAATGCCGAAGGCGAAATTGAACTAGAAATCCAGATGCAATAAGGAGAAGCCATGAAAAAGATTATCGTTAAAGTTACAAAGGAAGGTAAGGTAACGGTTAAGACGGAGGGGTTTTCTGGTTCCTCCTGCATGGAAGGTTCCAAGTTCATCGAAGAGGCTCTTGGGTCCACTTCTTCAATGGAACACACCAATGAGTATTATCAAGAATCCGAGATGACGGAGGACACATGCCTCAAACAGTAAAGCTTACCATCGGCAAGGATGGCAAAGTGGTAACAGATTGGTGGACGAAAAAAACTGGAGACTTCCTTTGCTCTTTATGTCAGAAGTGTAAAGGGTGGGATTCAGGGGAGAAACCTATGGAGTGCGTGATGGGAAACCCTTGGTGTGGATAATTTGATGAATTAATGAGAATAATAGGAAGATAATAAGATGCCTAATTCGATGGAACATGAAGAATATCGGTTTTCCTATATGAGCCAGAAACAGCTTTATGCGAGGCTCAATAAGATTACCGATAGACAAAAACTGATTAACTTCATCTTGTGCTGTGACAAAAAAGGTTATACCGATTTAGGTATACTGTCTAGGAGTAGATGGGGGGTTCTTTTCTCTGAAGATTTACCCTTACCTAACCCATTACCTAAAAAACCTAAACCTATTGATATTATTGATAAAATTTATACAAAAAGAAAAATACGGTTGGATTGAAAAAACATTAAAGTTTTCCTAGTTCCTGCCGATAAGCATATATAGAAAGACGAAATGAACCTAACAGGAGGTATAACAAAATGGCAGTAAATGATAACATCTTAATCGTTCGGTTACATCAGTCGAGGTGGTCTCCTTGGGGATATGACAAGCAAGCTGCCAAGGAGACTGCTCAGAAGGAAGGGGCTAAAGAGGGGGACGTTCATACAACCAAACGGAAAATCAGCAAGGAAGCAATCAAGAAGATTACAGACATCTTATCCAAAGCTTATGCTTTCCACATTGAAAATACAATGCCTTCTGGCACTGAAGGGGACCGTCTGATTACTACTAATCTTTACGAAAAGTATGTTCAGAAGATGGACGAATTCAAAAGTCAGTTTTATGCAGAGGTGGAAAAGTTTATTCCACAATATCCCCAGTGGATTCAGGAAGCCCGTGAACGGTTGAAGGGGCTCTTTAAGGAAGAGGATTACCCCACGGTTAATGAGATCCGTAGCAAATTCTCTATGACTTATCATTTTTTACCTATGCCCTCTTCGGATCATATTTCAGTGAACCTCTTGAATGGTCAGCTTTCCAAGGTGAAGCAGTCGGTTGAAGAGGAGATGAAGAGAATCCAGGAAACGGCTATGAAGTCCTTGTGGGATCGTATTTATGAAAACATATCTCGTATGGCTGAGCGATTAAGTGATAAAGATGCGATATTCCGAGATTCTTTGATTGAAAACGTTAGAGATTTGTGTGAAGTATTGAAGTCTTTGAACTTCAAGAATGACCCGGATTTGGAAGCCATGAGACAGCGGATTGAGACCCGTTTGGCTGGAGCCGATCCTGAAGTGCTCCGTAAGTTCCGCAATGTTCGATTGGAAGTGGCTCAGGAAGCCAAAGCAATCGTGGCTGAGATCAGCGAGAAGCGTAAGCTCCGCTTGGAATAAATAGGGCTGAACGGGGAGGGAGCGGAATGGGGGAACCTACCCAATCCCTTCCCCTAAAAATACTTGGGAGATTATCATGAAAAAAATTAAAGATTTTATTTTGGCATTTATTTTTTCAGTTGTAGTCTGTTTTCTCCTAGATCAAGTTTTTGACATCAGCAAGCCGAAGTCTGAAGAGGAACAAGGTTCAAAACAGTCAATCATGATTGAAGGTGTGGTCATGGATGACGGACGACCTGCTCCGATTCATCTTAAAGTAAAGGGAATTAATTAAATGGAAAGAAATTTAAAAGAGTCTATAGAAAAACTGGTTGAGTACCTAGGCTATCGGCTGGAAGATGCTAAGAAAGATCAGGCTAGAGCTTGCTCCAGTGAGGAGTCTAAAAAATCCTGGGGTCATGGGTATATGCAGGGGAGAATAGATTTTCTTGAACTTGCAAAAGATTTGCTTGAGAGCCTTATAAAATCTTATAAGCAGGAGAAATAAGATGTTCATTATGCCTAAATGTCCTCGTTGTGGAGCAATGGTTTTTGAGGATCAGCAACTTCTTTGTTCTCATTGTGGGTGCATTTTTAAATGGGTTCGGGTGAATATCCCAGTTGAAAAAGACCTGAACATGATTGAAATCAGGGCTAAGAAAGGGTTTGCTTGCAGTAGACCATGACCACACATCAGGTAAGATTCGTGGACTGCTTTGTAACAGGTGCAATACGGCACTCGGCCTCTTTAGAGAAAATCCACAGTTGTTAGAACAAGCAATTATATATTTATCTAAGACAAAAAGCTACCGTGAGTTCCACGGGAAGTGGCGCCTGCGGAGGAGGAGAGATTACAGCCTTCGGGCAGTGCTCCTCGTTTGAAGCAGGAATCAGACATCGAATCTATCGGTTGATAGATTTGAGTAAGTTCTGAGGAACGGTAAACCATGAAACAAGTGTTTTTCTTGGGATTCTTATCGTTTACAGTTTTACTATTCCATCACCCACAGCAATTTGTGGAATATATAATCCTGTTTACAGCCTGTGTTCTGTTTTTTATCCACTTTAAGAAATATCTGAACTCAGGGAGGGATGAATAGAAATGGAAAAGGATAAGTGTGCATTTACAACTACCATTGCTGAAACTCTAGCTTGCGCTATTGATGATGGTGGTGACCCTTTTGACATTAATGGGTTTCCTTTAACGAAATGCCCTAAATTTCCTTGCCAGAAGTTTAAAGATATTGAGAAAAAATGTAAACAGATAGATTTGGAACGGGAACAGGAAAGGAAAAAAAATGAACGATATTAAGACGTTACTTGATTATATTGACTCCATGACCCCCCTTGAATTTTTTGCTACCTGCCTTTCAGGGTTTCTATTTCTTTGCTGGTTAGAGGTTAAATTGAAACTGAATGAATATAAGAAAAATAAGGGTGGTTGGCTTAACTAATTGAAATCATTAATAAAAATAATATTAAAGTTTTTTAGTTTTTTGCCGATAAGATATATATAAAGAGGGGGAAATATAAAATGAAAAGATTAGAGCAGTTAATTCAACTCGAAAGACTTATAAATGTAGGAATTGTAGTTTCTGAAAAACATCGTGATGATGCTAAAGATCGTAATGATAATGAGCATTACAGTTATTTTTTAGGAGAAATTGCTGCTTATGTTAGAGTCTTGAAAGTAGTCAAGGATATAATTAAGGGGGTTTAATAAGTGGATTTTAACGATGTTTTAATAGGGCTCGAATCTGGAAGATACACGAATCATCGGGTGTTGCCTCTTAGGAAGTACGAAAAATCCTGCTATACCGATTATAACAGGGATACACAACTTTTCATGGAAGAGCAGGAGCGGGTTGATTCATTGTTCGTTTCTGATTGCCGAAGGGCTCTGGAAGGATATATCGGTCGGACGCTGAGCCGTGAGCAGTGGAAAATCACTTGGGACTATATCTTTGCCAGTTGCCAGGGATTGACCATGTTTGGGATAGTCACAAAGCTGACTGAATTAGCACCAATGTTAAATCAATTTGTTTTGCATAAGAAGCATAGGAAAAGTTATCAGTATAGGGAAGTAAGATTATGACCCGAAAAGAATATTTTAAGAATTATTATAAAGAGAATAAGGAATATTTTAAGATTAGAAATCAAGATTGGAATCAAAAGTGATAACAACTGGTTTAATAATTTTATCTGTAATTTTTGTGGTAGCTATGTTCTGTGACATCTTTTATTACAATGAACGTAAGAAAGCTAAGAAGAATCTTTTAGATGGAAAATACAAACACCATTATTACAAGGAGGAACGGAGAATGAATAAAAAAGGATTTACAATGATTGAATTGCTAATTTCTATGTTTATTCTTGGTTTTGTTCTATTGGCAATGGGTTCCCATATTGGGTTAGTGTTTAAAACCACGTTGAAAGACAAACAAATTAACTCTGGTGCTGTTTTGCTTCAAGATAAAATGGAGAACTTCAAACAAGCCACTTATAGTTCTATTGTTACGGGGTCAGATACCGCTGAGGCTTTTGGAAT
>Ga0315268_10008719_pt1 | contig 10560 bp, 9 predicted proteins | sample C1_top_MG_FD_204535 | JGI IMG/M metagenome (GOLD analysis project Ga0315268, IMG submission 204535) | Sediment microbial communities from Yellowstone Lake, YNP, Wyoming, USA - C1_top | ecosystem: Environmental > Aquatic > Freshwater > Lake > Sediment | place: USA: Wyoming | collected 2017-08-01 | reverse complement strand
TTTCTCATCTTCAGTTGTTTTTAAAATTTTAGAAATTCCTATTAAGCCCCTGTCGCCAAGCTGACCACCTTTACCATCCGGATAGAATTCCGTATTGTCAAGGATAACAAAATTGCCAAAACCATCTATTCCTTTTTCAATAACCCTTGCATTAAATACAATGTCATTCATCTAATATGAAGTTTATATTTCCTTTAAATACAAATACTGCCTCTCCAGTGAGAAAAATTCCTTCATCAGTAATTTTAACTTGTAGAATGCCGCCTTTCGTATGTACCGTAATTTCATTTGGCATACCCAGTTTAATATGAGCAACAAAAGCGGATGATACTGCACCAGTTCCGCAAGATAGAGTTTCACCCCAGATGCCTCTTTCAAAAGTCCTCAATTTTAGAAAACTTTCATTATGTTCAAAAAAGTCGACATTTATGCCATATGGAAAAATATTATTATCCTTTGAAATCTCAAGGGCTTCCTTAATATCAATTTCATCTACATTTTTTACAATTGTTACAGCATGGGGCTCTCCCGGAGAAACAATATAAAATCTTCCAAACTCGAAATCTCTTTCTTCGATAATTTCTTCGGAAGGTGGCGTAATAAAGTCTCCAACATTCTGCATAGGTCCCATATTAACAGTATAAAGACCGGTATCTTCTTTGTGAACTGATTTGATCCCACCTAAAGTTTCAATTTTAACTTCACTTTTAGCTAATTCTCTCATTAAATAATCAGCTACACAACGCACACCGTTTCCGCACATAGAAGATTCGCTTCCATCCGGCTCGCACACTCTCATCTTCGCATCAGCAACAAAACTATTTTCAATATATAAAACATCGTCGCAGCCTACTGAAAAATGCCTATCGCAAAGTATCTTCGAAATCTTAAAAGGATCTTTAAAAGTTGACTTTCTCCCATCAATAATCACAAAATCGTTACCATAAGCTTGATATTTAAAGAAATCAAACACTACTTCTTCTTTCAACAATCCCTCCTAACTCTCCGATTTTTTTGATAATATTCTCATAGCCACGGTCTATATGGTATGGTTCAAATATTTTACTTTTCCCTTCAGAAGAAAGTGCTGCTATAAGCAAAGCTGCCCCACCTCTTAAATCTGGAGCAGTAACATTGCCACCTGCAAGTCTTTCAACACCAGTAATTACTGAAGTGTTTCCTTCAATCCTGATATTAGCACCCATTTTAATTAACTCTTCTGCAGCTCTAAAACGATTCTCAAAAATTGTTTCTATAATAACGCTTGTTCCATCAGCAGTTGAAAGTAAAGCCATCATCTGTGGTTGCACGTCAGTTGGAAATCCTGGAAAAGGCAGGGTTTTAATATTTACTCCGTGTAATCTCTCTTTATAAGTTCCTCTTACTTCGTTTCCATTTACTGTTATATCAGCACCAGCTTCTCTTAATTTCATAATAACGGGCTCGAAATCTAGCGGATTACAACCCTTTAAAACAATATTTCCCTTAGTCATAATGCCTGCGATAAGGTATGTTGATGATTCGATTCTGTCAGGAATTATCTTATAATCTATTGGATGAAGCATTTTTACTCCTTTTATTTTAATGACCCCTGACCCATTCATCTCTATATTAGCTCCTGCCAAATTAAGAAACTTTACTAAATCTTTAATTTCAGGTTCTTTAGCGGCATTTTCAATGATTGTTTCACCTGATGCAAGAACAGCAGCTATTATCAAATTTTCCGTAGCTCCAACACTCGGAAAATCAAGATAAATAAGACTCCCTTTTAACACATCTTTTACTTTGGCTCTTAAATACCCGCTCTCCCAACCAATGTCAACCCCAAGAGATTTAATACCCTTTATATGAAGATCAATAGGCCTTGTTCCGATATTACACCCTCCAAGGGAGGGTAGATTAGCCTCTCCATTCCGCCCAATAAGTGCTCCAAGTAGAGTTTGAGTACCTCTTAGGCTGTAGTACTCATTTGAAGAAATTTTTGATGAGATATCATTGGAAGTATCGACAATGAAGAAATCTTTTTCCTCCTGCACATTTGCACCAAGGTCTTTTAAGACCTCCAAAAAGCTCAGTATGTCAAGGATCTTTGGCAAATTATAAAAGCGCATTTTCCCTCTTATCAAAAGTGCAGCAGAAAGTATTGGAAATGCAGCATTTTTTGCGCCTGAAACATTAACAATACCCTTTAAGGGAACTCCACCTTGTACTTCAAGATATTCCATAAGTGCCTCCACCAAAAACAAATTTTTCAACTATTTCTGCAATTCTTTCACCAGCGTGGCCATCGCCAAAAGGATTTTTTTGAGAAACCATCTTAGAATAAAGAGTATTATCTTCTAATAAACAAACCACATTATTTATTATGTCCTCTTTTTTGGTCCCTATTATTTTTACTACACCACTTTCAATACCCTCAGGTCTTTCGCTTACCTCTCTTAACAATAAGACTGGCTTTTTTAATGTGGGTGCTTCCTCTTGAATCCCACCAGAATCGGTAAGTATAATGAAACTTTTCGAAATAAGATGGACAAATTTAATATAATCCATGGGCTCTATAAGGTGTACATCTTTATTGGCTCCAAGGATTTTGTTGACTGTTTCTCTGACTATAGGGTTTTTATGAACAGAAAAAATAAATTTAACCTCACCGCTGTATTTCGTGCTAAGGGAATCAATTGCCTCGCATATATTCTCCATTGGTTTACCCCAATTTTCCCTTCTATGTGCAGTAACAACAATTATTTTATAATTCCCTTTAAATGGCAAATCAATATCTATATCTCTGTTGATTATTTCAAGCAAAGCATCCACAACAGTATTCCCTGTTACAAAAATTAAGCTTTCTCTAATCCCCTCTTTCTTAAGATTATCTTCTGCAATTTTCGTCGGTGCAAAAAATACATCTGAGAGAGTATCTGTTAGTTTTCTATTCATTTCTTCTGGATATGGAGAAAATTTCTCAAAGGTTCTTAATCCAGCTTCAACATGACCAACTGGAATCTTCTCATAAAAGCATGCAAGCGAAGCAGAAAAAGTAGTGGTGGTATCGCCATGAACAAGTACTAAATCAGGTCTGTCCCTTTGTAAAATAGTTCTAAGACCTTCAAGAACTTTGACAGTTATTTGAGTTAAACTTTGCTTTTCTTCCATTACATTTAAATCATAATCGACTGGAATTTCAAAAATATCTAGAACCTGCTTCAGCATTTCTTGGTGCTGGCTCGTTATGATAACCTTTAAGGCAATGTTAACCTTTTTCTTAAGAGCTTTATAAACAGGATACATTTTAATAGCTTCTGGCCTTGTGCCGAAAATCAAAAACACGCTTTTCTTCATTTTGCACCAAAAGCAATATAAAGTCCAAGAAGAGAAAGAAAAAATGTTACAAAATAATACATTAAAGCAATTCTACGCTGGGACCAACCCTTTTTTAGAAGTATGTAATGCATATGTTCGGTATCATATTTAAAGGGGGAAGTATGAGTTTTTAATCGCCTTAAAATTGAAGTAAAAACTTCAGTTATTGGGATCCCAAGAGTAAACAAAGGCACTGCAACAGAAAGCAGTGTTGCAGTTTTGTAAGCCCCTGCAACAGAAATCACAGCAAGCAAAAATCCAAGTAGCTCTGATCCTGAATCTCCAAGAAAGATCCGTGCAGGGTGAAAATTATAAATTAGAAATGCTACAAGAGTTCCGCTCATTCCAACCAGCAATAAAGAGAGCGCTAGGTTACCTTTTAACATCGCAACAAGGGAAATAGTAATCGAAGAAATTGCAACAACTCCTGATGCCAATCCGTCAAGTCCATCAATTATATTAACAGCATTTGCGATCCCTACAATCCAGATAACTGTAAGGGCTATTCCTACCCAACCTAATTTTAACATTCCTCCCCCTAAAGGGTTAGAAATTACCTTAAACGAAGTTCCAGTAAATATAACAATGAATGCTGCTATAAATTGGATGCTGAACTTCTCAAGCACAGTCAAACCCTTCTTATCGTCCAAAAGCATGCCCAAAAATATAACTGATGCACCGATCATAATACCGACAATTTGTTTATTAAAATTATCAATCAAAAAGAAAACAAGTATGAGAGAAATATAAATCGCTAAACCTCCAGTCCTTGGTACAGGATGATCATGAATTCTATTTCTTCGATCGCCTTTTAAAGGACTGTCTATTATCCCGAATTTTTTCCCAAAATAAATTGCAATGGGAGTGAAAAAAGATGAAAAGAAAAATCCATATAAAAAATAAAGTTTAATTTGAGTTAAATGAACTTCAGCAAAAATAATTATTTCTTTCATTTTTTCAAACTAGGTAGTTATTTTGTACCAAATAGTCTGTCCCCTGCATCCCCAAGACCTGGAACAATATAACCGTGAGAGTTAAGTTCCGGATCAATAGAAATGGTATAAATTTTAACATCAGGATGTTCACCTGTTACCTTTTCAATTCCTGGGGGAGCGGAAATTAGGCACACAAGTTTTATGTCCTTCCCTCCAGCTTTTTTTACAAGCTCTATAGCTTTAGCAGCAGAGCCACCAGTTGCAAGCATCGGGTCTACAATTAATATACTACTTTGATCCAAATCTTTAGGTAATTTACAATAATATTCAACTGGTTCAAGAGATTCAGGGTCTCTATATATGCCGATATGCCCAACTTTTGCATTGGGTATAAGCTCAAGTATTCCCTCTTCCATTACAAGGCCTGCACGTAATATAGGTATTACTGCAACTTCATCAGTCATTGATTTACCAATTGTCTTTGCAATGGGAGTTTCTATCTCAACATCCTTTAATTGAACATTTCTAAAAATCTCGTACACCATGAGAGTCGTCACTTCTTTTACGATTTCTCTAAATTCCTTAGTGTTAGTTTGCTTGTTTCTTAAAAATGTAAGTTTGTGCTGCATTAAGGGATGATCAATTAAAAATACATTTTTATTCATATCTCTCCTTTATTGTAAATATGAAAGATTTTTATAAAGTGGAAAACGACTTGTCAATTCATTTACTTCTTCTTTTATTTTTAATAAGGCCCTCTCATCAGACCTATTGGTGATTGCCTTATCAATAAGTTCGGCAACTATTTCCATGTCCTCCTCTTTCATCCCTCGTGTCGTTAAAGCCGGGGTGCCAAGCCTCAAACCACTTGTTTCGGTTGGAGGAAGTGGATCAAATGGAATTGCTTCTTTATTTGTAGTAATATCCACTGAGTCAAGTAACGTTTCTGCTTCTTTTCCAGTAATATTCTTGCTTCTAAGATCAATGGAGAGGAGATGATTATCAGTACCTCCAGTAACAAGTCTATAACCCCTTCTTGAAAGTGCATTGGCTAAAGCCTTTGCATTGTTAACAATTTGCTTTTGATATTCAAAAAATTCAATCGTTGAGGCAAGTTTAAGCGCAACTGCCTTTGCAGCAATTACATGTTCTAGGGGGCCTCCTTGTGTACCCGGGAAAACTGCTCTGTTAATTATTTTCTCATAATCCTTTTTAAATAAGATTAAGCCTCCCCTAGGACCTCTTAAGGTTTTGTGGGTAGTTGTCGTAACAAAATCAGAAAAAGGAACTGGAGTAGGGTGTATTTTAGCAGCAACAAGCCCTGCGATATGCGCCATATCAACCAATAAAAAAGCCCCCACTAATTTAGCTATTTCCTGGAATTTTTCAAAGTCAATAAATCTCGGATAGGCACTTGCACCAGCAACAATAACCTTTGGTTTATAGGCCTTTGCAACATCTTCCACTGCGTTGTAATCAATTAACTCAGTATCCTTGTTGACTCCATAGTGAACAGCATTGAAATATTTTCCAGTGATACTTACTGGGCTACCATGACTTAAATGCCCTCCTGCATTTAGATCCATTCCAAGGAGGATATCACCTGGCTTCATAGTTGCAAAATATACGGCGACATTTGCTTGAGTGCCAGAGTGTGGCTGGACATTCGCTCCATCTGCTCCAAATAAGTCTTTTGCCCGTTGAATAGCAAGAGCCTCTACAATGTCAACGAATTCACAGCCACCGTAATATCTTCTACCTGGGTAACCTTCTGCATATTTATTGGTTAGAACAGAACCTTGGGCTTCAAGGATTGGTTCAGTAACAAAATTTTCTGATGCGATAAGCTCGAGCCTTCTTCTTTGTCTTTCAAGTTCACCTTGCATAGCTTCAGCAATTTCTTTGTCAATTTCATTTATATGCATCAATACCTCCCTTAAAAGTTTAACAAAGTTAAAAGAAAAATCATAACTTTTCCGAAGTATAGTTTATCAAAAAAATGAAAACATCCAAAATTAAAAAACCACAAGTTTAAATGTACTTGAAAAACTTTTCCTAATGTATAAAATAAAACGATGAATAAATTAAATTATGTCGATTTAATTATTTTAATAATTTTATTGCTTGATTTTTTTAGTGGCATTAAAATAGGTGCAATCTCTTTTCTTTTTGACATTGTAAGCTTTGTAGCAGGTTGGTTTATTGCAAAGACATTCTTCCTGAAATTTGCTTCATTTCTTACCGAGAAATCAAACATCTTGCAATGGATCTCTAAAACAATATCACCTTTAATAAAAGTTCCAGAAAGCATATCAAACCTTGCTGCAAGCTTACAAAATATTGAAACCGCCTTAAATAATATAAGTTTCCCAAGTTTCATTAAAGATTTTATTACCAAAAACTTTAGCACAAATTCCCAAACTGTTTCCCAGTTTATAATAAACAGATTATCAATTTGGATAGTAAATGGCATTTCATTCATTATACTGTTCCTTGCAACAATGATATTATTAAGAATAATAGGGTTAGTCATCAAAAAAATATTAAGGTTTAATCCCTTCTTAAAATGGGTAGATGTATTGTTTGGAGGGATTTTAAAAGTTGCTGTTTCAGCTATAATTATATTTATAGTACTGGAAATAGTTATAAATATTTTTGGGTTTCTCAATGTTCAAAACAACAGTATTATCTATCAGATTAAATACTCATGGTTTTATTTAAACATAGGCAAAATATTCCCTTCTATAAAAAATCTAATCCTGAAAGTTTTTTCATAAATTAAACAATGAACTTAGAGGACCTCGATTTTAATTTGCCAGAAGAACTCATCGCACAACACCCCATTTACCCAAGAGATCATTCGAAACTTATGGTTGTAAATAAAAAAACCGGGGAAATTTTGCACAAGACGTTTTATATGATCAAGGAATACTTTAAAAAAGGGGATATACTTGTTCTGAATAATTCCAAAGTAATAAGGGCTCGCTTTTATGGATTAAACGAAAAAACTAGTGGCAAAAGAGAAATTCTTTTAATAAAGCAAATTGACTCATTTGCATGGAAGGCTTTCACATCACCTAATAAAAGGGTGCATGAAGGAGATAGCATTTTGATATCAAAAAATCCAATGATAAAAGCTAAAATATATAAAAAAGAAACAACTGAAGATGTTGTCGTCTTTGAAGCGCCTGACTTATCAATGGAGGATATTTTACAGAGATTTGGCAAGGTGCCACTTCCTCCTTACATCAAGGGCAAGATAGAAAGTGAAGCTGAATATCAAACAATTTACGCAAGCATCGCCGGTTCTGTTGCGTCCCCAACTGCTGGACTTCACTTTACCAAACAATTACTTGAAGAACTTGAGGCATATGGTGTTATTATTGAATATATTACTTTACATGTAGGGCCAGGCACATTTAAACCCATACAAGAAGAAAATATTGAAAAGCATATAATGCATGAAGAAGAATTTTTAATAACCGAAGAAACTGCAAACAATATAAACAAAGCAAAATCAATTGGTGGGAGATTGTTTGCCTGCGGGACAACTGTTATTAGAAGCCTAGAAACTGCATCTACAAGAGAAGGCATGCTAAAACCAATGCAAGGGAAAACAAGACTTTTTATAAAACCAGGCTACAATTTTAAAATAGTTGACGCTGTTATAACAAATTTTCATTTTCCTAAAACAACCCTTCTTGCACTTGTTATGGCTTTCACTGGAAAAGACCTTGTGTTTTCCGCTTATAATTCCGCAATTAAAGAAAAATATAGATTCTTTACCTTTGGCGATGCCATGTTAATCGTATAATACGGTTATGAAAAATATAAATTTTAAAATAACTGCCAAAGATAAAAATACACGTGCAAGAGTTACACAATTCGAAACCTCACATGGAATAATAGAAACTCCAGTATTTATGCCTGTAGGTACTCAAGCCACTGTAAAAACCCTAACACCTGACGAGCTTAATGAAATAGGTTTTAAAATTATCCTCGCAAATACATATCATCTATATCTTCAGCCAGGCGCAGATACTATTGAAAAAGCAGGAGGAATTCACAAATTTATGAATTGGGACAGAGCAATTTTGACTGATAGTGGCGGCTTTCAAGTCCTTTCGCTTAAAGATTTGAGAAAAATCGATGAAAGGGGCATTGAATTCAAATCATTTATTGACGGTTCGAATCATTTCTTTTCTCCAGAGGTCGTCGTTAAAACACAAGAAAAAATCGGTGCAGACATTATCATCCCTCTTGATATATGTGGCACCTACCCTGCCACCATCCAGGACACGGATAGGGAGCTTGATATAACCCTTAACTGGGCAAAAAGAAGCCTTATTGCAAAAAAAAGAGAGGACCAAATAATGTTTGGAGTCATACAGGGCGGATTTTATAAAGAGCTCCGTCAAAAGGCAGTAAATGAAATTGCATCAATGGAATTTCCTGGATTTACCCTTGGAGGATTAAGCATAGGCGAAGAAAAAGCTTTGACAGAAGAATTTGTTGATTACACGGTAGGGATTATGCCAGAAAATAAACCACGATACCTAATGGGAGTAGGAGATCCTTTAAGTATAATTGAGTACGTAAAAATGGGGGTTGATATGTTTGATTGCGTCTTGCCTACCAGAATTGCAAGGAACAGATCTTTGTTCACAAAGCATGGAACTATAAAAATAACAAAAAACATATATAAGGAAGATTTCTCGCCAATTGAAGAAGATTGCAGTTGCTATACATGTAGGCATTTTACAAAAGCATATCTTCATCACTTATTCAAATCAAAAGAGCATCTTGCGGGAAGGCTTGCCACAGTACATAATCTTTTTTTCCTTCAAGAGCTCATTTTAAAAACAAGAGAATCAATCAAATCTGGTACTTTTGAAGAGTTTTACAAAAACTTCAAAAGTACTTATTCTCAAAACGATTATGATAAATTTTAAAATTTTTTAACTTAAATTATAATTAATAATAAGTAACAATTTAATGAAGGAGGAAAGATGGAAAAGTATTCCAAAAAAATTTTAATCCTTACACTTATATTGCTGCTGATATTTCCAATTTTCCAAGGTTGTAAATCAAGCGCTAAACCATTAAATGTGATTATCGTATGGCATAACCACCAACCATTTTATATAAACCCTGTTTCAAATAATTTTATTCTTCCTTGGGTTAGACTGCATGGGGTAAAAGATTATTATCGGATGCCTCTTATAGTATCGAAATATCCGGATATAAAAGTAACATTTGACTTATCGGGAAGCCTGATAGAACAAATAAATATGTACCTCGATGGTTTGAAAGATAACGATCAGATAATATCCCATAAAAAGGCTTCTTCACTAAGCTTAGGTGAAAAGTGGCAAATATTACAAATTCCCGGAGGTTTTTTTGACATCAATTGGGATCATATCCTTAAAAAAATACCTATGTACAATGCGATTCTTAATAAAAGAAACGAAGCATTTAAAAAATTTGGCAATCCAATCAACAAAGAAAAAATTACACAATACCTATCAGACCAGGATTATACGAATTTGATAGCTCTTTTCAATCTTTTTTGGATGGATACTGATTATGTTAAGCAAGAGCTCAATAATTTATACAACAAAGCGATGAACAATATAAATTTTACCGAACAGGATATTGCATTGATAATGGAAAAACAGATGTCTATTCTTTCAAAAATTTTCACAGAATACAAAAACTTGTTGGCTACAAAACAAATTGAGTTGGTAACGACCCCTTATTCTCATCCTATTTCACCGTTATTAGTTGATTTTGGTTTAGCTAACGATTTGGCCACTCAGATAGAAAAAACCAATGAAATTTTCCAAAATACTTTTGGTAGTTTACCGAAAGGAACTTGGGCTTCGGAATGCGCTTTAAATGATGAAGTATTGAAAATGTTTGCCCAAAATAATTGGGACTGGACTATTTCAGATACGGACAATCTGCAATATCTTGGAGTAAACCCTAATGAAAATCCTCTCTCGAAATATGTTCCATATAACATTAACAATGTATCAGTTTTTTTTAGAGACAAGTACCTCTCGGACGGTATAAGTTTCAGGTATTCAGGGAAAAGCACAGAAGAAGCAATTAACGACATAAAAAATGCTTTGACTGAATTACAAAAGCAAAACAAAGATGGCAACCTTATTTATACGATAGCTCTTGATGGAGAAAATGCCTGGGAGTATTATCCAAACGACGGCAATGATTTTCTGAATGCATTTTATCAAGAGCTATCCAG
>Ga0315268_10008718_pt1 | contig 10561 bp, 5 predicted proteins | sample C1_top_MG_FD_204535 | JGI IMG/M metagenome (GOLD analysis project Ga0315268, IMG submission 204535) | Sediment microbial communities from Yellowstone Lake, YNP, Wyoming, USA - C1_top | ecosystem: Environmental > Aquatic > Freshwater > Lake > Sediment | place: USA: Wyoming | collected 2017-08-01 | reverse complement strand
CAGATCGCTCTTCGGCAGACTGTCGGGTCCGGAGACGAACTCCTCCATCTTGAAAATCGCATCCGACTCGACAAGGTCCTGCAGGAAGTTGGCGTGAATCCAGGAGATGTCAGGTGCTGTCTTGCTCTGGACTGCTGTGACGAGCTTCTGAATAAGAGCATCCCCGGTTGGCACATACTGCGCCTTTACTTCAATCGTAGGATGCTCCTCCTGAAACTTCGCGATCAGTTCGTTCAGTGCCGGCACCGTCGAGGAAACACAGCTATGCCAGAACGTAATCGTGACCTTGTCTGCCCCACCTGCCGTCTTCTTGCCGCAACCGGAGAAGAGCAGGAGAAGGCCGGAAAGAAGTATGAGAGATGCACTCTTCACAGTTCAACTCGCTCCAGAACCGATGAGAAGCTTGTCATGGGAGATGACCCGAGATAGCACGGCAAGTTTACGAACGCAATCTGTTATTCCCTGGATCTTCCCCTTCTTGAGCGCAAACGTTTGTGCAAATGGGGGGAGAACTCGCGTCCGCGCGTGGCGGAGACGCGCTTCAGCATCTACCTGGAGCTAAGGAAATGGTGAGTAGCTTCTCCCTTGTCAGATACGCCCGCCGAGGAATGCCTTCTGATCAACCCGGAAGCGAACGGTGCAGGAACTCCCTTTCCCTCGGTCAGAATGCCTTGCGGGCTTTTGCTTATCAGTTATCTAAGATGCTCGTGGTTGAGATTGTGTCCGTTGGGAATGTATGCTGCGATCCGATCTCCTTGACGGAATTGCGCACGACAAGCGTCGGCTTCAAGACGATTCGCTTTCCTTCTTTTCTCCGGCTATCCTTGATCCGTTCAACGAGAATCTTTACCGCAAGCTCACCCATGTTCTCCTTGGGCTGGGCCACGGTCGTCAACGGACACTTCAAGAAGGGACCAAAATCAACATCATCAAATACCACAAGAGAGATGTCGTCGGGGATTCTCAGCCCTCCTTCGTCGATAGCTTCAAGAACACCCAACGTAATGAGATCACTCGTTGCGAAAATTGCCGTCGGCGGATCGGGCATGCTCAAGAGAACTTTTGTCTCGAGGTAGCCGTTCTCCCGCCGAAAACTATTGCCGACGATCAGGTCCTCCGCCAGCGGGATGCTATGCTTCCTCAATGCATCCTTATATCCCTGCAACCGCCTGACGCTCGTCGATGTATTCGGTAGGCCTTGAATGATCCCGATGCGTCTGTGTCCGTGAGAGATCAGGTGCTCCACAGCCTCGTACGCTCCTCTGTAGTTGTCGACAATAACAGCGTCTGCATCCAAGTCATCGAAGGATCGATCAACGAGAACAAACGGAACGCCCTCTTTCATCACGCGACGCAAGTGATCACACTTCTGGCCAACCGGCATGATAATCAAGCCATCGACACCTTTGCTCAGGAGAAGGTTCGTGTGCTCGATTTCGAGATCAAGGTTTTCGTCAGTGTCGCACACGACGAGGGAGTATCCGATCCGATGAACCGAGGTTTGAATGCTTCTCGTGACGTAAGCGAAAAATGGATTCGAAATATCGGGGACAACGAGTCCGATCGTGTGCGTTCTCTTCAAGCGCAGGCTACGGGCGAGTTGGTTGGGACGGTACTTCAGTTCCTGCGCGACCTTCAGGATCAGCTGTTGCGTCCTGTCGCTGATGCGATGTTTGCCTGCTTCCTTGTTCAGGACTCGTGACACCGTTGAGACCGAGAAGCCCGATCTCTTCGCGATATCCTCAATCGTTGCAATCACTGCGGGATGCTATTCCTGTGCGGGATCGATGCCGCTGCGCAAACCTTTGCATTCATTTGCGCAAACCTTTGCGCCAAGATATCACTTTCATCGCCTCTTGTCAAGTACTTTTTCGACGAATTTGAGGGGCGACCAGACGACGGAAGCCCACCGTGGCAGCTTCAGCGGAGGTCCGAGGCGAGGAGCTCCCACCCCCATTCACCGCTGCCTGAAAAGAGTAACCTCTACTGATACCAAGTCTCCTCCGCCGAGTCTGTCTCCCCCATTCGCTCACACAAACAGAACTGAAACATAGAAGCTGTACTGTTCGGGACCAACTTTTCGGAGATGGGGCAGAGAGCTGATCGGACGCGCGATCTGAAGAAGAATTCGTTTGCTCTGCAGAGTCTTGAGACGTCGAATGGGGCATGGCTCCAGGGCGCGCGCTCCTCTGCCGTGAAGCACGACCCTTCTCGATGTAGCGTGCCGTCCAAACTGGCGATCGCTGAAGGAGGTTCATCCATCGCCATCCTCCATGCGCCCCCAACGCGTTCGCCGCCGCCGCGAACGATTGACAACTGTTGACTTTTTATGGTAGATTGGAAAGAAGAGTGGCGGGCCTTCCACCGTCCGGCGGAACAGAACTTACGTAACAGCAGCTCCAGCGCACTACCTTGAATGGGGTAAGAGACTGGCGAATTCGCGCGCACTCCCGAACTACATACTGAAGATCAGCCAAACATGATGATAACCAACCGATCGTCAGCCCCTATGCTTGCCCTCGTTGCGTTTTCACTTTCTGTTTCGCAGGCCTTTGCACAGGCTTTGACGCGATACGTCGATCCGTTCATCGGAACGGCTGGCGGGGGCAACACATTTCCTGGCGCAGTTCGCCCCTGGGGTATGGTGTCCGTTAGCCCGCATAACGATCTCGGTGCCCCTTCAGGATACATTCATGGCCATCCGTTCTTCTATGGATTCGGCCATGTTCACCTCAGCGGGACAGGGTGCGCAGACTTGGGCAGCGTGCTTCTGGTTGTCACTAACAAAGGTGTCGTGACGTCGCCCGAAGAATGGAAAATCCGATATGCCGGCGAGCGCGCGGAGCCCGGCTACTATGCCATACGGCTGCGGGATATTGATGCGGACGCGGAGGCCACTGCGACCATCCGCTGTGGGATGACGAGATTCAGGTTCTCTCGTAAAGGAGAGATGGTGGTTCAGATTGACGCCGGCAGAAGCCTGAGCTTGGTTGGCGGAGGATCAGTCCGCGTGGTTTCAGGGCAAGAGGTTGAAGGCTTCAACGTCAGCGGTGGCTTCTGCGGCGAAGCGAACCGCCAGACGGCCTACTTTGTCGCACGATTGAGCCGAAAAGCGGATAAGAGCGGTACGTGGAAAGGCAGCGTCATCAGCGACGCATCACTTGCGGTTGCCCAGGACTCGGGCGTCGGCGCGTGGTTTCGATTTGCAGTGAATGCTGGTGAAACGATCACTGTGAAGGTCGGAATCTCCTACGTAAGTGCGGGCAACGCCAAATCAAATCTTGAAGCTGAAATCGGACAGCGTTCATTTGAGCAGATTCGGCATGAAGCTCGGGTCGCATGGGAGCAGCAGCTTTCAAGAATCATTGTGAAGGGTTCCGCAGAGACTGATCTCACGCGGTTCTACACGGCCCTGTTTCATTGCCTTATCCATCCAAACGTCATCACCGATATCAACGGTGAATACCCGTTGATGGGACGAGGCAAGGTCGGACATTACAGCACCCGCGACCGGTACAGCGTTTTCTCTCTCTGGGACACATACCGTACACTCCACCCTCTTCTGACGCTTGCGTATCCTGAACGACAGGCCGAGATGGTACAGACGATGATCGACATGTATAAGGAATCCGGATGGCTTCCCAAGTGGGAACTCATCGGGAACGAGACCCATCTCATGGTTGGTGATCCGGCAGTTCCCGTTATTGCCGACACGTATCTCAAGGGTGTGCGTGGCTTCGACACGCTGGCGGCATATGAGGCGTTGAAAAAGCACGGGACAAACCTCGGAGAGGGCGCGGAGGCCTCGCGACCGGGATACCAGGACTACCTGGCACTCGGGTACATCCCTGTGGATCAGGATACATCGCGCCCGTGGTGGGTCTGGGGTCCCGCCTCCACCACGCTTGAATACTGCTATGCTGATTGGTCGCATGCTCAAATGGCATTTGCGCTCGGCAAGGCCACTGAGGCCGAGGAGTTCCTGCGGCGATCACGATTCTACCGAAACCTCTTTGACCCTAGGTCGGAGTTTATACGTCCGCGCCTGCACAATGGAGCGTGGCTCACGCCGTTCGATCCGGAACAGACCGAGGGATCAGGAAGCTGGGTCGGATCAGGAGGCCCTGGATACGTTGAGGGAAATGCATGGAACTACACCTGGTTCGTGCCACATGACGTTGAAGGACTCATTGAGCTGCTTGGAGGTGCACCAGCGTTTTCCTCAAGACTCCAGCAGTGCTTTGAGAGGGGGAAATTCACCATGAGCAATGAGCCGGACATCGGCTATCCCTACCTTTTCACATACATTCCTGGAGAAGCACATCACACGCCAACAATCGTGCGAGCCATCATGGGAAGTCAATTCAGGGCAGAGGCCGCGGGACTTCCCGGAAACGATGATTGTGGAGCGCTGTCAGCATGGTTCGTTTTTTCCTCTCTCGGATTCTATCCGATGTGCCCCGCATCCAATTCATATCGAATCGGAATCCCTCTTTTCAAGAAAGCAACGATTGTGCTAAACGGGAGGTACTATAAGGGTGGAACATTCACCATTGAACTGGAGAATTCTCTTACATCGGAGCGTATCAAATCTGTTGAGATTAACCAAGTACAGCGGCGGGACTATCAGCTGTTGCACAGTGAGATCGTATCAGGAGGGAGATTGGTCTTTCGTCTGGCCAACTGAAGGTTCAAGATCGAAGCGCTCCAAACAAGCTCGCTGCGGATCCCGAAACGAAAAAGCAAGATTCACTTATCGAATGGAACCAATCCGACGAGTAATCTGATGCCAAACTTCGAGGGAAATTCGCCAACTCCTGTTCTTTGCACGAGATATTTCTCCTGAAGAAACAGGTGCGCGCCAACGTCTCAGACCTCAAGTAGTACTTTCCAGAAGGATCGGCCTTACTAGAGTGGCTGCCTGCCATGTGGATCAGGATCAGAACCCTTTACCCCACATCCAATCGTGAAGCGGGGCCGTGACCAAAACGTGCGTGGCAGATTGCACCGGTCACTCCTGCTCGGTGACGTCAGCGCGCCTGCTCAACGGTCAGAACCTATCCTCATTTCGAATTCGTGGTACACGGTTGTGAATTCCTTGTGTCAATTGAACGGTGCCCACGAGTTTTTCCTGCCCCGCTGCTTTCCAGCGGCGTTCCGAGCACTTTCACCGTCGCCAGAGCTGTCTTAGGTTTTCGGGACGGCTCCTTCATTTCGGCGTAAAGCTGATTGAGCGCCCGAGAAGCGGTGAGCATCTATGAGGGCGACGGGGAAGAAAGCCTCGGCAACGCTGCGGAAGGTACGGAGGGGAAACTTCTTCGGGTTAGTCTACGCGCCGGATTCGTCGGTGTGCTTCAAGAACACCTTGAACATCGGCTCAATCTCCACGAGCCCGCTATCGATAAAGTAGGAAATGCCGTCGCCGAACGAGTGCAGAATGACCACGGCGTTCACATTGGCATCTTTCTTCGAAGCGTCCAGGAGGCGTTGGGACATCCCTTTGTTGACCTGATTCACAGCTCTGTAGATATCACGTAGACCCTTCAGTTCCCAGTCGGGCTCCTTTCCCCGCTTCATCAGGAGAAACTGAGCCGTGAGATAGGATGAAATGGAGCGGAAGAACGTCTCGATGGAGTTTGCAAACGGAAGATGAAACCGCGTCATCGGGCGGAGATTGTCCATCACGGGGCAGTTGCTGGTTGACATATAGATGCCGATGATTGCACTGAGCCCCTTCTGGAGCGTGGTCTTCTTCACATAGGTGCGTTGCGCCGTTTCAACGGTCACGAGCGCGGACTCGTACGAAGCTTGATCCTGGAACGCATCGACGAGCCTGGAGAGGTTGACAGCAACCGGACAGTATTCGACGCTATCGGGCAGAGGGCAATTCTCACATTGCGAGAACTTGAGCTTCGTCCACTCCGGCTTCGCATAGTCATTTTTTTCGAGCAACTCAAGCGTCTCGCCATCGAGGGCGATCTCGAATTGCTTCTCTGTACCGTCGTCGAAGGCGAACTTGTATGTGTACCGAATGATCCCTTTAGGATTCTTGTCTGCCATATGATCCCTCCAGCACGATGATCGAGGCCTCTCTGAATCACCAGTTCATCTGTCCCGGGCTGGATCCTTCTGCTTCACTCCAGATCTTCACGAATTGATTTCAGCTGTTCGGCCAGCAGGCCTGGATTCAGTTCTGCTTCCCGGGCTGCCACACTCTTGGCTGCCTCCTTGGTCAGCTCTATGAGCTCCTGCAACTTTTCCTCCATTTTGTTCGTCAGCTCTCGCGCGGCTCCAAGCACCTTCTTTCGCTCCTTCGCATCACCGTCTGACGTCAGCTTCGACGCTTGATCCAACATCCCCTGGATCTTGCGGAGCGGTTCGATAAGATCATGCATCACGACGGACGAGTATTGTTCTTGCACCCGCTGGAGCGCGCGCTCCGACGATCTCGAGCGCATCAAGGATCGCACCCTCGTCACGAGCTCCGTCGTGTCGACCGGCTTGACCAGATAGTCCCGAGCGCCCATTTTCAGGCACTCGATGGCAGTGCTGAAATCCGCAAAGCCTGTCAGCATAATTGTTTCAGTCTTCGGATACGTCTGGCGAATGTAATTGAGCGCTTCGATACCGCTCATCCGCGGCATGTTGATATCGAGGAGCACGACATCTGCCGGCTTCGTCTTGAGCTTCTCGATGGCATCCTCACCATCCGTCGCTACATCGACGTCGAATCCTGCCGATTTCAGCTTGAACTTCAGCGACAATCGGAGACTCTCCTCATCGTCCACGACCAAAATTCTCTCGTTCATATCGACCCCATGAAATGAGTGATGGTTACGCTTCAACGACCGGCAGCGTGAAGCTGAATGTGGTTCGCTTGCCGGGCTCGCTTTCGACACTCACGGTGCCCTCTTGAGCTTCAACGATCAACTTGCAAATGACCAGTCCGAGGCCCGTTCCCTTCTGCTTCACAACCTTCGCCGACGATGCTTGCTTGTAGCGCTCGAACAAAAAGGGGAGCTCCTCCTTTGCTATGCCGACCCCCGTATCGGTCACGCTGATGCGGACGAATTTCTTCACCGGCTCCCCGGCTCCCTTTCCATCGCCTGCCGCCTGCAGCTCTGCATCTAACGCGATGGACCCGCCGCTCTTGGTGAACTTGAGCGCGTTGCTCAGTAGATTCATCACTACCTGCTCCGTCTTGGCAGCGTCGACGTTGACATAAGGCAGCTCGGCCGGGATGTTCCTCACGACCTTGATGTTCTTCTGTTTGAATTGCAGCTCCATCTGGTGGAGGACGGGGTCGATGAATTCTGTGACCGGCACCGGCTTCCGCTCAAACGTTGCCGCCCCCGCCTCGTACTTCGAGATATCGAGGAAGTCGCTGATGAGCTCCAGAAGTTTCCGTGCGGAAGAGTGGGCGGAGTTCAACAACTCGATGTGATCGAATCCCAATGTCCCGCCTTTGCCCATGTCTTGCAGTAACTCGATGACGCTCTTGATACCGATCAGCGGGCTTCGGAGATCATGGACGAGCATCGCCATGAAATCGGCCTTCGTTCGCTCCAGCTCCGCTTCCGCCCTCTTCAGCTGAATCAACATCTTTGTGCGAACCAGAAGCTCTTCGGTATCGATGGGCTTCGTGAGGTACTGCTCGGCCCCCAACGCCAGGCCCGTCGCAATGCTGTCCGGATCTTTGCGCTGCGCCGTGAGGAAGACGACCGGAATCTTTGCCGTGGCCCGATCCGCCCTGAGGAGCTTCAGCGTCTCAAATCCATCCATCTCGGGCATCTGGATATCAAGAAGAATAATGTCCGGCTGCTCCACTGCCGCCACCGTGAGACACTCCCTCCCACTCGTTGCACGGAGCATTTGTACCGGTTTCCTCTTCAGCGCGAATTCCAGCAGGTCGAGATTATCCTCTGTGTCGTCAACGACGAGTATTTTCGGCTTTTGTTCTTCCATTGATGCCTCGTACTGTGTAGCCTCAGTGTCCGACTCCGAGAATCCGCTTGATCGTGGTTGAAAACTCTGCGGTCGAGAACGTGTCTTTCGCCAGAAAGTCTACAGTGCGGGAACGCAGCTCTTTCTCCTCAGCCTCAGTTAATTCTTTCACCGACATCGCAACGACAGGAATCTGTTTCCATTTCTCGCTGCGGTTGAGTTCCCGCATGACTTGAAATCCATCCATGCCCGGCATAACGAGATCCAACAGAATGAGCGAGGGGCTAGAGTCTTTGAGCATGTTGAGCGCCTCCGCCCCGCTGCTCGCGATGCGCACCTCGAATCCATCCCGCTTCAAGAGGTCCTTGCACGCAAGCGCGAAGTCAAGATGATCATCGACGAGGAGGATGAACCGATCTCCCGTCTGGTAGTACTTTTTCACCAGCGACAGGAGGCGCTTTGGCTCCGTCGGCTTTGTCATGACGTCCACTGCACCCAGGGACATCGCCAGCGGCCGGTTGTCGACAATGGAGTGGATGATCACCGGAATCTCTCTTGTCGCAGGATGTTGTTTCAGCTCGCGAAGGACCTGCCAACCGTCCTTCTTCGGCATCATGATATCAAGCGTGATGAGCGCCGGCTTAAGCTTGGCGGCCAGCTCGATTCCTTCATCCCCCGACAACGCACCGGCGACTGAGTACCCCTCCGGCACGAGATATTTCCTCAAGATCTCGATCACATCGGGATCGTCATCGATGCAAAGGACTTGAGTACCCCGCCCCGCGACCGCTCCGGTCTCGAACGTCTTCTGAGGGGCTGGGGATGGTGCCGCCGCAGGCATGGGGGGGCGCTCCGGCACTTTCATCGCACTTTCCGCCGCTTGTGGAGGAAGTGTGGGGGGAATGGTCAAGGTGAACGTCGACCCACGGCCGTATTCACTCTCAAGGGTCAGGTCTCCCCCGAGCATGCGGGCCAGTCGCCGCGAAATCGGCAATCCCAGTCCGGTTCCTTTGTATTTCCTCGTGCTGCTACTGTCAACCTGCTTGAACTCCTCGAAGACCACGTCAAAATTCTTTTCCTCGATCCCGATGCCTGAATCCTTCACGGCAAAAGCAATCATCCCGTCCGGCCGCTGCGTCACGGTGACTGAAATACCTCCTTTCTCTGTGAACTTTGCGGCGTTGCTCAGGAGGTTGACCACGATCTGCCGGACCTTCACGATGTCGGTCGTCAACGTCGGGAGGTTCGGCTGGATGTCCTGCGTCAGGGTCAACTTCTTGGATTGAATCAGCGGCTCAACGATCAACATGCAATTCGAGACGATCGAAGTAACGTCCTCGCTTTCAACGCTCAACGCCATTCTGCCGGACTCGAGCTTCGAGAGGTCAAGGATGTCATTGATGAGCTGAAGGAGGTGCCGTCCGTTCTTCAGAATCTTCTCCAACGCCATCCGCTGGTCATCGCTCACCGGATCGCCCGTTGGTCCAAGCAGCACTGAGCTGAATCCGATGATCGAATTGAGTGGTGTTCGAAGCTCGTGGGACATGCTGGAGAGGAAGTCCGATTTGACCCTATATGCCTTTTCGATCTCAGCATTCTTGGTGCTCAGCTCTTCATTCCGTTTGGCAATCTCGATCGAGAGTTTGCGCGTCGCATCAAAGTTCTTTGCGTTCGTAATGGCAACGCCCAACTGCGGAACGGAATTGCTGACGATCTCCTTCTCCAGATCTCCAAACTTACGCGGCGCCCCCAACACCAGCACACCCAGGATCTCATCCCGGAACACGATGGGAACAGCGATAACATAGCTGGGCACAAGCTCGACCAAGCCCGTGTCGATCAAGAAGCTCGAATTCGTTGATATATCATCAATCTCCAGCGTCTTCACTTCCGCAGCACACTGCCCTGGTATCCCCTCGCCCAGTGTGAGTTTCTTCTTGACCAGTCCGTTGCTCTTAAGAGCGAAGCCGCTGACGAGTTCGAGAGACCTCTCGTCCCTGTTCAGGAGATAGAGCGCTCCCACGGCCGCCCGCGTGTGCTTGCACAAGATCTGCAGACTTTTCTCCTCGACCTCATCGATCGACGCCGAGGAATTCAGAGTGGTGACCAGCTCTGAGTAGGCATTCAAGCGAGTGTAGTTGTTCCCCAGAAGGGCAGACATCTTGTTGAAATCGGCAGCAAGGTCTCCTAGTTCGTCCGATCGATGCAGGACGATCGGTTGAAACTTGCCAGCCATGATGTTTTGCGTCCCTTCCTTCAACAGCTGAATCGGCTTTGTAATCGAGCGTGTCAGCACAAAACCGAGAACGAGAGCAAAAATGGCAAGGAGAACATTGACGAACGCAATGTACTTCCCGAGATCACTCGTGCGTTCGGACACCGCTGCGAAGTTGCCCGGCTGTCTGGCTAACCGATCCCGGTACAGCGCCCGAATGATTTGCCGAGCCTGCTGGATGTACCCGATCTCTGAATTGACGCGCGCCAGCTCCCGGAGGCGAACTTCGATGTCCTTGACCTGCCCCCCCTTCCGGCGCTCATCACCAAGGTTGATCAGCCGGTCACCGACGTTCTGCATCCAGCCGAAGTACAGCTCACGAAGTTGCTTCAGGTCTTGAAT
>Ga0315268_10008717_pt1 | contig 10563 bp, 13 predicted proteins | sample C1_top_MG_FD_204535 | JGI IMG/M metagenome (GOLD analysis project Ga0315268, IMG submission 204535) | Sediment microbial communities from Yellowstone Lake, YNP, Wyoming, USA - C1_top | ecosystem: Environmental > Aquatic > Freshwater > Lake > Sediment | place: USA: Wyoming | collected 2017-08-01 | reverse complement strand
AGGAGAATGAGTAGCGGAATAGCGAGATGGGTGGCGGGGTCCACGCATCTAAGGAATGCCTAGCATCTATTCAATCGTTTTGAGATTCCTGCTCAGATTCGAATCCCGTGGCCGGTCACGCTGGATGTTCAATTTCACCCATGCCATTCACGGGACAACATATTTGTAGCCGAATACCCTAATACCCAAAGTCCTGGTAGGGCAACCTCACCCGTCAGGAATCTTGGCAGTCTAGGAGGAATCGCTGTGGCGAAAAAGAAACCAGCTGTGGAAGAAGAGGAAGAGCCGGAAGTAACCTGCCCCGTCTGTGGCAATCCCGTCACCCTCGAAGATACCTTCTGCCCGCATTGCGGCGCGGAGTTCGAAGAGGAGGAAGTAGAGGAGATCGCGATCGAGGAAGAGGCACCCGAGGCGCCCGAAGAGGCAGAAACAGAAGCCGAGGCCGAAGAGGAAGAAGTTATCGAGGAAGAGAAGGCTCCCGAGGAAGAGGCCAGTGAGGAGCTCGAGGCGGAGGCAGAGAAAGAGGTCGAAGAAGAGAGTGAGGAAGAGGTCGTCGAGGCCGAAGAGGAAGCCCCGGAAGAAGAGGTCGAAGAAGAGACTCCGGAGGAAGAACCAGTCGTCGAGGTCGAGGAAAAGCCCGCGGCCAAGCCCGCTACGAAGGCGAAGCCGTATGTCGCAGCTACTGGCCTGACCGATATGAGAGTGTTCGGCATCGCGTTGCTGGTCCTCGGTATTATAGGTCTCCAGATAGCATTGTTCATTCGCTGGTACTGGACCTGGGTGCCGCCGATAGATGCGAACCTCGGCATGTACGCCCTGATAGGTTTCATCATTGTCATCGTCGGTTTCCTCGCGTTCACGATGGTCAAGAAATCGGCCGAGGAGAAGGGCAAGGAGTATCACCCGATGCTTCCGACGATCCTGCTGTCGATATTCGTGTTCGGAATATTGGCCGTCATATTCCTGCTCGCGGGCAAGCCGATCAGCGATGCGATGCAGGACAACCAGGCGCTGCTTGCGGTCTTGTTCGTGGTATTCATCGTGGTCGGCATAGTGCTGTACATGATGGGCCAAAAGAGGCTCTCCGGCGCGGCCGCGTGAGCGAACCAAACCACTTCCGAAATCCCTTCCTTGTTTTCGATCTCCCGATTTTCAGCCGTGCGAGCCTCGATATTTTCCGACAAAGGGAAAAATAATATATACGCTCGAATCGGTTGCAATGTCCAGAATGGAAGGGATGGGAAGAGCGGGCGCTATGCGCAGCTCATGTCCTTTTCCTGCGGTTCAAGGTGAGAGCGCATGATAGACAAGAAAGTGATTGTGTTGATCGGCGTCTTGGTCGTGGTAGCGATGCTCGTCCTCGCTTTCAGCACGATAAAGCTCGACTTCTCGAGCAGAGGAGGGAGCACGTTCTCCTCTCTATTCGACGAGATGCAGGAGAAGACCGCGGGGTCGCTGGAGCTCGTGCTTCCGGACACATACGAGAACAATCAGCAGATCACCATCACGGACAAGATAGTGGCAATGAAATCCACCGATTTCAGCACCACGTTCTACTTCCTGTACTCGGGCACGAAGTGGATAAACGAGACGAGCGGGACGGACTTCAATGTCGTCACTTATCTGGGCGGCTCCCTCCCCGTGAGGAACGCAATGTTCTCGATCACCATTCTCCCCGTCGATCTGCACTCGATGTACGATGTCGGGGACTTGATAACCCTGAAGACGTCCGTCAAGATCAGTGGCGGGAAACCGGTGCTCTCAGGAAGCTGGGTAGTAATCGGTGATTGATAGGGGAATCGATACCCGGTCGCCCTCGGCCGTGCCGGCCGCTCAAGCGAGGGATTAGCGTAGGCGGGATTCGGTTTGACCATAAGGGAATTCGAGAGTCTGTCGCCCAAGATCGCGCAGGGCGCATACATCGATCCAGAAGCCTTGCTGATAGGCGATGTCAGGATCGGGGAGCGCGCCGGGGTCTATCCGGGAGCCGTATTAAGAGCGGATGAATCCTCAATCGAGATAGGCGGAGGGTCGTTCGTCCTCGACCTTGTGCTGATCGAAGCGCCCTCAGGCTGCCCCGTGACCGTAGGGGAGAGCACGATAATCTCTCACGGCGCGATGATACACGGGTGCACGATTGGCGAGAACTGCCTCATCGGCATCGGCGCGATACTCCTCGAGAGAGCGAACGTGGGCGATGGGTGCATAATCGCTGCAGGCTCCCTCGTGCCCCCGGGCATGAAGGTCGAGCCCGGAAGTGTGTGCATGGGCTCGCCCGCAAAGAAGATGAGGAGCACGACGAGCGACGATTTCGCGAGGCTGAAGAGCGAGATCAATCACCTGAAGACCAAGACGGCGAGGTACCGCTGAGGCCGCTGGGCCCGCAAGCAATGACCCGTTATCAGTCCTGGGATTCCGGTCAAATTGTTTTTATAGTCCCTTCGATGCTTACTCTGGTTTGCTCCACAGGAGCATCTTGATGCTAGCACGCCATAGGGAGGATTAAGAATTGAAGGATCGGGAGACGATCGCGCACGGCGAGAAGCGGCAAGTGAAGAGATGCACAGTGGTGTCTGTGCAGCCGCGCAAGCCGCAGAATAAGCCCGAGAGCGCGTTCGCAGCGAAATAGACGCGCAGCAGTGTCCATCTTCTCTCACATTTTCAGACAACTCCATTCATACCGTTTTTCGCGATTGCTAGGATATGACATTTCGCTCGCGCAGGCCAGTCCAACCCTGCGAAATCCTAGCAATCGGTTTATATTCCGATAAGACAATGCAGACGCGGTGATCTGAAATGCAGCCACAACCGATGATGTACCAGCCCCCACCACAGCAGGCTCCGCAAAGGCCGATGACCGATTATCTCAGGCCGTTGGCTTCGGACTTAGTGCTCGCGCTAGGCGCGCTGCTGGGCCTGTTCTTGATGATGCTGGGCTCGATAATAGCCGGCCTGACCACCGGCGATGCCAGGAGCGTTGGATGGATCCTGAACTCGTTCGGCATGTTCGTCCTGACCCTCGTGCTCCTGTTCGGCGCGATTGTGAGGGTCGACATGGAAAAGTTCGTGCGCCTGGCGATGATCCTCGCCGCAGCGTTCCTGATAGCCGAAGTCGGCTTCTGGTGAGCGCAAGCATTCCCGGAGAAGCCCCCGGCATAGGAGGCCTTCTCCACAATTTTTTTGGTAGGTGATTCGAAAAATCCCCAGCGCCAGATACGGGTAATTCATTCAATCTGCACTGCTGCGACTTTCGTAAGGAGCGAAAACGCCAAGACCTCTTCTCGGGGAGGGTTTTTATAACACCTGTTGCTAAAAATCTACCTCGTACCACCCGTAGAAGTTACGTTCTGCGGAAATGCCCTGCATCATCGGGGGATGCATGTCCATGAACGTCGTGACAAAAATCAAGAAGGGTCCGAAGCGCGGGATTTCAACCTTGACCGTCGAGCACCTGGCCGCTGCGATCAAGGCAAGCATCGACAGGGAGGGCATGGCGGACGATGAGGCCCGCTCGCTGGCGCAGCACGTGATGAACTTCTTCGGATACAGCGAGAGGATAATAGATAACGTGCTGGAGCCCGAAGACAGGGACGCCTTCTACATGCTCGAGGACGCGGGGATCCTCACGACCGAGCGCGAAGAGACGACGCTGTACGACGGACGCGAGTGGAGGATACACTACTGGATTTTCAGGAAGGACAGGATCGCGGAGCTGCTCGGGGGAAGCGCGGGCGACCTGAGCGATGGCGGCGATTCGTCCAATGTCTACGAGGACGTCCCGCCCGAAATCTGGAACCGGGAATAGCCGGCTCGCCCTCGATTGCGGAGAGATGATTCAGGGATTCATCGGGAATCCGGACAATAGCATTTTCACTGCACTTGTCAAAGAGGATTAAATCCGACCACTCTCTTTCTCGGCACGATGAGCCGTATTTTCCCGTATCAGCCCCGGGCAGGACAAATGGAAATCGTCGAAGCCATTGTCCGGCACATCGAGGGGTCGTCTCATTGTGCGGTGCAAGCGGGCACCGGTACGGGAAAGACGATATGTGCGTTGACGGCCGCGCTCGAGAGCTGCGAGAAGGACGACCGCAGGATACTCTACCTCACTCGCACGAACTCCCAGCAGCGCCAGGTGATGCTCGAGCTGAGAGCGATATCGGAAAGGTCGCCGGTCTTCGGCATGGCCGTCCAGGGCCGCCGCAATACGTGCCCTTATGTCGCGATGAGCGAGGAGCTGAAGAACGGCAGTCACGAGGAGCTCTCTCTTCTTTGCGCGCAGAAGAAGAACCAGGTCATGAACGGAAACCCGTCCGGGTGCAAGTACTTCCACACGCTGATGAGTGTCGATTGCTCGGGGCTCGAGACCTGGGCAAGGAACAATCTGCCGACCGCGGAGGAGTTCGTGGAGCGATGCACGGAGTTCGGCGTGTGCGCGCATGAGCTGTGCAAGCAGCTCGTGTCTCGGGCCAAGGTCGTCACGGCCCCGTACATCTATTTCTTCGACCCGTTCATCAGAAAGAACCTTCTGGACTGGATGGGCTGCGACCTGCAGGAGCTCATCGTGATAGTTGACGAGGCGCACAACCTGCCCGAGTACGCGAGAGAGCTGAAGACCGCGGAGCTCACCATGAACACCCTGAAGGCCGCCATGCGCGAGGCGCAGGAGCTGAAGGACCCAGAGATATTCGAGGGCACGAGCGTGACGGACCTCCTCGGGATGCTCCGCGAGATACTCGAGAAATCGATCGAGGAGTACGTTCTCGAAGAGGACGGGCTCGTCCCGATGGGCCTGCTGGAAGAGGAACTCATGGCGAGGCTGAAGGTGACGAGCAGGGGGCTGGTCAAGATCGCCGAGAACCTCGTCACTCTCGGCGAGATAATCCGCGACCGGAAGAAGAAGGAGGGAAGACTGCCGAGGTCATATCTCTACGCTACGGGCATCTTCCTGGAGTTCTGGATGTCCGTAGACGAGGAGGACTACGTCAAGCTGGTAGTGGCGGGCGACTCGGCTCGTTTCGAAGCCTATTGCCTCTGCCCGTCCCTTGCGTGCGCCAGCCTGCTTCAGGCATCCGCATCGATTCACATGTCGGGCACGCTCGAACCGCTCGACGAGTACAGGGACAGCATAGGTCTGCCGAAGGAATCCCCGTTGCTGTCGTTCCCGTCGCCGTTCCCCAAGGAGAACCTCGCGCTGCTGTACGCGGACGATGTGACCTCGAGATACGAGGACATCGCGAAGGACGCGAAGATACTTACGAAGATGAGGAGGTACATCACAGAGGTCGCGCGGAACTTCGACCGCAACATCGCCGTGTTCTTCCCGTCATACGCGCTCCTGGAGAGGTTCGTCGATGACGGCCTGGTGAACGAAGTCCGATGTCGCGTGTTCAAGGAGGAGAAGGGCATGCCCCAGGACGACCTGATGTCCATCGTGACCGATTTCAAGAAATGCGAGAATGGCGGGATGATCCTCGCGGTCTCCGGAGGCAGGATATCCGAGGGGGTCGATTTTCCCGACCGGGAGCTCGAGATAGCGATAATCGTCGGGATACCGTATCCGAAGCCGAGCGCTCGGACGAGGGCGTTGCAGCACTACTACGAGCTCAAGTTCGGGAAGGGCTGGGACTACGTGGTCAAGGCGCCCGCGACCAGGAAGATGCTGCAGAGTATAGGACGGTTGATAAGGAGCGAGACGGACGTCGGAGTCGCCCTGATCCTGGATAGGCGCGCGATACACTTCAGTCCGCACATCAGAGCGACCGCCACGCGGGAGCCGATCGCGGAGATGCGGGCATTTTTCGAGGGACGAAAGAAGTCAGGGAAGATACGGTTGCCCAGGAGAAGGTGTGCACGGAACCGTACGGAAATCGACCGAGGGAAAAACAGGGAGTCTCACTGAGCCTTCAGCTCGATGGTCACGCGTCCGCCCTTGCCGTTCTCGTCCTTCTTGCACTTAATGACGAGCTCGACGTCGGCGCACATCAGAAGAGCATCGTTCAGGAAGTCCAGCATCATCCGCTTGCTCTCGGAATGGTCCTTGTTGGTTATCATGACCTTCTCTTCGATCTTGTACTGCTTCTGCTCTTCCATCTTCTCGACGAGCCTCTTCAGCTCCTCTTTCGTCGTCGTCCCAGGCTTCGGCTTCGTCGAGAGCGCGAAAAGCCCCCTGCCGAGCCTCACCACGGAGCCCTCGTTTATCAGGTGGACCAGGTGCCCTGACAGATCGTGCGGGGTCAGGCCGGTCATCATTGACAATTCGTGGAGGCTGACGGCCTGTCCCTCGGGCCGCTCGTTCTTCAACGTCCTGACGATGATCTCCTTCTTCGTCACGCGCCTGTATCTCTTCTTCTGAGGCTCTGGTGGCGCTTCGTCAGGCTCCTCGTTGTCCCTGGTGTTCTTGTAGTAATGCTGCCAAATTGCGGAAAGGGAACGCTTGTCCACCTCGTTCGGATACTTGTCTGCCGTACACCTATCCCCCGTGGGCACCTATTAATAGCGACTGCCGCCTTTTTATTCTTTCCAATGATGGGATACAAAACGTGTCAAAATCTCGCATGTTTGCTGAAAAAGTCTTTTAGACGAGCTATTCATTCCGAAGCGTGGACGTCGCTCTCGTTCTCCTGACGCCTCTTTGGCTGATGTGGCCGGCCATGGTCTCGAACTCCTTCGCGGCCATCTTCGGCGGCGGCATGCCGATGGATTTCGGCAGGAGCTGGAGGGGCAATAGGATACTCGGGGACGGCAAGACCTGGCGTGGTTTCTTCGCCGGCATATTCCTCAGCGTTCTCGTCGGAATAGCCCAATTGATTCTATCAGAGCCGTTCTCAATGACGCATTTCGGGTTCGGGCCGTACGAGGAGGCGATCCCGTTCTTCGCGCTCATCTCCTTGGGAGCGCTTCTCGGGGACTGTATGGGCGCGTTCGTGAAGCGCAGGCTGGGGATCCCGAGAGGCGGGAAGGCGCCTGTTCTCGACCAGTACGACTTCTTCGTTGTCGCGGTCTTGTTCGCGTTCTTCACGAAACCGGATTGGTTCGTCAGCTATCTCATCGACGATTATTTCTGGCTCGGGACAGTTTTCCTGATAATCCTGATTCCGGTGCTCCATCGGGTGTTCAACATCATAGGCTATAAGTTGGGAAGAAAGCATGTCCCGTGGTAGACAGGAGCTGCTATCATGCTGAAGGATATGTTGAAGTCCGTGCAGGTGGTCCAGTACGGGGATTTCACCCTTTCCTCGGGAAAGAAGAGCAACTATTACGTCAACGTGAAGAGGGCATCCGCCGATCCCAAGATTCTCCGGGAGATGGCAAGGGAGATATCCAAGCACGTCAGGCAGGAGAGGCTCGCGGGCATGGCCCTCGGAGCCGTGCCGCTGGTCGTCGCCGTGGCGTTGCAGACTGATCGTCCGTACGTCATCGTCAGGAAGGACCAGAAGGAGCACGGGACGATGGAGAAAATCGAGGGAGACGTCAAGCCTGGCGAGGAGTACCTGGTGATAGAGGACGTCGCCACGACGGGCGCATCCGCTCTCAGGGTCGTCGAGGCGTTGAAAGCCAAGGGCGCGAGCGTGAGGAAGGTGGTCACGGTCGTCGACAGGGAGGAAGGTGCTCGCGAGCTTCTCGAGCAGAGCGGGCTCGAGATGGTCTCCCTGTTCAAGGCGAAAGATCTCGTATGAACAGGAGACGGTGATCCGACGGTCGAGGAATGCTTCAGGTGCTCTCTCTCGAAGAGCAGGACCAGGATAGTCAACGGTGTCGGGCCGAAGAACGCGAGGATGGTTCTCGTCGGTGAGGCGCCCGGGGAGCAGGAGGATATCAGGGGTTCACCGTTCGTAGGTAGAGCGGGGAAATTCCTCGATTCGGTGCTTTCAGACGTCGGAATCGAAAGGTCCCGCGTGTTCATTACCAACGTCGTCCGATGCCGTCCGCCAGGGAACAGGAAGCCGAGCGATGAGGAGATGAAACAGTGCCTACCGAACCTTGTGGATGAGCTGAGATCTGTCAGACCGAGGATCGCGGTCGCGCTCGGGTCCGTGGCACTGAAGGCGCTCACAGGCCATGCAGGGCGATTATCGGATATCATCGGGGAGGAATTCGAGGTCCGGCTGAACGGTATGCCCCTCACTGTCATCGCGTGCTATCACCCCTCAGCGGCCATGAGGAACCGCCGGATGCGCGAGACTTTCAGAGCTGTGATTTCAAAGGCGCTTTCCCGTGTCGACCGTGAGTAACCAATCGACAACCAGTTGAGGAAGCTTTTTCTATAACTATTCGAGTCTATTCCGTGGAATCGAGTGTCGAGATGAGGAACAAGAGCTATCTGCCCGCGGTCATTTTCGCGTCGGTCGTAACGATGGTAGCGGGCATGTTCTGCAACTGCCCGTATGCTCCTGTCGTCGGCGCCGCCGGTCCTATCGCCGGGATCGATTCCGCCAGCAACAACACTGTATACATCAACGGGATAGCGATAGACGCGAAGACCGGATATCTAGTCATAGCCTCCTTCAGGGTCATCGTCAAGAACATCGATACTGACCAGTTCAAGGACGGTGGGCTGTTCGATGACGGGCACTTCAACGTCTCGATATCAATCCCAGCATTCGCCGAGGAGAACCAGACGCTCAGGGTGGAGGTGACCAGCCCGGACGGCAAGATACAGTACGGCAACACGACCCTGGTGCTCACGAACGTGAACCCGACTTCGATTTATGAGGTGACAGTCTCCATCAATTCCCCTCCGCCCAGCTACAGCTGGGTATTGGTCATAGTATTCGTCATAGCCTTCGGGCTCATCCTCGCCGGATATGCGATCTTCACCCGCTGGATGGTCGGCAAGATGGTGCTCAGAAGAGCCGACCAGATAAGACTTGAGGAATGGAAGCGCAAGGGCGGCGGCCGGATGCAACCCTAACCCTTATTCCTGAACCTCTTCCTGAGCAGGAACCTGAGATTGTTCCAGCCATCCTTCCAAGTGTTGAGCTTCACCTCCCCGATTCTCGGGGAATAGGAAATCGGGACCTCTTTCGCCTTCGTCTTCTTGAACGCCTCGACCTTCAGCTCCTCCGAGAACGACATCCCGTCGGATGTCAGGTCCAACCTCGGGAGGATGTCCTTTCGGAAAACCCACATTCCGCTCTGCGAGTCCTTTATCTTGACCCTGAACAGCAGCCTTGCGGTCAACGATAGGATCCTGTTCCCGAACTTGTGCATCGGTCTCATCGCGCCCGGCTTCAGGTTCGCAAACCTGTTCGTGGTGATGAAGTCGAGCTTCTCCGAGTCGAGGATGCTCACCAGCCTTTCTATCATGTCCGCGGGATAGGTCATGTCCGCGTCGAGGGTCGCGATGATCTCCCCGGCAGCGGCCTCGAACCCCGTCTTGTAGGCACGGCCGTAGCCCCTCCTGGGCTCGTCGACTATCCTCGCGCCCTTCGAGAGCGCTATCTCGCGCGTGCGGTCCTTCGAGTCCGTGTCGACTATCAGTATCTCGTAGCTCAGGGATTCCGGGATGCTCCCGCGTATCGCATCGATTACCTTTCCGATGCTCCGCTCCTCGTTCATCGTCGGTATAACGATCGAAAGCCTGGTCATCGTCTCTCGGAATGGCGTCCGCCTCATAAAATTGATTGCCGGTTCGGGGCTCACTGTGCCCCGCTTTTCTCAGGGGGCCTTTCGAAGATCTTCGCGTACGCGTATCCGAGAAGCGCGGCCGCAAGCCTGACGAGCGCCCAGAAGGTCAGCGGGGTCTGGAACATCTTTCTCGGGTCGTACGCCTTCCAGAGCTTGCCGTGCTTCAGGGTCAGCTGCTTCCTGCCGTAGCCGTTCCAGAATGCCTGCTTGACGAACCCGAAGATCGTCCCCCTCGTCCTATGGTAGATTATCATCCGGTCGTTGTACACGATGGAATATCCCATATCGACTGCCCGGAGGTTGAGGTCGATGTCCTCCGCGGTGATAAACCAGGGGTCGAACCCCTTCACGTCATCGAGGACCTTCCGCTTGTATCCGATGTCGTGGCTCGGATAGCTGATGTCGACCCCTTTCCTGAAAAGCTCCACTCGTCCCAGATCCTCGAACGGCTTGTATCCGATGTTTATCGTCTTGCCGGCGACCATGTCTGCCGTCTCGAGCGATTTCCGCATCTCGTGCAGCCAGAAGGGGTTCGCGATGCAGTCTCCCCCGATGAATGTCATTATGTCCCCCTTGGCCTGCTTCAGCCCGAAGTTCGTGCTCTCCCCGCGCGTCCCGGGATGGATGAACAGCCTGATGAAGTCGTACTTCTCGGCGTACTCCTGAACGTATCTCACGGTCCTGTCCGTGCTTCCAGCGTCGATGACGATGAGCTCGAACGGGGGCTCCTGGATAACGATGCTGTCCAGCAGATCTCGGATGTTCCTCTCCTCGTTGAGCACGTTGAGTATTATGCTGATCTTCTTTCGCTCGAGCAACGCCTCACGCACCTCTTGAATCCTTCCCTAGTCCTATTGCGCGGTAGGAAACACCGAACTTCTCCATCTTCGCGGCGGACAGTATCCTTCTCCCGTCAATAACTATTTTGTTCCG
>Ga0315268_10008716_pt1 | contig 10563 bp, 8 predicted proteins | sample C1_top_MG_FD_204535 | JGI IMG/M metagenome (GOLD analysis project Ga0315268, IMG submission 204535) | Sediment microbial communities from Yellowstone Lake, YNP, Wyoming, USA - C1_top | ecosystem: Environmental > Aquatic > Freshwater > Lake > Sediment | place: USA: Wyoming | collected 2017-08-01 | reverse complement strand
TCCCGGAAGTTTTACCGGTCTCAGAATAGGGATAAGCTCTGTAAAGGGGCTTGCCGCAGCAACCGGAAAGCCTGTTGCCGGCATATCAACACTTGACGCGCTTGCCGCCCAGGTGCCAGGAACCTCATATCTAATCTGCGCCATGATAGATGCAAGAAAAGGAGAGGTTTACTCTTCGCGCTACAGGTATCTCGGCGGTCTTGTTATAAAAGAATCGAAAGAGGAGAATTTCCTTCCTGAAAAAGCAATAGAGGGTATAAATGAGCCATGCCTCTTTACCGGCGACGGCGCGCACTTATACAGAAAGATTATCGAACGCAAAATAGGCGGTTATGCCCATTTTTTGCCCGATGCTTTTAATATTATAAAGGCTTCTACCGTTGCATTTATGGGCATGAAAAAGTTTGAAGATAATGATATGGAAGATGCCGGAATGCTTGTGCCATTTTACATCAGAAAATCGGATGTGAAATTAAAATTATAAGGGTTCAAGGGGTCAAGGATTCGAGAGGCAAAGGGAAAAGCAGAATATCGGGCCCGTTACACGGGTATATCGGACATCGAATTTCGAAAAGCGAATTATGATCCACGAGCTTCGAATACGAACCGGTGATCGTTAACCAGGAACCAGAAACCAGAGACGGGGATTGGCTTTAATTGCCTTGACACATAATGGATTTATTAATAAAAATCATAAGTTTTAAATTGATGAATTTATCTGGAGGGATAGATGGACTACAAGAAAACGCTCAATCTTCCGGTGACTGAATTTGCCATGAAAGCCGATCTGGCAATCAGGGAGCCACTGATGCTGAAATCATGGGAAGGTATCGGCCTGTATAATAAGGTAAGAACTGCTTCTGAAACTAAGGAGCCTTTCATTCTGCATGACGGCCCTCCCTATGCGAATGGAAACATTCATATCGGAACAGCGTTGAACAAGATATTGAAGGATATCGTTGTGCGCAGCAGGCAGATGTCGGGCTATAATTCAATTTATGTCCCCGGTTGGGACTGCCACGGACTCCCGATCGAGCATAATGTAGATAAGGAACTCGGCTCCGAAAACAGGAAATATTCCCAGGCTGAAATAAGAAAGCTCTGCAGGCGGTATGCAGAGAAATACATCGATATCCAGCGTGAAGAATTCAAAAGACTGGGTGTCATGGGTGAATGGGATAATCCTTATCTGACAATGGCTTACGAATATGAAGCTATAATTGCGAGGGAATGCTCCAAATTTGCCCTGGAAGGCAGCCTTTTCAGGAGCAAGAAGCCGATTCACTGGTGCTGCAGCTGCAAGACGGCGCTTGCGGAAGCCGAGATAGAATATGAAGACGATACATCCCCGTCCGTTTTCGTCAAGTTCCCTTTATCGGATGATATTTCAGGAGAGTTTCCCGTGCTTGCCGGCAGGAAAGTATATGTCGTTATCTGGACAACCACTCCCTGGACTATTCCGGCCAATCTTGCGATAGCGCTTCATCCCGCTTTCAGGTATGTCGCTGTGGATACGGGAAAAGGAGAGGTCTTTATTCTGGCGGCAGACCTTGCCGGGGCCTGCATGAAAACTTTCGGTTTTCCGGATTTTTCGGTTCTTTGCGAGATAAGCGCTGAAAAACTTGAGAAGAAGCATTGCCGGCATCCTCTCTATAACAGGGACTCGCTCATAATCCTCGGAAACCATGTCACCCTTGACGCCGGTACAGGCTGTGTTCACACGGCTCCCGGCCACGGACGCGAAGATTATGAAGTGGGACTTCAGTACGGTCTTGATACCTATTCGCCTGTCGATGATAACGGATGTTTTACAAAGGATGTGGAATTTTTCGGAGGAAAATTTGTTTTCAAGGCGAACAGGGATATTGTATCAAAACTTAAGGATTCGGGTTCTCTCGTGGCTGATGAGAAAATTACGCATTCTTATCCCCATTGCTGGCGCTGCAAACAGCCTGTTATTTTCAGGGCTACCCCGCAGTGGTTCATTTCCATGGATAAAACGGGCCTCCGGAAAAAATCGCTTGAAGAGATAGACAGGGTTAAATGGGTGCCTCACTGGGGAAGAGAAAGAATTTACGGCATGATAGAGAACAGGCCGGACTGGTGCGTTTCAAGACAGCGCGCATGGGGTGTTCCCATAGCGGTTTTTTACTGTGAAAAATGTGAAGCTCTTCACATGAATCAGGAAACGGCAGACCATGTATTTGAGCTTTTTAAGGCACACGGCGCAGATATATGGTTTGAAAAAGAGGCTGCGGAACTCATTCCTGAAGGTAGTGCATGCAGCAGATGCGGAAATATGACATTCAAAAAAGAGACCGACATTCTGGATGTATGGTTCGACTCGGGCGTAAGCCATGCTGCAGTGCTGGAGGAGAGGCCGTATCTGAGGTGGCCTGCGGATCTTTATCTTGAAGGCAGCGACCAGCACAGGGGATGGTTCCACAGCTCCCTCCTGACTGCGGTCGGCACCAGGGGAAAGGCTCCCTACAAGTCGGTTTTAACCCATGGATTTGTTGTGGATGCCGACGGGAAGAAGATGTCAAAATCCCTTGGAAATGTCATAGCCCCGAAGAAGGTTATTGATAAGTACGGGGCGGAAATTTTAAGATTATGGGTTTCTGCTTCCGATTACAGGGATGATATCCGCATTTCCGATAATATCCTGAAACAGTTAAGCGACGCTTACAGGAGAATCAGAAATACGTGCAGGTTCATGCTCGGTAATTTATATGACTTTGACCCGGAAAAAGATGTGGTTTCTTATCAATCAATGCCGGAAATCGACAGGTTCGCCCTTCATAAGCTTTCCGAATTGACGGAAAAGAGCCTCAGGGCTTACGATACATTTGAGTTCCATATTGTGTACCACGGCCTTTATAATTACTGCACAACGGACCTTTCGGCCTTTTATCTCGATATCCTGAAAGACAGGCTTTATACATCTTCTCCGGGATCGGCTGAGAGAAGAAGCGTCCAGACAGTCATGCACACGATCCTCAGTTCTGTTGCAAGGATTATGGCGCCCATACTCCCATTTACATCCGAAGAGATCTGGAAATTTATGCCGATGATCAGGGAAAAGGAAGAAAGCGTTCATCTTGCCCTGCTCCCTGTTGTCGTTAAAGCATGGAAAGATGAAGAGCTTGCGGAGCGGTGGAGGAAAGTTATCGAAGTGCGCCAGGAGGTGACAAAGGCTCTGGAGGAAGCCAGAGTTAAAAAGCTGATAGGTCATTCGCTTGATGCCTCGGTTGTAATAGCCGCCGACAACGAGCTCTTTGCTCTCCTTGACCGGTATTCGGCCGAATTGAAAACCATCTTCATCACTTCCGGCGTCCTTTTGTCGAAGAACGGAAGCCTTCCGGGGGTGGTTGAAAGCAGGGAAGTAAAAGGACTTTATATTTCAGTTGAGCCTGCTCCTGGTAAGAAATGTGAAAGATGCTGGATATATGATCTTTCGGTCGGGACTACCCCCGAAGAGCCTGGAGTCTGCAAAAGATGCAATGATGCGCTTGGAGAGATCAGGAAGGCGTGAATAGGGAAAAGAAGGGTTCAAGGATTCGAGGGTTCAAGGGTTCAAAGGGAAAGAAAAAGGAATTGGTTTCTGGTTTTTTGTTTGTAGTTTCTGGTTAAACCATTGACCAGAGACCATAAACCAGTGACTATAAACCAGAAACCACAGACCAGAGACAATTATCCATGATGTTTGAAAATAAATACTCAAAACTTGCATTTATCGCCGGGCCGGTGCTTGTGCTCGACCAGATAACGAAGTTCATAATATTGAAAACCATGCTTCTTCATGATTCAATTCCGGTTTTGCCGGGTTTTTTCAGTCTTACCCATATTCATAACCCGGGAGGAGCTTTCGGTTTTCTGGCGGGACAGAGCCCTGATGTGAGAAGAATGATCTTTCTTTTCGTTTCATTTATTGCTTTATGCCTTATCTTCTATTTGTACAGCGCAACGCCGCGAAGCCATTCTTTGCTGGCAACCGGTTTTGCCATGATTTTCGGAGGGGCTGTCGGCAACCTCTTTGACAGGGTGCGTTTCGGGAAAGTAGTTGATTTTCTCGATTTCTATGTGGGAAACCTGCACTGGCCTGCTTTTAATGTTGCAGACAGCGCGATTTCGATAGGGATGGGTATCTTTGTATTCCATCTTCTGTTTAAAAAAATGCCCGGATAACCGGAAGGAGATTAAATGTTTCCTGTTCTTCTTAAAATAGGTCCCTTATCGATATTTACTTACGGCTTTTTTATCGCGTTAGGTTTTCTTGCCGGTATATATGTTGCTGTCAGGGAATCCCGGAGGCTTGGGGAAGAGCCGGAAATAATAATGGATCTTTGTTTTTATCTTCTCGTTGCCGCCATAATCGGTTCCCGCCTCTTCTATGTCGCCACAAATCCGAAGATGTTTCTTGATAATCCTGTTGAGATATTAAAAATATGGAACGGCGGACTTGTCTTTTACGGAGGTTTTATCGCCGCCCTTATCACGGGAATCATATATCTTAAGGCAAAAAATATTCCTGTATGGAAAACGGCCGATATCATGGCTCCTTCCGTAGTGCTTGCGCATTTTTTCGGAAGAATCGGCTGTTTTTTTGCAGGCTGCTGCTACGGAAAATATTGTGACCTTCCCTGGGCTGTTACATTCAGGAATCCCGATTCACTCGCCCCGCAGGGATTGCCGCTTCATCCGACCCAGTTGTATTCCGCTCTTAACAATCTGGCAATTTTTCTGTTTTTGTTCTTTTTCCGCAAACACAAAAAATATGACGGCCAGTTGTTCTGGCTCTATGTTTTGATATACGGGATCACGAGATCATTTATTGAAATCTTCCGGGCCGATTTCAGGGGAGAATTTTACTACGAAATATTCTCGGTTTCACAAGTTGTCGGCGGAATCATGGCAGTTATTTCCCTGGTAATGCTTTTCATACTTCGCAAGCGAGCTTTAGTAAGTTAGAAACTATTTCCTGCGTTTTTTTACTCCTCAAGCGGGTACTGAAAAGGGTCCCGTTTATCGGGGTTAAGAAAATAGAGATTTCCAGGACCGAAATGCCTGAGATAAATTACAAAGAACTTAACAACCATATCAAGAGCGCGGAGAAGGAAGGTTTTTCCCGCCTCTATCTTATTCATGGCGAAGAGTTGATGTGCAAAACTGCCTTTGAAGAGCTTTTGAACGCATTGCTTCCGGAGTTTTCATCGGACAGGAATCTCAACTATGATCCGGTTGACGGAACCAACGAAAACATCTTTGATGCCGTGGAACGGGCAAACACTTTTTCTTTCATGTCCGGAAAAAAAGTGGTTGCTTTTCTTGATTCTAAAATATTTTATTCGAAAGAAAACGAAAAGAGCCTTCTTGAAAAAGCAAAAGAAGCCCATGCGCAGAAAGATTTGAAAAAGGCTGCGAGATATTTTACGGGCCTTATGTCATTGCTTAAACTTTCTTTTGATGATGTCGGTAAAGAGAACCGCGGCAAATCCCTTAAGATTGATGCCGGAGAATCCGATAACAGCTGGATTGACGATATTACGGCTTACTGTATCGGAAATGGTATCGGGATGTCCGGAGAGGAAGACAATGCCTCCTTTTTTCAAAAGGCCGTTGAGAAAGGTTTCCCCAAAAGAAACCACCTGATAGTGACTGCTGAGCTTGTCGATAAAAGGCTTAGCCTGTATAAGGCCGTGAATAAAAACGGGATGATAATCGACTGCCAGATTCCGAAAGGAGACTCCAGGAATGACAAGGCAGTCCAGGAGAGCGTTCTTCTGGAAAGGATGAATGCCGTACTTTTAAAGAACGACAAAACGATGGACAAAGCCGCATATCATGCAATGTTCGAGATGACGGGATTTGACCTGCGCACGTTTTTAAATAATCTGGAGAAGTTAATAAGCTTTTCGGGAAAAAGGAAGAGAATAACCGCAGACGATGTCGAATCGGTGTTAAAAAGGACAAGGCTGGATCCCATATATGAGCTGACAAATGCCGTCGCAGACAGAAACGTTGCCGACTCGCTTTTTTTTCTCGATTCCCTTCTTGCTTCTGAAATACACCCTCTTCAGGCGCTTTCAGCGCTGATAAACCAGTTCAGAAAAATAATCTGCGTCAAGGGCTTCACCGGGAGCCGGTATGGAAAGGCATGGGAACCAGGATTTTCATATCCCAAGTTTACTTCTGTTACCGTGCCGTCGATTGAAGAGTATGACAATGCTCTGCTTAAAGAGATTGAAGAGAGGGACAGATTCCTTTCGGATGATGTATCTCCCGAAAAACCCGAAGATGAGAAAAAGAAGACTTCAAAGAAGAAAAGCAAAACGGCGACAGATCTGTTAATTGCAAAAAATTCTAAAAGTCCTTATCCTGTCTGGCAGTTGTTCAGAAAATCGGATAATTTCAAAAAAGAAGAGCTTATTTCGATCTTTGAATGCCTTAAAGATGCTGACCTTGAGTTAAAATCATCCGGCCGGACCCCGAAGCTTGTAATTGAGAATGTGATATTTCATATATGCCGCAAAACATGATTTTTTAATGACGAAAAGTTGTGAGAAGGGGGGATTAAATCATGCCGAAAACAAAAATCGTATGCACAATAGGCCCTTCAAGCGAGTCTCCGGAAGTATTGAAAGAGCTTATTTTAAACGGGATGAATGTAGCCCGATTAAACTTTTCCCACGGATCCCACAAGGAACATCTTAAAAAGATAAACACCATCAGGTCCGTTTCGGAAAAACTTGGGGCGCATGTGGCGATATTGCAGGATCTTTGCGGCCCCAAGATAAGAATCGGCAAAGTCAAAGAGCCGGGCGTGCGCCTTAATCCGGGTCAGACATATGTTCTTACCAGCAAACATGTTGATGGCGACCAGGAGCGTGTTTCCGTTTCATATGAGAATCTGCCCTCTGATGTTAAACCGGGTGAAAGGATACTTCTTGCCGACGGCATGATGGAGCTGGTTGTGAAAAAGACAACCCGCACGGATATATCCTGTGAAGTCGTGACCGGGGGATGGCTTACTTCGAATAAGGGAATAAACCTTCCGACCGGCACGATAAAAGCTGATGCAATAACGGCAAAAGACCGCAAGGATCTTCTCTTCGGTTTGAAAAATAACGTGGATTATATCGCCCTTTCATTTGTCAGGAGCGCAAAGGATATTATCGGACTGAAAAAAATAATAAAGAGGGAGAAGAAAAATACCCCGGTCATAGCCAAGATAGAAAAGCATGAGGCATTAAAAGATATAGAAGGAATCATGGAAGCATCGGACGGGATAATGGTTGCAAGGGGCGATCTTGGAGTCGAAATTCCTCTTGAAAATGTTCCGAATATCCAGAAGATGCTTGTCAAAAAAGCGAACGATATGGGCAAGCCGGTCATAATCGCCACACAGATGCTCCGGTCAATGGTCAGCGCACCGCGCCCTTCGAGAGCGGAAGCAAATGATGTGGCGAACGCCGTGCTGGACGGGGCCGATGCGGTTATGCTGTCCGAGGAGACGGCGAGCGGCGAATATCCTGTCCAGGCGGTTCAGTACATGAGAAGGATTGCGGAGAATGCCGAAGAGATTTTTCCCCATGAAAAATATTTAAGCCTCATGCCGGAAAAAGATGTATCCGAATCGGTTGCCTATGCCTCATGCGTTCTTGCGGATCATCTTGACGTGAAGGCTATCGTCGCCACAACCCGTTCCGGTTCAACTGCGGCTCATATTTCACGGTTCAGGCCGAAACCGGTTATAATAGCCCTTTCGCCTGAAAAGAGCGCCGTAAGACGCCTTGCCCTTTACTGGGGGTGCCTCCCGATCCTTGTTGCCGGAACAAAAGGAAAGGATGAAAAGACCGATACTGCGTTTCCGGTCCTTGCTTCAGGTTATGTTAAAAAAGGCGATTTGGTTGTGATTACATCCGGCTATCCAGAATATGTCGAGGGCACAACTAACATGATGAGGGTTATCAGGCTTTAGGGGAAAGCGTGAGGCGAAAACCGAATATCGAGCCCGTTACACGGGTATATCGGACATCGAAGAGCGAGCAGGTAGCCAGTTATCAGTGATCGGTTATCAGTAATCAGTGATCACGAACCAGAAACCAGGAACCACAGACCAGAAACCAGAATGAAACCGAAGGTAAATTAACTATGGGCTTTATAAGGGATCAGGAGGAGCGTCTGGTAGTAGGTCTTTTGACTGCGAAATATCAGAAGAAGAATCTTCCTGTGCCCGATATTTCCGAATTGAAGCGCCAGGCTGCAATAATAGTTGATGAAGCGCACGGTATTGCCCGTGAAAGGGGGAAAAACGTGCTTTCAATCGTAAAAGATATGGTGGAAGAATTGAGCCGCGGTAAAAAATAAAAGTAGTCATCCGGATATCAAAAACGGCATAAGGAGCCATAACAAAATGATCAGAAATGCAATTGTTATTTTGCAATGGCTCCTAAGAAAAAAATAGAAAGGGTTATCAATGGCAGGCGACGACATATCAAAGCTTAGCATAAAAAAAGCCGGTACTGTTGCGGGTACAGGGAAAAAGAAAAAATATATTATTTTATTGATAATAATATTCGTATTGAGTGCAACAGGGATTCTTTACAAACAGGGACTTCTGACTCCTGCCCTTGAAGTAAGGGTCTCAAAAGTTGTTAATATTTATCCGTCCCAGACATATACGCTTCTTAACGCAAGCGGCTATGTGGTTGCCCAGCGGAAAGCGGCCGTTGCTTCAAAAATCACAGGGCGGCTCGTTTATTTAGGCGTTGAAGAAGGGAGCAGGGTTAAGAAAGGCCAGGTAATTGCCAGGCTGGAAAACGATGATGCCGTTGCGGCAAGAAACAGAGCCTTGGCCAACGTCAATGCCGCCAAGTCTGCACTGGAGCAGGCTATGGCTGAGTTCGATGACGCGGTATTGAACTTTAACAGGATGTTAAAACTCTCTGAAAAGGGAAGTGTGGCAAGATCAGAGAATGATATTGCCGAAGCAAGATGGAAAAGGGCAAAAGCCGCCGTATCAGCCCATAAGTCTTCAATCAAGGCCAGTGAAGAAGCGCTTAAGGAAGCCGAGGTACTGCTTGAATACGCGACTATCAGGGCACCTTTTGACGCGGTAGTGCTCACAAAGAATGCCGACATCGGCGATATTATTACTCCTCTTGGTGCTGCCACAAATGCAAAGGCAGCGGTTGTTGACATTGCGGATATGGAATCACTTCAGGTAGAAGTAGATGTTTCCGAGTCGAATATCGGCGTTGTGAAAAACGGACAGCCGTGCGAAATCCATCTCGATGCATTGCAGGATTCACGGTTCAGAGGAGCGGTCCACATGATAGTTCCGACTGCCAACAGGACGAAGGCATCAGTCATGGTAAAAGTCGCATTTAAAGACAAGGATCCGCGAATTCTGCCGGAAATGAGTGCCAAGGTAGCCTTTCTTGCCCGGGAGGTCCTGCCGGAAGATGAAAAACCTTTAGCGGCAATTCCGGCTGATGCAATCACCGGATTTGAAGGGAAGGAGTCTGTTTTTCTAGTAAAAGCCGGCCATGCATATAAAACAGAGATAAAAACCGGAAGGCGAATCGGGAACCTGGTGGAGTTATTAGGCGGAGCAGGGATTGGCGAAATCATGGTTGCAAAGCCCACAAATAAAGTCAAAAACGGTATAAAGATTAAGGCTCTGGAGGATTAATACAGGAATTGGCGTCTATCATAGAGATTAAAGACCTTACTAAATCATACCGCAGGGGAAATCAGTCCATCGTCGTCCTGGAGAATATATCTCTGAATATAGAAGAGGGGGATTTTCTTGCCCTTATGGGGCCTTCGGGCTCGGGCAAAAGCACACTGCTCAACCTTATAGCAGGTCTCGACAAGGCGGACAGCGGAAGTATTAAGGTTGGAGGAATTGATATTTCCATCCTTTCAGAATCCATGCTTGCAAAATGGAGATCTGAAAATGTCGGATTTATTTTTCAGTTCTATAATCTTGTTCCGGTATTAACTGCCTTTGAGAATGTTGAATTGCCCCTGATTTTGACGAATCTCTCCAAAAAAGAGCGGAAAGAACACGTCACCACAGCCCTCAGGCTCGTTAACCTTGAAGACAGGATGGATCATTATCCCCGCCAGCTCTCGGGCGGTCAGCAGCAGCGGGTTGCGATCGCAAGAGCTGTTGTAACAGATCCCACAATGCTTGTCGCTGACGAACCGACCGGCGACCTCGACAGGGCAGCTGCTGAAGAGGTGCTGCGGCTTATGGAGAGGCTAAGCGGGGAGATCGGGAAAACGGTTATTATGGTGACTCATGACCCGCGGGCAGCAAAAAAAGCCAACAATATGAAGTACCTTGAAAAGGGTGTTCTTGCCAATGCTCCTGAAGCTTCTTTTTCGGAATGCCTTTAGACACAAGCTCCGTGCCGTCCTGACCATCTGCGGCATATGCGTTGCAATTCTTGCCTTCGGCCTTCTCAGGACAGTTGTAAGCGCCTGGTATGCAGGAGTTGACGCATCTTCTTCCACCCGCCTGGTTACTCGTAACTCGATCTCACTTATCTT
>Ga0315268_10008715_pt1 | contig 10563 bp, 5 predicted proteins | sample C1_top_MG_FD_204535 | JGI IMG/M metagenome (GOLD analysis project Ga0315268, IMG submission 204535) | Sediment microbial communities from Yellowstone Lake, YNP, Wyoming, USA - C1_top | ecosystem: Environmental > Aquatic > Freshwater > Lake > Sediment | place: USA: Wyoming | collected 2017-08-01 | reverse complement strand
ATCTCGGCGTTCAACGCCCTGAGCCTCAGTCCGGCCCTGGCGGCCATGCTGCTGAGGCCCCGGAAAGCCGCCCGGGGCCCCCTGGCCCGCTTCTTCGCCTGGTTCAACCGGACCTTCAAGCGGGCCACCGAAGGCTACGTAAATCTGAGCGGCGCCCTGATCCGCAAGGCGTTTGTGGGCGTCGCCATTCTGGTGGGACTGGCCTTCATGGCCGTCGTGGTGGGTAGGGGGCTCCCCAGCGGCTTCGTGCCCGAGGAGGACCAGGGATACTTCTTTGTGAATGTCCAGCTTCCCAATGCCGCCTCCCTGCAGCGGACCGAAGAGGTCTGTCTCAAAGTGGACGAGATGATGCGGCGCCTCCCCGCGGTGCAGTTCACCACCACGGCCGCGGGTTTCAGCATGCTGAGCACGGTGCGCAACACGTACAGCGGCTTCGTCTGGGTGGCCCTGAAGCCCTGGAGTGAGCGCACCCGGCCCGAGGACAAGGTTGACGCCATCATACGCCGGGTCAACCGGGAACTGGCGAGCCTCCCGGAGGCCCAGGCCTTTGCCTTTGCGCCCCCGGCCATCCCGGGGATCGGCTCGGCCGGCGGCGTCATCTTTGTCCTGGAAGACCGGGTGGGGAAGGAAATTGCTTTTCTGACGGAAAATACCCAGACATTCCTGGCCGCGGTCAGGCGCCGGCCCGAGATCGCCTCCGCCAGCACCACTCTTCTGGCAGACGTCCCCCAGGTCTATGCCGACGTCGACCGGGATAAGACCATCATGCAAGGGGTGGACCTGGGCCAGGTGTACCGGACGCTCCAATCCTTCATGGGCGGCGTCCTGATCAACTACTTCAACCGCTTTGGCCGGGTGTGGCAGGTTTATGTCCAGGCCGAGGGGGATTTCCGCACCCGGGCTGAAAACGTGGGGCGGTTTTATGTCAGAAATCGGGAGGGCAACCCCGTCCCCCTGGCGGCCCTGGTATCCACCCGGCCTTCGTCGGGCCCCGAGTTCACCCTGCGTTACAATGAGTACCGCGCCGCCCAGATCAACGCCGCCGCTGCGTCCGGTTACAGTTCGGCCCAGGCCATGCAAGCCATGGAAGAGGTCTTTGCCCAGACCATGCCCCCGGAAATGGGTTATGACTACTTCGGCATGTCTTACCAGGAGTGGCTGGCCCAGCGCGGGGTGCCGGCCGCGGCCGTCTTCACCCTGTCCCTGATCTTCGTCTTTTTGCTCCTGGCCGCGCTTTATGAGAGCTGGTCGCTCCCCTTCAGCGTCCTGTTGACCGTGCCCATTGCGGTCTTCGGCGCCTATCTGGCCCTGTGGCTCCGGGGTCTGGTCAACAACGTCTTCGCCCAGATCGGTCTCATCATGGTCATCGGGCTGTCGGCCAAGAACGCCATCCTCATTGTGGAGTTCGCCAAGTCGAAATACGAAGCCGGCCTGCCTCCTGTTGAGGCCGCCCTGCAGGGCGCGCGCCTCAGGCTCAGGCCCATCCTGATGACCTCCTTTGCCTTCATTTTCGGCTGCCTGCCCCTCTGGACTGCGGTGGGCGCCGGGGCCATCTCCCGCCGGGGCATCGGCACCATCGTCATCGGCGGCATGGCGGCCTCCACCCTCATCGCCATCTTCATCATTCCCCTGACCTTCTATCTCGTGGAGAAGCTGCGGGGCGGCGGGAGCGGCGGGCCGCCCGCCGGGGCAGCCCCGCCGCCGGGGGGTGAGAGAGGAGCATCATGAAGGCCGCCGGCATCGTCCTGGCAGTTTTGGTCTTGATGGCAGGGTGCACGGTGGGCCCCGACTACCACCGGCCCGAATATCCGGTGCCGGAAAAGTACCGGGGCGAAGGCCCGGGGATTCCAGCCCGGCCGGCCGGGGCATCCTTCGGGGAGGTGAAGTGGTTTGAGGTCTTTAAAGATCCCGAGTTGCTGCGGCTCATCGGCATCGCCCTGGAGCAAAACTACGACGTGAAGATCGCGGCCCAGCGCGTGCTGGCCGCCCGGGAGCAGGTCGCCATCACTCGCTCCGCCCTCTTCCCCCAGTTGAACGCCGGCGCCCAATGGGAGGCGGTCCGGCTGTCGCAGCGCGGCACGGGTTTCAACTTTCCCCTGCCCGACCAGGTGGCGGGTTACCTCCTGGGCGACCTGACCTGGGAGTTGGATTTTTTCGGCCGGATTCGCCGGGCCACCGAGGCCGCGCAGGCCGATTTCTTCGCCTCCGACTGGAACCGTCAGCTCATCATCCAGACCCTGGTGACGAGCTTGGCCCAGGCTTATTTTGAACTCCTGGGACTCGATCTCCAGATGGAAATCTCCCAGCGCACCGTGAAGAACCGGCAGTCTTATCTGAAGCTGGTGAAGACCCGCTTCGAATACGGCTGGGACAGCCTGGCGCCGGTGCGGATGTCCGAGAACCTGCTCTACGGAGCCACTCAGGTGGTTCCGGACCTGGAGCGCTTCATCGAACAGAGAGAAAACCAGATCAGCATTCTGCTGGGGCAAAACCCGGGCAATATCAAGCGGGGCAAACCCTTGCTGGCGCAGAATCTCAAGGTGACCGTGCCCCCCGGGCTCCCTTCCGCTTTGCTGGAGCGCCGTCCGGATATTTTGTCTGCCGAGCAGCAACTGGTGGCGGCCAATGCCCGGGTGGGGGAGGCCAAAGCCCTGCTCTTCCCCCAGATCAGCCTCACCGGCACCGCCGGTTGGGAAAGCAAGGCCCTGTCGCATCTCTTTTCCGGTCCTGCCAGCTTCTGGGACATCCTTTCGGGCCTGACTCAGCCGATTTACCGGGGGGGCAGCATCCGGGCCGGGCTGCGGCAGCAGGAGGCCCTGAAAGAAGCGGCGGTCCTCAACTACCGAAAGACCGTGCAGCAGGCCTTCCAGGACGTCTCCAACGCCCTGGTGGCCGCTCGCAAGATTCACGACGCCCGGGTGGAGGCGGAAAAACAGCGGAATGCCCTGGCGCAACAGACCGAACTGGCCATCCAGCGCTATTTCGGCGGGGTGACGAATTACCTGGAGGTGCTGGATTCCGACCGCCAGTTGTTTGCGGTGGAACTGACGCTGGCCCAGGTCCGGGCCAACGAATTCTTGGCCGTCATCGGCCTGTACCGGGCCCTGGGCGGCGGCTGGCAGCAATGAGGGGGCGGGAGGAGCGCCGCCGCTTTAAAAGTGACGAAAAATGTGGAACAGCCGCCCCCGGCTGTTCTTGTGCAGGCGAGGGCGCCTGCTCCACATTTTCGGACCGGAACGGCATTGTAAGCACAGGCTCTGCCTGGGCACCTTCATGATCATGGCATCGGGGCGTGCGACGCACCCTGCGCCCCTGATTAGGCGCAAAGGAGGAAACATATGCCAGAAATTAAGGAACACCCGGAAATGCTTTATCGGGTCCTGGGAGCCACGGGCGAGAAGGTCTCAGCCATCGGCCTCGGCGGCTGGCACCTGGGACTGCCTTCCGTCGATGAACAACTCAGTCTCCGGATTATTCGCACCGCCATAGATCGCGGCATCAACTTCCTGGATAATTGCTGGGATTACAACGACGGGGCGAGCGAAATCCGCATGGGGAAAGCCCTCCGGGACGGTTACCGGGAGAAGGTCTTCCTGATGACCAAAATCGACGGCCGCTCCAAGGCGGAAGCAACCAGACAGCTTGACGAATCACTCCAGCGCCTCCAGGTGGACTGCTTGGACCTGGTGCAGCACCATGAGATCCTGCGCTTCGAAGACCCCCATCGCGTTTTCGACCACGAGGGCGCCAACGCCGCGCTCCTGGAAGCCCGCAAGGCCGGGAAACTAAGATACATCGGCTTCACCGGGCATAAGGACCCCCACATCCACCTGTATATGCTCAAGGTCGCCGCGGATTATGGGTTCAAATTCGATGCGGTGCAGATGCCTCTCAACGTCATGGATGCGCACTACCGGAGCTTCGCGGAGCTGGTCCTGCCGGAACTGGTCAGGCATAACATCGGCGTCCTGGGCATGAAAAGCATGGCCAACAGGATTATTCTGCGCTCCCAGACCGTGACGCCCATGGAGTGCCTGCATTACGCCCTGAATCTGCCCACCTCGGTGGTCATCACCGGGATCGACAGCCTGGCCATACTCGACCAGGCTTTGGCAGCGGTGCGCACCTTCCGCCCCATGAGCGACCCGGAGCTGCAGGCCTTGCTGGCCAAAACGGCGCCGGCCGCAGCCCGGGGAGAATTTGAGCCCTTCAAGATCTCCTCGATCTTCGACGGCACCGCCCAATACCCCGAATGGCTGGGGGAGGAGCCTCAGCGCCTCAGGCAACTGATGCCTTGAAAGCCGGGGTGCGAGCTTTTCAGGTCCTTGATCGTTCTTGGCGCCCGGCCAGGTGGGAGGTCCGCGGCCCGGCCTGACATTCCTGGAGGTGCCTCACCAGTTGCCGGTTAAACGCGGCGGGATTTTCCAGGCTGGAATAATGGCCGGCATCAGGGATGATCTGGAGGGTCGAATTCTTGATATGCTCGTGGAGCAGTCTGGCGTAACCGATGGGGGTGGCCTGGTCTTCCTCTCCCACCAGGACCAGGGTGGGCAAATCTATCTGGCTCAACATCCAGCGGTAGTCGCCCTCAAAAGCGGCTATCAGGCCTTGCCGGTACAGGTCCGGCCGGTTGGCCGCCAACATGCGGGCGACTTCCTGCCTAAGGGCGGCGGGCGCCTGGCGGCGCAGCAGCAGGGAAGCCATCACCTGCCCCCACCTGGCCAAGTCCAGGTGGTCAAAATGCTTCAGGATGGCCGCCAGGGCCTGGGGCGGCGGAAAAAACGCCGTAGTGTCCGCCAGAATGAGAGAGTTGAGCCGGAATGGATGGCGCACGAAAATTTCCAGGACTATCATGCCGCCCATGGACAGGCCGCAAAAGTGGGCCCTGGCAACGCCGAGCTGATCCAGCAAGGCCATGACATCGTCGGCAAAGACCCGGACGCTGACGGGCTCATCGGCCCGATAACCCGACTGCCCATGCCCCCGCAAGTCCGGAGCGATGACCCGGCAATAAGGAGCCAGGGCCTCCATCTGGCCCCGCCAGTTATCCGCAGTGCCACCCAGGCCGTGCACCAGGATGAGAACCTCCCCGGAGCCCTGTTCCAGGTAGTTGAGCTCTAGACAAGGAGAATGAACCGGACAGTTGATTGGTATTCTTCTGGAGTTAACCACGGTTGCCTCGATTCTTGAAAAAGAGAGTTTGCAGAAGAGACCGACGTAATCCCCAAGAGCCCCAAGGCCCCGAAAAGCCTGGGAAATATAATGCCGGCGCCATCGTCGCTCAAATGACCGGCGGGGCCGCGTGCTTCCACTTTTGAACTATCATAGCGCCGTTTGACTTGGCAACTTAGTTTTCTCCTGGGGAAGGCGGGCGTATTTATGCGGCCAGACATGGCTCATTTTTAACTCTGCGCTTGCAGAAGAGGAGCATTCACTTAAAATCCTTTTGTCCCCTCTCCCACAGTGGGGGAGAGGGTTAGGGTGAGGGGGAAATAAATTTCTTTTCCATTACGCGCCGCTCATGGCGGGCAGTGCCCGCCCTACATCTATTTTGGGAGAAGAGGCAGGGGCAAGTGGCACAGGCGTCCCGCCTGTGCGGCGCAGGCTGAAACCTGCGGCTACCCAAAAAACGGTAATTTTACTGCGCCCAAGTAATGGCCGGCAGGGCCACCCTACATTTGGAGAAATCAGGCAGCCCTCAAAGTTTCTTCTTGGCGGGGATTTTGCTCAGGGCGAATTCGGCCATGGCGGCAATGGTCAGACTGGGATTGATGCCCGGATTGCCCGGCATCACGGAGCCGTCAATGACGTACAGGCCGGGGTAATGATGCACCTGAAAATTTAAATCCACCACCCCCTCTTCCGAGTCCCGGGCCAAAGGGCAGCCCCCCAGGATATGCGCGGACACCGGGATGTTCAGCAACGCTTCATTGATGGTGCTGGCGGCGATGCCGTTGCTTTTGGCGGCGAAGGCCCTGGCCACCCGGTAGCCCGTTTCGAGATCGAGGGGCAGGGGATGGTCTGGATCGGTCTCGGACCTCAAGTTACATCTGAACCAGGTGGAGAGCCCTCGCCCCAAGCGGAAACGCAGGCGGTTGTCCTCCCGCTTCATTACCAGGATGATGGTGGTGCGCCTGGCCCAACCCGGCAGCAGGTGAGTAATAAGAAAATCGAGGGGGCGTCCCAGGGCGGCGGCGAACTTGAACAGCCGCTTGGCGAAACTGCCCGACTCAATCAGGGGGCCGGCTAAAAACCGCAGGAGGCTTGAACCATCGGGATAACGGGCCGGCTCGATGATCGTGACCGCATCGGGCCGAAAGCGGGAGGTCACGGCGATGCCCTGGGAATAATCGGGTTGCGGCTCCCGGGCCGTCACCCCCAGGAGGGACTCACTGTTGGTCCGCACCAGATCTCCCAGGCGGGGGGAGACGTGGGGCAGCGACCGGGTGAGGTCCCGGCAACAGAACAGCAAGCGGAGGGTGCCCAGGGTGCCGGCGGCCAGGATGACGTTCCGGGCCCGGACGGATTGCTCCGGGGGCTGGAACCAGGCGGTGGCGCGGCGGTATCGGACCTCAAAACGCGCCCCATCGGCCTGGTGGCCGGAAAGCGGCTGGATATCATCCACCTGGGCTTCGGAGCGCACCTCAGTCCCCCACTTTTCCGCAAAATAGAGGTAATTCTTGGGGAGAGTATTTTTGGCGTTATACCGACAGCCGATCATGCAGCCGCCGCAGTGGGTGCAACCCGCCCGGTCAGGACCCTGGCCTTGAAAGTAAGGGTCGGGGACGCTCACCCCGGGTTCGCCGAAAAATACGCCCACGGGAAGAGGCTCGAACGTGTGTTCCCGGTGCCATTCCCGGGCGACTTCCTGGAGCACCAGGTCGGCGGGCCAGAGACGGGGATTGACGGCAACCCCCAACATGCGCCGGGCCGTGGCATAATGGGGGTGCAACACCTCCCGCCAGTGCCAGGGGGAGTTCCATTCCGGGGTGTCGAATACCTGCTCATCCGGCTCCGATAGGACTTTGGCATACACCAGACTGCCGCCCCCCACGCCGACGCCGGTTAACACCATGACGTCCTTGAAGAGATTCATTTGGAAAATGCCGAAGCAGCGGGCTACAGGCCACCAGAGATACTTGCGGATGATCCAATTGCTGGAGGGGAACTCCCGGTCGTCGTATCTTTTGCCCTGCTCCAGCACCAGCACCCCATAGCCCTTCTCCGCCAGTCGCATGGCCGAGATGCTGCCGCCAAAACCCGAACCGATGACCACGAAATCGTAGACCGCGTCAGTTTTAGCCCTCGGCGCTGCAAGGTTCGGAGAGCGGCGGCGCCTGCGGCTGAAGGGGGGGAACCAAGCCATACCGGCCTCGGCACTGCGTAGGTTTACTACTTAGCTGGTTGTTGGAGAAAGGTTTTTATGTCATCCCGAACGAAGTGTTCTTCAGTTTATATGAAAATAGCTGCATGGGGGTCCCCCCCCCGCCCCTGCTGGAGAGAGGGGAGATCAACCCAGGCGACGGAAAGACTAAAACTTATAGGACAGGCTTAATCCCACCAGGTGCACGTCCCGTTCCTGGTAATCCGAGGGCAGCACCCCCACGCTTCTGGAGCCGTGGACCGTCTTATCCGGTAAGAAGATATAATTATAAGAAAGGTCGAAGGTAAAAGCCTGCCAGCGGAATCCCGCCCCGAACCCGAAGGTATGGCGATCGCCCACCACGGGGACGATATAATCCGCATACTTGTCGGGTACGGGTTCCTGATCATAAGCATAGCCGAACCGCAAATCCAACCAGGAGAGCGCCTTGTATTCCACCCCCATTTGCGGTCGCAAGGTATTGTGCCAGGTTTTGGGCTCGGACAGGGTGCCCAGGGCGTTATCAAACTTGATGTCCAGTTTCTTGAATAAGCTCCAGTTGGTCCAAACCAACCCCACCTCCAGGCTCAGGGGTTTGATGGGCTGGTACATGACGCCGGTAAAGATCTCATCCGGCAGGAGGATGGTGCCGCTGGCTGTGGAATTCAGGGAGTTTGCGGGAGAAAAGATGGCGCTGCCGCCGACATCCTGCCGCACCTGGCTCCGGTAGGAGACCCCCAGGGCTAAACAGTCCAGGGGCTTGGCCTGGAACCCCACGTTAAAACCTACTCCGAAAGAGTCGCCTCTCAAGGTCGTTTCCTGGTTGCCGATTATCGGTATCGGCAGGACCCGCTGCATTTTCAGGGAAAAATACATGATATCCAGGCCGATGCCGCCGGAAAGCCAGTCCGTGATTTTCACCGCCACCGTGGGATTAATGTCAAAGGTGGTGATGAAGGTGGCAATGTTATTGAATCTCCCCGGCCAGCCCTGGTTAAATTCCGTCCCGAGTCCGAAGGGAGAATAAAAGCCCAGTCCGACCCAAACCCGGTCAAGAGCCTGGTAGGACAGGTAAAAATGGGGCGGAAAAAACAGGTTGTCCTTGATGGAATTAGTGGCGGCAACCGCTCCCGTATGGGTCACGATTTCCACGCTGGGAATAATAAACGTCCCCCCGGCCATTACTTGCAGTCCCGGCATCCCGGTCAGGGTTGCGGGGTTATAGTAAAAAGCCGACAGGTCGCCGCCCCGGGCCACCACCGTTCCGGCCAGGGAGGAACTGCGGGCGCCGGCTTCGTTCAGGACAAAGCCGGAGCCAAGACTCGGTTGGCAGTCAAAACACAGCCATGCCAATACTGCAGCCAGGCAGAGCCACCGCCTCTTCTCCCCCATATTCCCCTCCCGAATCTGAAAATGAATTGAAATCAGGCCAGACCAACCGTCCTGGCCGTTACGACCGGCGCTGGAAAATTCGGGGCGGCCCACAAGGGGTAATCTCGATGGGCCAGGATTTTTTACATCTTAAATATGGCGAATCGAACGAATCGTTCGAGCCGTGACCTTACGGAATGCATGGCACCAGACGCGGCCAGGCTGGGAGCCTTGGGGCACGATCAATTATTCGTGGCACTATAGGCATAAAAGTATTATCTTGTAAACGAAATTAAACACCATGGACTTTCCTTTTCGAGGGCAATCTGTAGCCAGGTCAGTCGAGGCGAAGCGTGACAATGGGAAGTCGCTGGGAGATAAGGAAACTCAGGCCGGTCTAAGTCTGGTTGTTGTTTCCCACTTTTTGGTCCTCAGAGGCATGAGCCAAAAAGTCGGTCTTTTTCCGCTTATGAATTATGCAAATCCGGGGTTTTCCCTAGTTTAGCCCTGAGATAAGGTTCTGATATAATCGCGACAAGCCGCGGTGTCGGCAAGGCCTTGGGTTTTCTTGTTTTGATTGAAGTTGGGATGCCCAGATGAAATGCCCCCAATGCCATAGTGACATTGAAAAGGCGATGAAGTTCTGTCGGCAGTGCGGGGCAAAATTGCCGCTGATTTGCCCGGGGTGCGGCACCCGCGTCCAGGCCACTGATAAATTCTGTCACGAATGCGGGTTTGAACTCAAGCCGAAAGAAAAACCCCCGAGTGAGGCAGTCAAAGTCTTAAGCGAGCGCAAGCACGTTACTGCCTTGTTTGCGGACCTCACCGGTTACACCGCCTTATGCGAACGACTGGATCCTGAAGAAGTCAAAGACCTCACCAGCCATCTTCTTGGGGAGATTGCCCAGGTTATTTCCAGATACGAAGGCTTCATCGACAAGTTCTCCGGGGATGCGGTGATGGCCCTGTTCGGGGTGCCCAGGTCTCATGAAGATGATCCCGTCAGGGCCATCATGGCCGCCAGCGAGATTCACCGGGTCATGGGCGCGATCAGTCGAGAGGTCCGGGAGCGACTGGGGCAGACTCTTGCTGTGCATATCGGCATCGACAGCGGGCTGGTGGTGACCAGGGAAAGCGCCCTGGAACGGGAATCCCACGTGGCGGGGGACGCCGTCAACGTCGCTTCCAGGCTCTGCAGCCTGGCCAAGGCAGAGGAGACCCTGGTGGGTCAGACCACCTTTTCCCAGGCGGAGGGGTTTTTTTCCTTTGCACCACTGGAGCCGGTCAAGGTGAAGGGCAGGACCAAGCCCGTTTCGGTCTATAAGGTTTTGGCCCCTAAGGAATTGCCCAGCAAAACGAAGCATCCTTCGGGGCGGCGGGCGGAGTTGATTGGGCGCAAACTGGAAGCGGCTATACTGGAAGAGGCCGTTGCCCGGCTCCTGGAAGGAAAAGGCTCCGTCATCTCCATCTCCGGTGAGCCGGGCACCGGCAAGAGCCGGCTCATTGAGGAATGCAAAGCCACCCTGGACCTTGAATCTGTCCAATGGCTGGAAGGGCACGCTTATGCCTATAGCCAAAACATCCCCTATTTCCCCTTGATCGATCTCTTTAACCGGGCCTTTCGGATCGAGGATAACGATCCTCCCGACGTGGCCAAGGAAAAAGCGGAAAGAAGGATCAGAGCCCTGGTGGGTGACAGAGCCGAGGTTTTGCCATATCTGGGGGATCTGCTGTTACATCGCGATCAGGAAGGGCAGGCCATCCATCCCGACATCTGGAAATCCCGACTGCACAAAGCGGTTCTAAACCTTTGCGCGGCGCTGTTTAAG
>Ga0315268_10008714_pt1 | contig 10564 bp, 13 predicted proteins | sample C1_top_MG_FD_204535 | JGI IMG/M metagenome (GOLD analysis project Ga0315268, IMG submission 204535) | Sediment microbial communities from Yellowstone Lake, YNP, Wyoming, USA - C1_top | ecosystem: Environmental > Aquatic > Freshwater > Lake > Sediment | place: USA: Wyoming | collected 2017-08-01 | reverse complement strand
ATGGTCACTGCCATGATGAATGATGCATCGGACGGCGTTATGAACGGCATGATGGGAAGCACATCCATCACCATGGGCGGGATGATGTCCGGAAGCTCGATGATGGCTGCAACAGCGGGAACGAGCGGGCTTGCGACGGAAATGGCGACGTTCATCACGTCTTCGATGAATAGGTCGGGCGCAACCGTGACGGATATGCAGTTGCTCATGAACCAGCTGATGAGCTCAACGACCGGCACCATTCTGTCCGGAGGAGGAACGATGATGACCACCAGTATGGTCAGCGGATCGATCTTCAACGGGACCATGAGCAACGCAACGGTCGCGGCGTATTCAATGAGCAGCGGATCGATAGGCGCCCAGCTTGCCAGCGGCCTCACGGACAGCATGGGCGGATTCAGCCTGATACTGGGAGATTATTCCGGTCCAGTTATGCTCAAGATGAGCAACGGTGTGTATCTGAACCTGGCAACCAACACGACCATGACCATGGCCGCCGGCGATATGATGACCGCAGTCATTCCAACCATCGCGAGCGGGGCTTCAATAACAGGCATCCAGATGACCACGCTGACCTCGATGGCACAGGCACGTGCACAAGCCATGGCGGGCGGTATGATCGACGCAAACATCATTGCGGCGAATACGGGTGTGGGCGGCTATTTTATGATTTCCGACATCCTTTACACGCCGCCGATGAACGCGGCGTCATTGGCTTCCAGCGGAACGACGACGGCAATGAAATACTACGGTATGGTTGTTGCCGCCATGTCACAGTATGCGTTGACGAACAGTATGGCGGATCCTGCGGCATTGATAACGGCCATGATGCTGGATGCTTCTGACGGACTCATGAACGGAATGATGGGTAGCACGTCCATCACCATGGGCGGTATGGGTAGCATGGGCAGCGGAAAGATGGGCGGCGGCACGACGATGTCGACCACCGCGGGTACAAGCGGATTGGCGACTGCAATGACCACGTTCATGGGATCAGCGATAAATAAGTCAGGGGTAACAATAACGGACATGCAAGTGCTGATCGACTCGTTGAACGCATCAAGTGGAACGATTTAAGAGATAGCGTAGGTAAACAATCAATAAAATGATGACCTTCCGACATACTTTTCCAAGTGGAGAGTTCGAATATCGTCTGGATCGTCTCTGACGGAGGTCATGGATCAACTGTCAGAAAAACCGACACAGTCAAAAGAAAAGGGTTAGCTAGAATAGCTAACCCTTTTGTTATTTTGATGGAGCTGAGGAAATAATCATAATTCTGAAGTATCTAAACAGGTTTTCTATGCAGTATTATTGATCAATAATAGTAAAAACACTGACTCGAATCATAGGTATAGTATACATAGTAGGTGTAGTAGCCATATGAATAATTATAGTAACCACCGCCGCCGCATGTAAGCAACGTACTTCCTTTAAGAATGTCCATTGGCTGATGTTTCATGCTGACAGGCTTCGCATAACTGTTCCGCCGATCTTGCTTCTTTTGCTTTCTCATCATGGTTAAAACCTCCGTGGGAAGAGTTGGAAATCATGAAAAAAGAAATCGCTACAAGTTGCCATATTCGAAAGATTATACTGATGAGCCGGGTTACTGTCAATGCAAATAAGTATAATTATGATTGTGCAGATATTAGTGGAGGTTTTGTCGAAAATGAGGAGAAATCTTAGAATTTGTATGCTCACTTCGTAAAAAGGTTTCCCGACAGCTCAGTCTCGATGATCGAGATCACGGAAAAAGATATTCGGAACCGTTGGAGAAAGAACCGGGCTCTAACAAAAGAGGCGCGCTTGGAGCTATATTTAAAAGAGTTGAAAATGTGAGGAGCAAAGAAAGGAGACAAACCATGCGAGCAGCAATTATGTATGGTCCGCGCGATGTGCGTTTCGAGGAGCGCGACGACCCCAAAATCATCAAGCCAACGGATGCGATCATTAGGATCTCGGCAACCTGCGTGTGCGGGTCGGACTTGTGGCCGTATCGCGGGCTTCAGCCGATCAACGAACCCACGCCGATGGGGCACGAGTACTGCGGCATTGTCGAGGAAGTCGGCAGCGCCGTGCGGTCGTTCAAGCCCGGGCAGTTTGTTATCGGCTCGTTTGCCACTTCCGACAACACGTGTCCCCACTGCCAGGCCGGTTACCAGTCGTCGTGCGTGGATCGCGAGTGGATGCTTCGGGCGCAGGCACCGGTGCTGCGCGTACCACACGCGGACGGCACCCTGGTGGCGACGCCGGCTGTTCCGTCGAAAGACATGATCCCGAGTCTGCTCACGCTTTCGGATGTTATGGGAACCGGCTGGTTCGCTGCTGTTGCGGCTAATGTGAAGCCGGGCAACACGGTCGCGGTCGTCGGTGACGGTGCAGTCGGTCTCCTTGGAGTGCTCTCCGCCAAGCAGATGGGCGCCGGCAGGATCATCGCAATGAGCCGGCATGAGAAGCGGCAGAAGCTCGCACGCGAATTCGGCGCAACGGACATTGTGATTGAGCGCGGTGAGGCGGGCGTTGCTCGTATCAAAGAACTGACCAAAGGGATCGGCGCTGACTCGGTCCTGGAGTGCGTCGGTACCCAGGAGTCGATGATGCAAGCGATACGTTCCACGCGTCCGGGCGGCTCAATAGGATACGTCGGGGTACCGCACGGAGTCGAGCTCGATGGTCAACAGCTGTTCTTCAGTCATGTCCGCTTGCACGGCGGTCCTGCCCCGGTTCGCCGCTTCCTGCCCGACCTGATCGACCTGGTCTGGAAGGAAAAGATCAACCCCGGCAAGGTATTCGACCTGACCCTGCCGCTTGACCAGGTGGCGGAGGGCTATCGTGCCATGGACGAGCGCCGCGCGATCAAGACGCTGCTGCAGCCGTAGGGCAACGCTGGCTAAACAGCCCTTCTCATGGGTCCGGAAGGCGCGTTTATCACGGGAAGCGATTTTCTGATGGATGGCGGAGTTACGGCTTCATATTTCTTTGGTGAGCTTGCTCCGTGAGTATGTCATGTTGAATAGTGACATTGCTCTGGGTTGCGATTGCCATATCGCTTATTATTCGCCGTGATCTCTCTGCTCAAGATACCAGGGAGCTTCATATGACACCTTATGACACGACAATTGCATTGAAAGAGCATGGGCGCTATGACCATATAACAACCAGTGATACCGTGCGCATCATCGTGAACCATCTGGCATTCAAAGGCTTTAGCCAGAGTATCCTTCCCGTGGATAATGACAGTAATCACTATGACACACCGTTGAATAATGTACGTTCGCTCATGCCATATCACAGCCATGTGGACCCTGACATTATTGTGGGCGCACTGAATCATATGGTCGACGAGGTCAAAGAGGGCAAAACCATATTCTACGATATCTGCACCGAACAACAAACGCGAGAGGATTCCTCCAAAAAGTTCACAGGACTCTTCTTCTTCCGGGGCGAACCTGGTGCCCCGTTTGCCATTGTGTGCCCTGGCGGAGGATTTTCATACGTCGGATCTTTGCATGAAGGCTTTCCGCTCGCTTTAGAGATAAGCAAGAAAAAATATAACGTTTTTGTCATACGGTATCGCCTCGATGGCGAGCAACGGGCAACGGAAGACCTGGCGGCTGCAATAACCTACATTATCAGGAACGCGGAGGCACTCAAGGTAAGCACAAAAGATTACGCGCTATGGGGAGGTTCTGCCGGAGCCAGGATGGTCGGCAATATTGCTTTAACCGGAGTTGGAGCCTACGGGGGCGGTGATCTGCCGAAGCCACGGATAGTTGTCATTGCATATACCGGTCATTCAAGCTTTTCCAAAGAGTTTCCTCCGACGTTTGTTACGGTAAGCGCAGATGACGGCATAGCGAATGCAATGGTCGTTGACAAGCGAGTCGAGAATTTGCGGAAGGCCGGGGTAGAGGTCGAATATCGCAGATACAGAACTGCCGGTCACGGCTTCGGGCTCGGCACAGGCACCGATGCCGGAGGATGGTTGGACCATGCTGTTCGGTTTTGGGAAAAGCATTTATCCAAAGGAGAAAAATGACAATGAGCAACAACATTGAAGGAAAGGTCGTCGTCATAACAGGCGCAAGCAGCGGGAATGGTGAAGCAACCGCCCGGCATCTCTCCAACCAGGGCGCAACTGTTGTGCTTGGCGCGCGGCGCGTTGATCGCCTCAAATCATTGGCGGACGTGCTCACCCGCAAAGGGGGCAAAGCTCTCGCTGTGTTGACAGACGTTACGCAGGTCGACCAGGTCAGGAGATTGGTCGAAAAAGCCGTGCAGACCTACGGCCGCATCGATGTCATGATCAATAACGCCGGCCTGATGCCGCACTCGCCGCTCGAGCGGCTTAAGATCGATGACTGGGACCGGATGATCGATGTGAACTTGAAGGGCGTGTTGTACGGAATTGCCGCGGCCCTGCCTTATATGAAGCAGCAAAAAGCCGGGCACATCATCAATGTCTCATCCGTCGCCGGCCATAAGGTTCGTCCGGGTAGTGCCGTGTATGCCGCTACTAAAACTGCAGTTCTTGTCATCTCTGAGGGTCTGCGACAGGAAGTGAAGCCCTATAACATCCGCACGACGGTGATCTCACCGGGCGCGCTGGCCACGGAACTGGCGGACAGCATTACCGAGCCGGATATTGCCGATAATGTACGAAAGTTCGTTCAAGAGATCGCACTTCCTGCTGAATCTTTTGCGCGGGCGGTAGCATTCGCCATGAGCCAACCCGAGGATATGGATGTGAACGAGATCCTGTTCCGGCCCACAAAGCAGGAACTATAATAATAAGGAGAGATTTATGTCAGACAGCGATGTGAAAAAAGCGACCGATGAATTGAAGGCACTCGCGCCGGATTATGCACAATTGACACAGGACGTTCTGTTCGACGATGTTTGGAACCGTCCGCCGCTATCGCAACGCGACAAAAGCCTGATCACTGTTACTTGCCTGGTTGCGCTGAATCGTATCGAGCAGGTCGAGTTTCATCTCAAAAAGGCTTTGGAGAACGGCTTGACGAAGGAAGAGTTGGTGGCCGCGATCACGCATATCGCCTTTTATGCCGGCTGGCCGACAGCGGCATCGGGCCTTAGTCACCTGAAAAAGGTACTCGATCAGAAATAAATTTAGGAGTATTTCGTTATGGCGCTCACGGACAAAAAATGCCTGATAGCCTTTTTTATCTCGAAAGGGCCAGAATTATTCGAACAGTGGAATCGTCGACCTGAAGGTTGGCAATACGGAGGTTATCGCAGGCATGATTCAGAAAAATAACGATCGGCGATATGTTTCACATAGAATTCGTCACCGCCTATCCCAAAGAGTATACGAAAACGACGGAAGTTGCCAAGAATGAACTGCGCGCCAAGTCCATGCCGAAGTTGACGGACCACGTTGAAAACATGAAGGCGTACGACATCATCTTCCTGGGATATCCAATTGGTGGGGCACGATGCCGATGCCTGTCTATATTTTCTTGGAGAGCTACGAGTTCTCCGGGAAGACAATCGTTCCGTTCTGTACCCATGAGGGCAGCAGCATGGGACATAGCGAGAAGGATATTGCCAAAGCACGTAAACGCCCCTAAGTCATGAGGTAACGTTGCATCCCTAATAAGATGAAGGCCTGTGCGATATCAGTGAGTGGATGCTGCCGCAAAAACCGGTCGTGAGAAATCGCCATTCGTTATATAATTGGCGTGCTATAATGGATAAATGCATACAAACTGGTAGGTAAAGGAGAATCGACAGATGGGCAATCCACATATGAAGGACCTGGAACCGGGAACGTATTACTGGTGTACCTGCGGCAAAACAAAGACATCGCCATTCTGCGACGGCGCGCACAAGGGAACATCCAAACAACCGCTGCAATTTGTTCTTGCAGAGAAGAAAGAGGTTGCGTTGTGCAATTGCGGCAGGACAAAGACGCCGCCCTACTGCGACGGTTCGCACACGAAAAAATGAGCATGTCGGCGCTGGTGCGACCGGTATCGGAATATGCCGAAGCGGGAGGCTCGTCATGGATTACGATCCGGAATTTTCCGTAAAGTCCAACGCTGAATTGAACTATTGCCTGACCAAATATTCAGACGACCATGAGCATTATGCGCGCGCCGTGGCCGAACTGTCCAAACGGGAAAAAGCCGCCGAAGACAGAATAACCGCTCAATTTGCCAGGGTCCTGTTCTGGAGCAGACTTGCTGCGATAACGGCGCTTCCCGGAGCGCTGTATGTATTCTGGAAGATCGTGCGTTCAATTATGCGATAGCGTGCCACTGGTTCGCCGGTCAGGTGATAATGGCCGGCGTGAATAGAACAAACCTCACAGAGCAAAGGAGATTCACCATGAAAAGGCCGATTTGTAGTGTATGTATGGTTGTTGCTTTATTTGTGTTCATGATGTCCCCGGCATTCGCGGGCGAAGCAAAGGGCGGCTACTCGCCGGAAATGCAGGCGAAGATCGAGGAAACGAAGAAGGAACTGAAGAAATTCACCGATGAGAGAGCACTGGCCGAAAAGCATCTGAAGACCTTTGATGAGCTGGATTTCGTAGTCTTCACCAACCAGGAATGGACGCGGCTGCATGAAAGCCATTCCAAGGATATAAAGGTCAACTGGCCGGACGGGCATTCCACGCTCGGCATCGAGAAGCACATCGAAGACCTCAAGGCCATGTTCGTCTATGCGCCCGATACGAACATAAAAGTTCACCCCGTAAAGATCGCATCGGGCGAATGGACCTCCGTAATAGGGTTTATGGAAGGGACCTTTACCAAACCTATGCCGATCGGGGATGGCAAGTTCATTCAACCCACGGGCAAGAAATACTCCATTATCATGTGCACCGTTGGGCACTGGAAGGACGGCGTTATGATCGAAGAGTATCTGTTCTGGGACAACGCGACATATATGAAGCAACTCGGGATAGGCCAGTAATCAATCGCGCTGATTGCGGCCGGGGGGCGTTTCGGTGGATGCTGCATGGCGCGCCTCCCGGCCGACGCTGCGTGGTATAGGGAGAGACACGACAATGACGAAAATAGCAATGAAATCAACTAAACGAATCCCCGTGTACGTAATTGCAGCCATGCTCGTTATCGTGCTCGCGTGGACAATCGGCGCTTTTGCCGCGATAAAATACGTTCCCGGAAAATATGAAATCGACAATGCGCATTCCCGCGTGTCCTTTACCATTCCTCATTTTGTCATATCCCTGGTCGAAGGCCGGTTCGACGATGTTAAGGGCGACTTTACGCTGGGAGAACCGTTTTCCGCATCGCAAGCGAACGTCACGGTTCAAATGACGTCGGTCGACACCGGCATAAAGGAGCGGGACGATGATCTGCGGTCAAAGAACTTCTTCGAAGTATCAAAATACCCGGTCATGACGTTCGTTGCGAAGTCGTTCAGGGGTACGCCGGATTCCTGCAAGGTCATAGGCGCCCTTACGATCAAGGACGTCACAAAAGAAGTGACCTTCGACGGCAAGTACACCGGGATGATGATTGATCCGTGGGGAAACCAGCGCGTGGCGATTCAACTCACGGGTGTTGTTAATCGAAGAGACTTTCATGTCGACTATAGCGAACCGCTGGACATCGGCCCGGGGATCGGAGACGACGTCACGATTCGCATATTCGCTGATGGGATCATAAAGAAAAAAGGGAAGTGAAGACAGAACGATGAAATACACCTGTCCAATGCATCCTGAAATTGTTCGTGATGAACCTGGGTCCTGTCCGAAGTGCGGGATGGCTCTCGAGCCGGTAGTGCCTTCAATTCCCTCCGCGAAGACCGAGTGGACCTGTCCCATGCATCCCGAGATCGTGCGCGACGCTCCGGGAAACTGCCCCATCTGCGGCATGGCGCTCGAACCGAAAGCGGTCTCTCTTGAAGAAGAGGAAAATCCCGAACTCATCGATATGACCCGTCGATTCAAGGCCGGTGTTGTTCTATCCGTCCCGCTGGTCTACATCGCCATGGGCGGCTTAATCCCTGCGATCGCGCCCGAGAAGTTCATCCCCATGGAAATGCTGAAGTGGCTGGAGCTGATCCTGGCAACGCCGGTTGTGCTCTGGGGCGGCTGGTCGTTCTTTGTGCGGGGATGGAAATCGATCGTTACCTGGAACCCCAATATGTTCACCCTCATCGGCCTCGGCGTGGCCATCGCGTATGTCTACAGTCTTGTTGCAGCGCTTCTGCCGGGCATCTTCCCCGCTGTTTTTCGCGGGGCTCACGGTGAAGTAGGGACCTATTTCGAGGCTGCTGCCGTCATCACGACGCTCGTGCTTCTGGGCCAGGTCCTGGAACTCGGGGCACGGAGCAAAACAGGAGCTGCTATTAAAACCCTTCTCGGACTTGCGCCGAAGACTGCGCGCCGTGTAACGGGGGGGACGGATGAGGATGTCCTGCTTGAGCAGGTGCAGGCCGGCGATCTCCTGCGCGTCCGGCCCGGCGAAAAGATTCCCGTGGACGGCACCGTGGTAGAAGGGTCCAGCAGTGTAGATGAAGCCATGATCACCGGCGAACCGATCCCCGTGGAAAAACACGCAGGCGACCGCGTTGTCGGCGCTACCGTGAACGGGACCGGCTCGCTGATCATGAAGGCCGAAAAGGTCGGTTCCGAGACCCTTCTTGCGCAGATCGTGCACATGGTGGCCGAGGCGCAGCGCAGCCGCGCGCCGATCCAGAAACTGGCGGACATCATCGCGGGATATTTCGTCCAGATCGTAGTCTCGATCGCGGTCATCACCTTTATCGTATGGGCCTGGATCGGTCCCGAGCCCCGCTTTGTCTATGCCCTGGTGAACGCCGTCGCTGTGCTGATCATCGCCTGTCCCTGCGCCCTGGGGCTTGCGACGCCTGTATCGATCATGGTCGCTATGGGCAAGGGAGCGGGAGGCGGCGTGCTGTTCAAGAACGCCGAAGCAATCGAATTGATGAGAAAAGTAGACACCCTTGTGGTGGATAAGACCGGAACGCTCACGGTGGGCAAACCGAAACTGACTGCCGTAGAGGCAAATGAAGGATTCGACGAGAAAACGATCCTTCTGTATGCCGCAAGCATAGAGCAAGGCAGCGAGCACCCCCTTGCTGCGGCCATTGTGGCCGGTGCCCAGGAAAAGGGCGTTACTCCAAAGAAGACAGAGGACTTCCAGTCTAGGACCGGTAAAGGAGTTGTCGGAAAAGTAGACGGTCATGCTGTCGCTCTCGGTAACCGCGCCCTTCTCGATGAGCTGCGGATCGATCCCGGTGCGCTCGTGGCTAAGGCCGAGACTATGCGGAAAGACGGCCAGACCGTGATGTTCGTTGCAGTGGACGGGAAAGCGGCGGGGCTCTTGGGCGTGGCTGATCCCATAAAGGAAACAACGCTCGAAGCGATTAAAGCTCTTCATGCCGACGGCATCCGTGTCGTGATGCTGACCGGTGACAACAAAACCACTGCCGATACGGTCGCGAAAAAGCTGGGCATAGACGACGTGGTTGCGGAAGTGCTGCCGGACCAGAAAGCAGATGCCGTGAAGTGGCTCCAGGGTGAAGGCCGCTTTGTTGCCATGGCCGGCGACGGCATCAACGACGCACCGGCCCTTGCTCAGGCACAGGTGGGGATCGCCATGGGCACCGGCACTGACGTTGCCATGCAGAGCGCGGGCGTGACGCTCGTAAAGGGCGACCTCAGAGGGATCCTGCGGGCGCGGCTTCTCTCCCGGGCCACGATGACGAACATCAAACAGAACCTGTTCTTCGCCTTTGTATACAACGCCCTCGGCATTCCTGTTGCCGCGGGCGTGCTCTATCCTTTTTTCGGCATCCTGCTCTCTCCCATGTTCGCGGCAGCTGCCATGAGCTTGAGTTCCGTGTCCGTAATCAGCAATGCCTTGCGATTGCGCAGAGTGCGACTCTAGCAATTCGCCGGGCAACCTGAAATTTCAGATTATTGATCGGAGATACAGACCCTGATGGCTGAAAAGAACTGGATATACGTAATGGACGGGGTTTCTCTGCCCGAGGGCGGCTTGGTACCCGTATATCCGTTGGGTGTCAACGTCGTGCTGGCGCGGGCCAACGGGGCGGTTTACGCGGTATCCGGCAAATGCGCTCACATGGGTTGCGCACTTTTTACCGGTACTCTTGCAGGCGTCATCCTTACCTGTCCGTGCCATGACTGGCGCTACAATATTCAGACCGGCGAGTTCCTTGATGCCGTTGAACTGCGACTTAAGGTTTACCCGGTACGGGCTGAAAACGGGAAGTTGTTCGTAAACCTGATCTGAACGGAGGAACCATGAAAAAAGTCAGCATGTATACACTATCCACGTGTCCCTGGTGCAGGAAAACAAAGAAGTTCTTCACCGACCACAAGATCCCGTTCGATTTCATAGACTACGATCTGGCGAATGAGGAGACTCAGAACAAGATCATGGCTGACATGGACCGCCGGAATGCGCACGCATTTCCCTTTGTCATGATAGACAACGATACGGTCGAGGGGTGGAACCCTGACCGGTATACCCAGCTCCTGGGCCTGTGAAGGTGTGCCATGACCGTAGAGTCA
>Ga0315268_10008713_pt1 | contig 10564 bp, 9 predicted proteins | sample C1_top_MG_FD_204535 | JGI IMG/M metagenome (GOLD analysis project Ga0315268, IMG submission 204535) | Sediment microbial communities from Yellowstone Lake, YNP, Wyoming, USA - C1_top | ecosystem: Environmental > Aquatic > Freshwater > Lake > Sediment | place: USA: Wyoming | collected 2017-08-01 | reverse complement strand
CTTCGATGTCGGGTGAAGGTCGATGCCTACCTCCTTCATGATCTGTCCGACCTTCGCTCTTAGGTATTTCTCCTTGTCCTCCGTGGACTCCCATTCTATCGTCTCGATGCTGGCAATCAGGAGACGATTGAGGAGGTCCAGGACCTCAGATTCGTCCTTCGAAATCTTCGGTTCGATGACCTCATACAGGTACTCGTTCGATATGTTGTCATACTTGATTCTGACGTACGAATAGCCCTCTCTAATGGTGACTATCTCCACCTCGTCCACCTTGGGATCGATTATCGGAGGTATCTCCGTCACCTTCGCAGTGGATCCTATATCTAGATTTTTCGGGAGTGCAATCTTCATGGGCTTGTGCTTGAACTTCAAGAGGAATGAGATGTAGCCCGCCATCAACCTCGATTTCGCATCGATCTTCTCGGTCGGAGCCGGAGCTACGGATTGAACATCAGGGACTGTTTCATCAACCGCCGATGTCTGTTCTACAGTAGTTGCCTCTTCGGTCATTTGTGATCACCTTACGCAAACAGCAGCCTCAATATAAAGAAGGCCGCGAGCAGCATTATGAACGAATGCCTCAGGCCGATTGCCACGCTCCCTCTCTGAAGCACGCCTGCCATCACGCCGTCCCCGACCGCATGCGCGAGCGTGGCGAGCAGGAAGGCGAACTCTACTGACGGTATTACGGTGACATCGATTCCTGACATGGACCCCATCTGCGACGAGCCGATCTTCTCGGTCGCCTCCTGCAATTGCGAGCCTGCCAGCTGCATCTGGGGCAAGAAGGACGCGGTCAGGATGACTATCGTCGCTATGAACACGAAGAACGAGATGTAGATGACGGCGACGTACGTGCTCATCACGATCGCCTTCTCGGTCTCTGTGAGTATCGTCTCCCTCGCGTCATGGGCCACCATCGTGAGGACGTCCGCGACGTTCCCGCCCGCATCGCTCGCCTTCATGATTATCGAGGTCATTCTCTGCACGAGCGGGGTCTTGACCCTCTCCGCGAATAATCTCAATGCCTCGTTCGCGGGGACGCCCCATTCTATCTGCGCGGCCATCTTCTTTATCTCGGGTGTGAGCGCCCCGTACCGCCCCGAGGATGCGACGACTATCGCTTCCGCGAGCGTCATGCCGAACCTTCCCGCTTCGGCCACATCCCTCAGGAAATCCGGCAGCCTGTTCTCGATCTGCTTTATCCTCTTCCATCTGGCAGACATGTAGAACCCGTACGGCCCGACGAAGACCAGCATGCCGATTATTATCCAGTCTATCCATTCCAGGGGCAAATCCATGAACTTCATGTAGTCGAGCAGCGCAAGCAGTATCGCGAACACGAAAACCCCCACTGACACACCGAGTATCTGCTTCGATCTATCGACCTTCTCAGAGCCCGGTATGATCAGCGCACCGCCCTTCTGCGTCTTCGTCTTCGGCATTTAGACGGCACTCTCCTTTTCGCTGTTCCAGATGAGGAATATGAACCCGAATTGCGCGAGGGGTATCATGAGCAGGACGACGAGATAGAGTATCATCATCGTGCCGCTCGCGTTCCCGCCCACGATGGCCATGATGGCGAGTATGACCACAAGGAAGAGCGGGAAGGCCACAACGACGGTCACGAAAGACTCGGCCAGAAGTCCCAGCGTTTCCATCCTCGACTTCATCTCGAGCTTTGCGTCCTTTTCGTACTCCTCGGCCTTGATCAGGAAGTACGGCTTCAGCTGGCCGCCCGAGGTGGACGTGGTTATGACTCCCTGAAGGAAATCCTGGAACTTCTTCGAGGGGGTCCTCTGCGTGGCCTTCTTGATGGCAGTGAGGATGTCGATCCCCAGAAGCTCCGTGTCCCTCGTGATCCACTCCGCCTCCTCCTTTATGCCTCCATATATCGGCTGTCTCGCGAGCTCCTTGAAGATGACGTCGATGTTCACATCTGCGGAGGCCATCGCCGAGATGAAACTCATCGCCGAGGGCAGCCGCTTTTCGATGTCCCTCGCAATCTTCTTCGCCGCCGAGGCTGGTTTCCCTTTCTGGAGAGCATACACCATGACGGGCGGGAAGACGGCTATCAGGACAGCCACGATAATCTGCAGGATCAGATTGACCTTGAGCATTATTCCGAGCAGGACGAATCCGACGACTATGCCCGCGACTATGCTTCCTATCGCGGTCAGAAGGGTCGCCATCATGACGACCGCCATGAACTCCTCCGGGCGCAGCCTCATGTGAGCCTTCGTCAGGTTCTCTTCGAGCGCGGCGTCCTGCTTGCCCCTCGAGGTGATGCTGTTCCCAAGAACCCGCCAGGCCAGCTGCTCGAACGGCTTCAATGCGATGTACTCGGGAGCGGCTCCTGCCGGCAGCTTGATGACGTGAGGTATTGCCTTCTCTTTCGCCTCCTCGGGTGTCTGAGTCTTGATGTAGAGCTTCTTCCTCGAATCCAACTTCTTGAACAGGTCAGCTTCATCGGGCATTTACGTCGCCACCTGCTGTCCGCTCGCTGCGGCGGACTCGATACCCATGGCCGCCAGCTCGGTTCTCACAATTGCCGCGGTCGCCTGAGGATCCCTGTAATACGACCTTATCAGCTTCCAGATGTCCCGGTGGTCCTCCAGGTTCTTCGCGACCATGAACTTGATCACATCGATCCGCCTGTGGAACTCGTCCATCATGGCCTCGTGCGTCATGTTCTTCATCTCCATTATCTTGTCGAACAAGAAGCTGTGGCCCTTGAAGACGAACTGGTCCTTTCCCTGGTCCCATTCGTAGACCGTGTTGGTGATGAGCTCGTTGGTCTCCGGTTCGAATCCGACGATCTCTATCAGCTGCCGTATCCGTCTCACCATGTCCATCCCGACTCTCGCATGGATCTGGATTATCACGTTCCGCAGGGCCGTCAGAAGGATTCTCGGACAGTTGATCGGGGGGTTCTCGAGCCTGTTCACCATGCCCTTGACCGAGTCCGCGTGCATCGTCGAGTACGTGGTGTGCCCGGTGGCCATCGCCTGGAACATCGTGTAGGTCTCCTTGCCTCTGACCTCACCGACGATGATGTAGTTAGGCCGCTGCCGCAGTGCCGCCCTGACGAGATCGTACATGTCGATTTCCCCGGCCGCCTTCCCGTCTGCTCCTCTCTCGCCGACACCGGACCTCGTCGCGCCGGGTATCCAGTTCTCGTGCGGCAGGTTGATTTCGCGAGTGTCCTCCATCGTGACTATCTTCGCAGTGGGCGGTATGAACAGCGATATCGCGTTCAAGGTCGCGGTCTTCCCAGATGCGGTTCCTCCGGCGATTATGGCAGATTCGCCGTGCTCCACGGCCAACCACATGTATGCGACCATCTCCTCGCTGGCGGTCTTGTACTTGATGAGTTCGACCGGCGTGAACGGCTTCTCCTTGAACCGCCTGATGGTGAATGTCGACCCTCTCGTGGTTACTTCCTTGGAATATGTCGCCTGGACACGGTGTCCTTCTGGAGCCGTGCCGTCCAGTATCGGATTGGAAACCGATATCTGTTTCCCGCATCTCTGGGACAGTCCGACAACGAACGAGTTCAGGCTCTCCTCGTCCGGGAAAATGAGGCTCGTCTTCAGGCTCTCGAATTTCCCGTGATAGACGAACAGCGGGATGTTGACGCCATCGCAGGAAATGTCTTCGATGTACGCGTCGTTCATGAGAGCATCGATCGGGCCGTAGCCGATGAAGTCCCTGATGATGTAATACAGGACCTTCTCCTTGGAAATCTTGTTCAGCTTGATGTTCCTCGTCCTCAGGAAGGACTCGACGCTCTTCTCCAGATATGATTGCTTGTCGACGGTGGTCAGCTTGTCCCACTCGTATGACAGCGTCTTGTCAAGGGAGTCCTTGATGGTCTTCAGGAGCTTCTCTTCCTTCGGGCTCAGCTGAGGCTCGATGACTTCCAGGAGATATTCGTTTGAGATCGTGTTCAATACGACCCTAACAAAGCTGAAGGGGCTCTTGACGGCATAGAAGCCCACCTGCTGCAGGGCAGGGTCGGTGATCTTGGGCACTCTTGTGTATTCTGACCCCTCCTCTGAGTATTCGCCGACGGGCCCCTTGGGAGGCATCTTCCTCGGAAGCTGGGTCTTCTTGATCTTCATCATGAATCTCAAGTATCCTGCCATGGCTCTTGTCCCGAATCCGACCTCCTTTTTCCCCTTCCCCTTCTTCCCCTGGTCCAAGGGCTCTACTGCCGGTGGGGCTACAGCTTCTGTCATTTTTCACCTCAAATGCTTATCTCCGCCATGGTCATCGAAACCATCGCCTTCGTGTATTCCAGGGATGTTATCCCATTGATCGTGACGACCATTCTGTAATATGTTTGAGTGCCATCCGTAAAAGAGGTTTTCGTTATACTCCAATCCGATTCCGAAATCCCCGCGGTGTTCGTGCTCCGCAAATCCTGGAAGTACTTCTCCCATGCATTTCCGTACTTTGTGACAATTATGAACGATAACGGCGTGCCGCCGGACTTGAGGAAATTCCCGTAATTGGCGTACTCGAGGACCGACGTCACACTCTTAGTGCCGAAGCCTCCGAGGGACTTGTTGAGACCAGTGAGCGATACCTGTGTGACCTTGACCATCAAATCCCCTCCATATTTCACGATCCTTATCGACATGCCGCTGAGCACGATCTCCCCGTTCGTCTGGTTGAGGATTATCGCGCCATTCTCGTAGGCCAAGGTCTGCCTCACATAGAACCGGTTCATGCCGTCGAATTCGAGGCTCCCACCGGTCTCCCCTCCGTTCGAAGCGTTGAGCTCGTAATCTTGGGCAGTCGCGCCGCTTCCGACGGTGTAATTGAACCTGATGGTGAACGATGGGTATCCGTAGGGGGAGTCGGCCGTGAGGGCCAGGAGACCGGCAGTCGGGCTTGCGAAGACCGGTATGCCGTCCGCATGGAGCTTGAACGGCGTGTATATCGGGGCGCTTGATATCTCACCGCTCTCCGTTGCCGTCAGTATCTGCAGGTCGATTCCCGCCTTGAGCATGCTGAATTGTGAGATTACGGTATTCATGTGAGAGCTTTCGTTGTCCTCCATCCAAATCGGGACGTATTGGTTGGTGAACATTCCGAGTCCGGTCAGGAAGACCATGAGGGAGAGGATGGTTCCGACCGTCGCGGCGACCCCCTCATCGTCCCAACTCTTCTTGCGTTTCATCTTGAATAAAAAGGGCCTTTCGGAGACTGTCCTATCTACCCGATTTGCGCGCTTCGACAATATGTGCTCACCACCAATACCGCTGGGAGAGATTTTCCTATCTGGAACAACTCAATAAACAACGGTGCCGTATTTAACCCTGTCGTCACAGGTATCTCCCCTGCTAGTCGCCAAGAAGTCCTCGTCTTCTCGCGGAAATTCTTCTGTGACGAAAGGGACAATATTTTAAATCCGCCCTTGGCATTTATGCTGATACCCGCCGAGAAGCCGTGGTAACTCAGTTGGGAGAGTGCAAGACTGAAGATCTTGAAGTCGCCGGTTCAAGTCCGGCCCACGGCACCTCCCCCGGTCTTTTCATATCTCCGGCATAATCTCTGAGCGATATACTAAGAATGTAAGGGGTTTGAACGCATGGATCTCAGAATCTATCCCTGTCATCTCTCTGAGGGCCCGATCCGCCGCCGTAGCTCCTTCTCCGGCCTCCCCCGCCGCGCCTCCTCGGTGGCCTGTCAGGCAGGTCGTGTTCGGTCGCGCTCAGGTTTACCTCTTCGTTGACGCTTGAGACGCCTTCCGAGAGCTTCTCCAGCTTGCCGTATTTCCCGATGTTCAGCCGGATATGCCCCTTTCCTGGGTTCTCCTTGCTCTTGACGAACGAGACGTAGCCGTTTTCCATCTTTATTATGTCGTCCTTCGCCAGCTGGTTTATCTGGTCCTCCCAAAGGGACAGAATGACGGTTCCGGTCTCGTCGCCGATCACCGCGTCCGCGACCTTTCGGCTCGGACCGAACCTCGAAGGTATCTCTCTGGGTTCACCTATGCTCACAACTTTCGCCAATACGTTTATCTGCTTGCTCGAGGGTGTGATCTCCTCGATTTTCATTATGCCGTCGGTCATGCCAAACTCTTCCTGTTGTCTTTGATTCCCCAGATATGAATCCGGGTATCCCGAGAAAACCGATTGGCAATATATATACTGTGGCACGGGACGGATCGTCGATATCGTAAGAAATATGATGATTTTGACGGTGTTTGATGAATGAATTAAAGAGGATGATTGATTATGTTAAGTTCGATAGGAAATGCAGATAAGAGGTTTCGACGTGAGTTCGGTGGACGCGAAGCGGTTCACCAAACCTGGCGAAAAGGTGCAGAACCTCAGGATAGACAATAACAGCACGGTGACCTCCATCACTCTCATGGGGGAATCCCAGGCAACGGTGGAGTTCAGGTTCACGGCGAATTATGCAGGTGTCGGCATCATCCGGCTAGAGGGCAGGTTGCTTCTCGAAGGAGAGGCGAAGCAGCTCTACGAAATGTGGTCCAAGACTAACAATATGCCCCCAGAGGTTGCAAACCTGGTGCACGGTGCGGTCATAACCAACTGCATGCCGATAGCCGTAGTGGTCTCGAAGGACATCGGCCTGCCGCCGCCTCTCCCGCCGATTCAGCCGATGCAGGTGCCCCAGAAAAAGGCGGACGCGAAGGATCTGAGGCGCAATTCCCCCGAGATAACCTGACGGCCCGGTATCGCCGACTTTTCCCTCAGATCTCGTCCAGGTCATCTTATATGATCGAGGGCGAACGAGCCGATGTTCACGCTGCTCTTCGAGGAGGTGTACCTTATCCAGGCTCTCGATTGCACGTCTCCGATGCCCTTCACTGACAGGAACGTATTCAGGTTTTCGACCTTGAACTCTATCATGCCGTCCATCAACGACCCCACCATCTGTATCTCCTGTTCGCCGTGCATCCCCTTCTCGATCAGGTACATGCTGACAGCCTTGTCCCTCTTCCTCCTGCCTGCAATCGGGTTCAGGAACCTGAAGGCGGTCGCGGGGTCGAGGTAGGCTATCATGGTCGAGACGGACCTGAAGACGAACCTGTAGTACTTGTGCTTCTGCATCAGCTCCTTCGCGACGACGTCAATAGCGGTCTGGATCCCCTGAAAATCGGTCGGCGACTCGATGTAAGTGACGTTAGGGTCGTTGCCCTGGTCTCCCATGCTCCTCGAGTACGAATCGACGAATCTCACGAGCCCGAGCTTCTCGTATTCCTCGAACCCGCTTATGACGAAGTTCATCTCCTCCCTGATTTCCGAGGGCGTCTTCTCCGTCGTGACCCAAATGACGGGCACGCCCTTGGAGAGCCCCTCGGCGACGAAGCAGTCCACGAGGACCTCCTTGCCCATGAACGGCGGACCGTATACCAGGATGTTGGATCCGAACGGCAGGCCGCCCATCAGCAGGTCGTCCAGCCTCGCCGTGCCGGTCTTGACCTTCTCGATCTTGAACTCTAAGGCCCTCTCCTCTTCTCTCTTCTCAATCTCCTTGCCGATGACTCCCTGCTCCCTCAGCTTCAGCTCCTCTTCCTTCGCCCTGATGAACTTCTCCTTCGTCTTGATTTCCTCTTCCTTTCTCGTGATATCCGCCTGGAGCTGCTCGAGCCTCTTCTTTAGCTCGATCTCGGTCTGCGAGCCCATCTCCGCCTTCTGCTGTTGGAGCTTCCTGATCTCCTCTTCGAGCAACTTTTCCCTGTGCATGAGGTCCTCTTCCCTTCGGAGCAGCTCGTCCTCCTTGTATCTCATCGGCTCCTTCAGGGCGTTCATCTCGTCCTCCTTGGCCTGCAGTTTGTCCCTGAGCATGATGACCTCTTCGTTCCTGAGGGCGAGCTCACGTTCCAGCCGCTGCATGTCTGCGAGCCGCTGCTTGAGCGCCTCGCTCAACCCGGCCGCTCCCGATTTCTGCATCAGCAGCTGTATCTCGTCGTTCTTCTGGTTCAAGGAGAGCTCCAGCTCTCTGTTTCTGAATGTCAGTCTCTCGATGTCGCTCTTCAAGCTCGCCTCGCGCTTCTCGAATTCCGATATCCTGTCCTGCAGCTCTGCCGAGAACCTCTCTCTCATCTCTGTTCTCGTATCCGTCTTTTCGCAGGCCAGCTCCTTCTCCCTCTTTTCCAGGAATCTCTTCATCTCTTCGAGCGCGAGTTCCTTTTCCTCGAGCTCGAGCTGCCGCCGTCTCAATTCCTGCTCGTCTGCAGGGAGTGCCAAAAGCCCTTTCTCGACCTGGTCCTTGTAAATTTCGAGCGAAGACTTCAACTGGAGGTTTTCTATCTCGAGCTGCTCTCTCGCCGTCATCTCCTGCGAGAGTCTGTCCGCGATCTCTCCGGCTTCCACGTTCTCGCTGCCGTACACCGTCTTGAAATACTTTGCAATCGCAGTCGAGCTCTTCCTGACGCCTTCCAATTCCTCTTTCAACCGGCTATTCTCCGCTTTCAAGGTTTCTATTGTCGATAGTATCTCGCTCATTCTGTTGGCGACAATGTCGATAGGTATCCTGCCGGTCTTGAAGTCGTTGACAAGCGTCCGGAGATCCTCTCTTGCCTTCTCGAGTTCCTCGCGCTCCATCTCCGAAGGTATCGATATCTCCTCGCCCGGGATTGCTTCCGCTCCAGTCTCAGCGGTCAACCAGGAAGCTATATCCACGACCTTCCCTTTCAGCCAATCCTCGATAACTCTCGAGCTGTCATCCGCCTCAGAGGGTGCCTCGGAATCCGTCTCGGCGCCTGACTTCGTGGTCGATCCCTTGTCCCAATCGAACTCCTTCGACTCCCCCATGAGCCATCTGGCGATCTCTTCCTGATTGTCCTTTTTCGGCGCCTCACTGATGAGTTCCTGTGCGATCCCCTCGGCCTTTTCATCCGAGTCGATGGATTGACCTGTTCTTGCCTTTTCCTGAGCGCAGTAAGGACATCCCTCCTCCTCAGAGGGATATTTCTTCCCGCACTCCTTGCAGGTAATCATCTTCTTCTTTGCAGGGGGAGACAAGCCAGAATCACCGTGCTCCGAATTCCGGGATGTTTGACACACCTTCTGACAGCTTCGATTCTATTGCCAATCTTTCTAGTGCGCCTGGTTACAACGGGTACTTAATTATCTTTCGCTCTTATATTTGGTTTTATCCCCTTATCATCGGCAGGATTGATTTCTCGCATCGACGAGAAATAGCGATACTGGCAAGACCGGCAATGGTCCAAATCCTCCTTCGGATAGTGGCAATAACATTCAAGTATATAGTGGCCCAATAACAAACCAAGGGACTGGCACGGGAGTAGGGCTATGCAGAAGAAGATCCATATCGTCCTCGATAAGACGACCGATATGAGCCTGTCCGAGGTTCTCGATAGGATCAAGAAATTGCAGGAGCAGAACCCGGACCTCGATGTCTTCTTCGACGGGGACGAATACGCGATATGCAGCCGCCCCCGGAAGCATCACGAAAAAAAATCTTCATGATATCTCATCGGTCTTGAAAATCGTGCACAAATATCGGCCGGCGACCTCCTTTTCTTCTCTTCAGCATGGATGAAATCGATTCGATGACTTCCGATGCCAGCATAGTAATGCTTATAATCTTGCAGCTCATAATAACGAATAGACTGTCTCAGAAAATGGTATTGAGGACAGGAACGGAGTTTGTGTCTTGCGGGACGAATGTCTTCAACGCCTATCGACTGAGATGAGCAGAATAGGAACGCAGAGGAATTAGGATGGTAAACCTGGATAAGTACTACACAGAAGCCACACCGAGCAGCGTGACCGTTTGGGTAGGTAATGTCGAAGAGGGACGCGAGCTCGTAAAACAGTTCAAGAAGGAATGGGGACATATCTTCTGGGAATTAGTCCAAAGAGAGAACTCCGAAGGAGAGAAGGAGACCACCCTGTACGTCCTGAAGCTGTCGGATCTGAGCCGCGCGGCAGTCGGCAGTTGAGCCGATCGAACCCTGCGGATCAATCGTGCGAGATTTGAACGTCGGAGATCTCTCCGCCGTGCTATTCAGATCATTTCGGTCGGATGACCCATCATTCGGCGCCAACATTAATAGTCTGAAAATCATCCGCGACACAGGTTGATGATGGCTTCCATTGCCGAACGCCAGCCTAGCAGTGTTACCAAGGCCGCTCTCGAATCGAGGAGTCGCGACCTGGTTCGAGCCTCGCTTTTCATCACTGCAATCATCATGCTCCTGGTATTCAGCTACGCGAACCTTTTTGTCTTTTCAAAGGGGCCCTGCACGATCTCCACCGTCATCAACGAAGCCCCTTCTCTGTACGGCGCGAGATTGGACGTGCTCGGCACAGCTCAGAACACGAGTTCATCCGGGTTCGATATGGTGGACGCAGATACAGGAGAACGAATATACGTCGTTTGGCTCGGGACCGGCACTGCACCGTCAGACGGGATCGAGCTCAGGGCGCACGGCCAGCTTGTGCAAAGTTCCATAGGACCAGTACTGATAGCTGACGACATTTCCACAATAGGCATCAACGACCAGTCTTTCGACAGCCCTTGGTCTATATCCGTCTTTCGTTTGTTCTCTCTA
>Ga0315268_10008712_pt1 | contig 10566 bp, 10 predicted proteins | sample C1_top_MG_FD_204535 | JGI IMG/M metagenome (GOLD analysis project Ga0315268, IMG submission 204535) | Sediment microbial communities from Yellowstone Lake, YNP, Wyoming, USA - C1_top | ecosystem: Environmental > Aquatic > Freshwater > Lake > Sediment | place: USA: Wyoming | collected 2017-08-01 | reverse complement strand
CCGGGGCAGCTTCCTTTCCATGGGATTCGACCCGGTCCTTCACGCGAGGACCGGGTTTTCTTTTTCCCATTTGTCCTGCGCGAATCAGGACGGAAAGGACGGCGTCATGACGACGCGCATTTCGGGCGGAATGTCAATCACCCTCGTGTGCTGGGCGCTGAGTGGAACTTACGCGGCGGCAGACACGTACAACCCGGCGGATTTCGCGACCAGCGTCGTGGAATATGTCCAGGGCGCAGGCATTCCCAGCGACTTCCTCAGCGGCGAGCCTTACAGCAATCCGGCCAACGCGCTGGGCCGACCCGCCATCGACACCACCGGCGACGGCTGGGCCATCGATCCGGCCGAACATGTCCCGGTGGTGCCGATCTATGGCCCATGGCGCGCCAGCGAGCTTGTGAGCATCGGCCGCGGAGGACACCTGGCGCTGAAGTTCGATCGGCCGGTGACCAACGCCGCCAGCCATCCGTTCGGGGTGGATTTCATCATCTTCGGCAACAGCATCAATTACGTGAATTACTGGGATTCCTGGGACAACCGCGACCCGGCGGCGATGCGTGCCGGCAGCGGATATTCCAGCCCCGCCGGGCTCGTTTCCGTCAGCCAGGATGGCGCCAACTGGATCGCTTTCCCGGCCGGCGAACTGGCCAACCGCATGCCGTCGCTGGGTCGCATCTACGACCCGGCGCATGCTGATCCGGCCGTGGGCGCGTTCAACCAGTGGTGGGGCCAGGCAACGGACGCCACGCTTCCGCTGGACCCCGCCCTGAACATCGCCAGCCTTTCGGGCAAGAGCGTGCTGGAGATGGCGCAGCTCTACGGAAGATCGGCCGGCGGCGCGGGCTTTGACATTGGCGAACTGGGTCTGGACTGGATTCAGTATGTTCGGATTGACACGCCGCAGGATAGCCCGCTCACATCCATCGACGCGGTGTCGATCGTCCCGGAGCCGGGCGGACCGGCGCTGGTCGGCATCTGGGGACTGCTGCTGATTGTGCGCGGACGGCGAGCATGAGAATGCGCACCAGGCGATCAGTTCGTGCCGCTTTTACGCTGGTGGAGCTGATGGTGGTCATCGCCATCATTGGCGTGCTGATCGCGATGCTGCTGCCGGCGCTCAAGGTCGCGCAGGAGTCGGCGCGGTCGGTGCAGTGTCTCTCCAACCTGCGGCAGATGGTCAGCGCGGCCAACAGCTACGCGATTGCCAACCGTGGCTATTACCCGATCGCGCGTTGGGTCGACTCGACCGGGCCCATGGTCTTCAGCGAATGGGATTTCATCACCACCAGAGACTTCTCCACTCACCCGCCGACGACCATCGTGAGAGCCGGCCTGTTGTGGGAAGCCAGGGGCTCGGGGAAGGTGCAGCAATGCCCCTCCTTCGAGGGGGCCTCCAATACGATGGCCGATCCATACACCGGGTACAACTACAACGTGAGTTTCATCGGGCACGGCATGGGCGAGGCGCAGGTTCGGCCGGCCAAAACGACGGAGGTAAGGTATCCCGCTCGGTGCGCGATTTTCGGGGATGGGCAGTATGCGAACGGGGCCAACAAGTTCATGCGTTCGCCCTGGCGTCACGAAGGCGACCAGTTCAGCGCCCGCTGGGCCGGTACACAGGGCTTTCGGCATCGCGGCCGGACCAACGCCGCATTCTGCGACGGGCATGCCGAGAGCCTGGCGAAGCGATACACCTGCACGTATCAAACGGATCAGGCGCAGATCGCGCCGGGGACGGGGTTCTTGTCGGCGGACAATTCGCTGTATGAGCTGAACCCGCAGTGAACGGGCTATTTCTTCTCGAACGGGAACATCTGCTTGCCCTGGATGTCGGCGGCCTTGCTGACCCAGACGGTTCCAGTGGAGTCGGTGCCCTCGACGCCTTCGCGGTCGGCGACGACGGTGCCATCGGCAAGGATGCCGGCGACAAACTCGGCCTTGTAGGTCATCCCCGCGAAGGACAACTGGCCAGCGCGGTTGGCGGTGACGGGGACATTCATTGAGCCGGGCGCCTCGCGGCGCCCGTACGGTCCCGCGAACTTGTAGTATGGCGAGGCCGCATCCGGCGGGGTGACGTCGGGAGTCGGGGTGGGCGGGGTGGGCGTGGGGGTGGGGGGTGTCGGCGTCGTTCCGCCCGACGGTTGCGTGGCGGGGGGCAGGGGCAGGGACGTTACTTCGGGCGGCGCTGCGCCGCGGCGGAACGGCTTGAGGGCGACCTCCAGCTCGTCGGCAAATCGGGGCAGCGGGAATCCGCGCTCGAACCGCGAAGCCTGCGCGGACTCGCGCCAGCGCGCCAGCGCGGTCAGCCTCGTCCTGGCTGCCGAAAGATGCTCGGCTGCCATGGGTCCTTTGGGATCGAGAGAATACATGTCCCACTGCACCTCGATGCTTGCGAGGCGAGCATCCATGCGAATGGTGGGGCCGGAGCCGGAGGCCGGGTCGTCCGGCGTTTCACCGGGCTTGGTCTTCGTGGGCGAGTAGTTGCTGAGGATCTTTTCCGCTTCCTGCAGGCTCTTCAACGCGCTGCGGGTCGCCGCGCTGATATCGTCCGAGGCGATCGCCAGCGACTTGGGAGGCTGCAGCCCGGCCTGCGCGAGCACGTGTCCGACGGCCTGCTGCACCCGCTGCCTGTCCTCCAGCATCGACTTGAGGCCCATGTAGAGGTTGGCCTTCGCGATGAGGGCCCGCGCTCGCCGGACACGGTACGGGTCCTGATCAAAGGCCCGCTTGATGGATTCAAAGGCGGCCTTGGACGAGGACGTCTCGCTTTCTCCGATGCGCGTGGTCATATCCGAGACGATCTGCTTGGCCAGCCGCTCGGTTTCCTCCCAGCTCCTGATCGCCTCGTCGCATTGCTTGATGGCCTCATTGCGGGTGGTGGCGGCGTCTTCAAGGACTTTGGCCAGCTCGCCGGAAACCGATGCCAGGCTCGGTGCGGCGCCGGGCCGGCCGTTGACGATCGCCGCCGAAGCCGCGCGGAGGTCCTGGATTTTCTTCTGCGACGCGGCCCAATCGGATTCGAGCTGCGCGATGAGGTCGGCGTAGGGCTTCATCGCCGCCTCGGCATCCTGCTTGCGCGCTGTTGCTTCAGCGAGGCGCAATTTCAGCTCGCCCCGGTCGCTCAGTTCATCCTGGAGTCGCGTCAGGTCGAACTCCAGCACCTTGGCCTTGGCGCTGGCAGCGGCCGCGGCGCGGAAAAGCTCGCCGGATTGCGGTTCCTTGGACTGGGTCGATTTGAGCTCGAGTTCGGAGGCCTCGATCTTGGCCTCCTTGAGCCGTTTTGCGGTGTCCGCGACGGAGGCGGTCTTCTCTTCGATGGTCTTCTGGAGCTGTGCGATAGTCGCATCCAGCGCCTGCACGCGCTGCTTGTAGTTGTTGTAGATCCGCTGCGCGGCGTCGATTGGCGCGGCCAGGTCGCGGCTGACGGCTTGCGTGGTGGGCGGCTTGCGGGGATCCGTGGCCTGCTCGACCTCAATGGCCTTGCTGTTGGCGTAGACGCCATCCGCGAGCGACTGGATTCGCGAAAGCAGCGATCTGGCGACGGCCTGCTTCTCGGAGACGGCGGCCGCGAGGTTGACCGCGCGGGCGTAATGCGACTGGGCGAGCATGGAGAGGGCGACCGCCTGCGAAGGCTTGGAAGCTTTGGATTGCGACTGGGCGGTGCGGATGAGCGCCTCCGCGGCGTCGGCGCGGATCTGCTCGCCCTTGCCCGCGAGGTACTCGGACCTGGCATCGGCCGCGGCGGCGTCCTGTTCTTTCCTGGTCCGGCGGGTGGTGGCGCTGCCGCGGGCCTGGGCGGCGGCCTGGGTGGCGCCGTCGCGGATCGCGGCCTCGGTTTTCGGGTCCATGGCGCGGCTGATCACTTCCGCGTCGCTGAGGTTCCGGCTGACGGTCCTGTCGGCCTTGCTCTCCTCCCGGTCGCAGCCGACGGCCACCAGGATCATGGCGGGCCAGGCCACTGCCAGTGCCAGATTTGCGAGCCACTTAGTCTGTTGTTTCATTGACAGCGTCTCCTGACGATGGTGCCGATCGCGGGTGCCTATCATGCGTGCGCTCACCGCCCTGAGCCGTGAATTCTCGCGATGGCAGCGGTTGATGTCAACCGCGGCAGTTGGACCGGAAATGGCGCATTGACGGACTGTCACCCGCATCTACAATCCGCCCCTGACGCGCCGATGATGAACCGTGCCTCAAGGAGCACGCATGCTCAAACTTGCCGCTTTTGCCGACGAAATCTCTCCCAATATTGACGAGCAGATTGCTGTCTGTAAGGCCAATGACATCACGCATTTTGAGCTGCGCGGCGTGAACAAGGTCAACGTGCTCGATTTCGACGCGGCGCTGCGCGACGAAATTCGGCAGAAAACCCGGGCGAGCGGCATTGGCATCGCCTGCATCGGCTCGCCCATCGGGAAGGTGAAGATCAGCGAGTCGTGGTCGGCGCACTTCGAGCGGTTCAGGATCGCCGTCGAGTTGGCCGAGTTCTTTTCCGCGGGGCTGATCCGCATCTTCAGCTATTACCCCCCCGACAAGGGCGACGACATGCGCAAGTACCGCGAAGAGGTGCTGCGGCGCATGCAGGCCAAGCTCGACTACATCCGGAGCAAGCCGCTGGTCCTGGTCCACGAAAACGAGAAGGAAATCTACGGAGAGAAGGCGGCCGAGTGTCTGGACCTGCTTCAATCGCTGCACCATCCGCAGTTCCGATGCGCGTTTGATTTCGCCAATTTTGTGCAGGCGGGCGAGCATCCGCTGAACAACTGGTCCATGCTCCGCCCGTACGTTGCCCACATCCACGTGAAAGACTGCAGGTTCAACAGCCCAAAGATGGTGCCGGCCGGCGAGGGCGAAGGGCAGATCGAGCCGATCATCGTTGACGCTTACCAGAACGGCTATCGCGGCTTTCTGACGCTGGAGCCGCACCTTCTGGTCGCTGGGCACTCGCATGGCGAAACCGGGCCGGAAATGTTCAAGGTGGCAACCGATGCGCTGAAGGCGATCTGCCGGCGAAACAACATCCCGCTCGGCAGCGCATGACGGGATGCACGAAACCGCTTCCAGACGCGGTTGTGTGGCCGCGGAATAAGATGGGCAAAGGTCAGTCGCAATCTCCGGCGTGGCAGATCGCTCCGCCCCCGCAGTCCTGCATCCGTTGCGGATGGTGTGTGATCATCTGTCCTGAAGGTGCGCATGCGGCGGGACTGCTGGAGGCCGCTCAGCAGCAGGACCCCGAGCTGGCCGATCGTTTCGGGCTTGACCTCTGCAACGAATGTGGCGACTGCGCGTTGGCGTGCCCGTCGGGCTTGCCCTTGACGGCGGCGATCCGCGAGTTGAAGGTGAGTTTCCGATGACGTCAGCGCCCGGACCTCTGTCGCCGCCCGCGGCCGCCGCGGGCGAGCTGCGCAGCGGCGGCTCCGCCACGGAGCAGCAATACCTGCTGCGCATGCTGGGTGCGTTGTTTCCGCTGACGGCCGGCGCGATCCTCTATGGCTGGCGCGGCATGGCGCTGATGGCCCTGTTGGTCCTGTGCACGCTGGGCGCGATGATGGCCTGGCGAAGGATTGGCCCGCGCGGCGGGTCGCTGCACCTCGCGCACGGGCTCTGGCTGGCGGTGCTGCTGGGGCTGATGCTGCCGGCGCAACTTCTGAACCAGTTGCCGCCCGGCGATTTCTCGCCGGTGTGGATGAGCTGGGCGATTGTTCCCGGCGCGGGAATTCTGCTGGTGTGCCTGATGTGGCTCTCGGGCGGCGTGGGGTTCTCGCGCTTTCACCCGGCGCTGGCCACTTACCTGCTGCTGGCGCTGGCGTTCGGCTCCATGCTCAATGAGCATTTCATCCTTCACCGTCACAAGCTGCTGGGCGGCGACATCGCCAAGTTCGCCCCCATCAGCGATCCACTCATCCCGCGCGACGAACCCTGGATTTATTGGAATCGCGCCCGGCCGGCCGACGCCGTGCAGGTCGATGCGACGGCGGCCGAGAACCTCTCGAACTACACGCGGGGGCGCGGCCCGGGGCGGCGGGCGTGGTTTTCTATCAATGGGCTGCTGCACGATGCGATGCCGCCGATGCAGGACTTGGTTGTTGCCGGGCATCCGGGACCCATGGGGATCAGTTCGGCCATCGCGGTGCTGGTCGGCGGGCTCTTTTTGATGTATCGGGGCGCCATACGCGGGCGAGTGCCGCTGCTGACCGTCGTTGTGACCTATCTCTGGCTGCTGGTGCTGCCCATTCCGGTGGCCATCACGGCAACGGAAGCGCAGTGGCGGTCGGTGGCGCTGCCCGGCACGCACATCGACTGGCAGACGATTCTCACGTTCGGCTTTTACCAGGTGCTGGCCTCGCCCCTGCTGTTCGCCGCGCTGTTCCTGGCGACGGATGGCTCGATCTGCCCGATGGGCCGCAGGGCACAGACGATCTACGCGATCATTCTCGGATCCCTGGCGGCGGCCGCGCAGCTCTACGTATCCTGCTCGCTGGGGCCCTACCTGGCGTTGCTGCTGGTCTCCCAGATCAGCCCGTGGCTGGAGAAGCACTTCGGGGCGGGCGGCGGCCGGCACCGGGGAAGCGCCTGACCCAGCACGGCGGATTCCGCCCGTTGACAGGCCTTTGCCGGCGGGACATGCTTCCGGGCATTGGCCAGCCTGAGCATCATTTTCGCGGGCAGCGGTGAGTTCGGGGCGCCGACGCTGCGGGAGTTGGCAAAGAGCCGACATCGGCTGAGCCTGGTCGTTTCCCAACCAGACAAACCCGCGGGGCGCGGGAAGACGCCCGCGCCGACGCCGATCTCGCGGCTGGCCATTGAACACGGCCTTCCGCTGCTGCGCACCGCCGATATCAACAACGAGACGCTTCCCGAGGCCGATCTCATGATCGTCGTCGCTTTCGGGCAGAAGATCTCGCAGCGCCTGGTGAAGCACCCGCGCCTCGGCAGCGTCAACCTTCACGCATCGCTCCTGCCCAAGTACCGCGGCGCAGCGCCGATCAACTGGACGATCATCCGCGGAGAATCGATCACCGGAAATTCGATCATCAGGCTGGCCGAGCGCATGGACGCCGGGGCGATATTGGCACAGTCGCGGCTTGCGGTCGGCGAACTGGAAACGGCCGGCGAGCTGCACGATCGCCTCGCGGAGGATGGCCGGGCGCTGATGCTCAGGGTTGTCGAAACGCTGGCGGATGGCGCTGCGGTTGAAATGCCGCAGGATGAGTGCAAAGCCACGTTGGCGCCGAAACTCAGGCGCGAAGATGCAAGGCTGGATTTCTCGCGGCCGGCCGACGAGCTGGCCCGGCACATTCGCGGGCTGTACCCGTGGCCGGGTTGTCACGTGCGAATCATCGATCCGGGAGGACGGCCTGGCGGAAATGTGACGCTGGCCCGCGCCAGGGCGGTCGCCTCCGGCGGCGCCTCGCCCGGGACGATGACGGCGGCCGGCACCGTGGCGGCGGGCGACGGAAACGCGCTGGAGATCATCGAACTCCAGCCCGAGGGCAAGCGCTGCATGACGCTGGCCGCATATCGGAACGGCCACCCCTGGGAAAGCGGCTCCCGACTGGAAAGCATCTGATGCGCGCCCGCGACTTGGCCCTGCTGGAGCTGGATCAACGGCGATTGCCGGGATGGCCGCCCGAACTGCTGCGCAAGACCCGGTTCCGGCGCGCTGACAAGAAGATGCCCGAAGATGAACGCGACCGCGCGCTGGCCGAGCAGATCGTCATCGGTGTGATCAAGAACCATCTGCACCTGCGGCACCTGATTTCGCACTACGCCGGCCGCTCGCTCAAGAGCATCGATCCGCTGACGCAGAAGATTCTGTCGATCGGGTTGTATCAGCTTCGGTTTCTGGAGCGGATTCCTGCTTCGGCGGCCGTGAACGAGGCCGTGGAGCAGGCGAAGCGCATCGGGCTTCAGCGTGCGGCGGGTTTCGTCAATGCGGTGCTGCGCAAAGCGGCGCGAGAGCCGCAGGCGCCGCCGTCGGATGGGCTGGCCAATCCGGCCGGCTATGCCGAGCTTGTGCTGTCGCACCCGCGGGAGCTGTTTGAAAAGCTCGCAACGCTCGTTGGCAGCGAGAATGCGATTCGCATTTGCGAGCACAACAATCGGCAGGCACCCACGATCGTGCGCCTGTTTTCAGGAAGAACGCAGACGGATCTCGCGGCAAGCGGCATTGAGGTTCAGCCGCACGAAGACCCGGGAATGTCCGTCGTTGCCGCCCCCCTTCCCGTGCTGAAGGATTGGGCCGAGCGCGGCATCGCGCAGGTTCAGGACCCTACCGCCGCCAGCGTCGTGAGCGCGCTTCAGATCAAGAGCGGCCAGCGCCTGCTCGATCGATGCTGCGGATTGGGGACTAAGACCCTGCAGATGCGCGATCTGCTCGGAGAAAGCGGCGAAATCCTGGCGGTCGATCGATCCGAGGAGCGATGCCGCGTTCTTCAATCTCTGCTTGCCCGCAGACACATCGGAAACGTCGCTGTGCGCCGCCTGGAGATGCTCAGCGAGCTGCCGGCCGAGGAAATCAGGCCTTTCGACGGCATCCTGATCGACGCGCCCTGCAGCAACAGCGGCGTGCTGGCGCGGCGGCCGGAAGCTCGCTATGCGCAGGGGCCGACGGCCCTGCGGTCGGTTTTGCGGCTGCAGATGCGCATCCTCGATGACACGGCTGCTCATCTGCGGCCGGGCGGGCGATTGGTTTACAGCACGTGCAGCTTCTGGCCCCAGGAGAACGAGCGCCAGGTGGCCGCGTTCATCGCGCGAAATGCACAATATCGCCTGCTGGAGCAGTGCACGACGCTGCCCAGCCTTGATCGCGACGAGCGGCTCTACCACGATGGGGGCTATGTCGCCCTGCTCACGCGATCATGCACCCGCAGGTCACGACAGCAGGGGTGCGAGTCGCTGCAATGTCACAAGCCGAATGCTCCTGATGCTCCGCCATAGACGAGCGGTGTCGGCGTCCAGCGAATCCTCGTTGGCTTCGAACCATCGCAGCGCATCCTCAACCCGAGCCGCCGAACGAAACCGCGCATCCTGCCCAAGATGGAACAGGATGAACGCGGAGATAAACGGGTCCCCCGGCATGCGCCGCACGCAGACGGCCGGCCAGATGCCTTCGGCTCTCTGTAGACCGGCGAGGAACTGCATGCCGCGGTCGATCGCCAGGCCGCTTCCGTGGCAGCACGTCAGAGCCCGCAGGCAAAGCGCGGCCGTCAGCACATCGCCCCAGCCGCCGTCGGCCTGCTGAGCGTCGAGGATGTGGCGGATCAGAGTTGCGCACAGCGGCACGTGAGACTGGTTGAGTTCATCGAGGCGTATGATGGCCAAAGCGGCCGCGCACGTGGCACACGCCGACAACCGTGCCCGCAGGCCGTCTGATGACTCTTGCCGCATGTAGAGACAGGAGCTGGAGATACGATCGTATGCCCCTGCGGACCACATTCTCTCGATCTGGCGCACCGTGAACATTTTCAAGCACTCCTGATTCCGCATGCTCATACCTTATTTTACCCTAACTTTATTGGACGTCAAGCGCAAAGTTAGGAAAATATTTGGTATGGAAGGAGCGGTTTTCGTGTAATCGTCGAGCCTTCCTGTTATGATCTGATGTGTGGAGCTCAGCGAAGAACAACGGGCGACGCTGTTGGACACCGCCCGGCGGGCGATTGTCGAGTGGTTGCGGGGGAACTTTGGCTATGCCGTCCCGCCCACCGAAGACCCGGTGCTGAACATGCCCTGCGGCTGCTTCGTGACGCTGCACGAGCGGCGCACGCATCGCCTGCGCGGATGCATCGGACGATTGCAGACGGCCGATCCGCTGCTGAAAACGGTCCACGAAACGGCGCAGTCGGCCCTTCAGGACCCCCGCTTCCGCTACGAGCCCGTCACGGCCGAAGAGTTGCCTCGGCTGGACATTGAAATATCGGTGCTTTCGCCGCTTACGGCCGCCCAGGGCCCGCTCGATTTCGACCCGCTGAATGACGGGATATACCTGCTGTGCAATGGGCGGGCAGGCACGTTCCTGCCGCAGGTGGCGCGCGAAACCGGCTGGGGGCGCGAGCAACTGCTCTCGCGGCTCTGCACCGAGAAGATGGGCCTGGCAGCCGACGCCTGGCGCAGCGCCGACGCCAAACTGCTGACCTACAGGGCGGTGATCGTCGGCCCCGTCCCGTTTGTACACGCGGCCCGGACCGCACCTGCCACCGTCGCGCCGGCGCCTCAGCCGGACTCATCCGGCGGGTTCTTCGGGCCAAACCAGGAATTCAAGATTTAGAGACCATGGGAAACGCCTCGCTTGCGTGCTAAAGTAGCGGCGTGCGCAGTGACTGGCGAGCTGTTGCGGTGTTGTGCGTGGCCGGAGGCGCGTTGCCGCTTTGGGGCTGCGACAGGCAGCCGCAGGTGCGCTACTACCAGGCGCCGAAGGACCGCAATTACGCCCAGGTCGCCGGCCTGCGGGAAACGGTGGCCTGGACAGCGCCGGCTGGGTGGAAGCGGCTCGAGGATGGGGGGGACGCCATCCGCTTTGCGATCGCACAGAGCCCCTCATTGACGGCCCGGATCATCGAGCTGCCA
>Ga0315268_10008711_pt1 | contig 10567 bp, 8 predicted proteins | sample C1_top_MG_FD_204535 | JGI IMG/M metagenome (GOLD analysis project Ga0315268, IMG submission 204535) | Sediment microbial communities from Yellowstone Lake, YNP, Wyoming, USA - C1_top | ecosystem: Environmental > Aquatic > Freshwater > Lake > Sediment | place: USA: Wyoming | collected 2017-08-01 | reverse complement strand
TTCAACATTCCGCCGCTGGCCGAACTGGTACGCGAGGTCAAACACATCGCGCGTATCCAGGCCGCCTATCTCCCCCATGAACAAGCCGTCCGCGCTTCCTGAGTTCCAGCGTTACCAGCACGCCTTTGCCGCGCATATTCGCGACCCGAAGACGAATCCGCGTCCGCCCGGGGTGGCAAAGCGGCGCATGAAGATTTACAACGAATTGCTCTACAACAACATCGAAGGCTTTTTGCTGGCGTGCTTTCCGGTCCTGCGCCAGGTGCTGGGCGCGCGCAAATGGGCCCGGCTGGTGCGCGCGTTTTTCAGCACCCATCGCAGCCACACGCCCTACTTCCGGCAGATTCCCGATGAGTTCATCCAGTTCCTGCAGAACGAATGGGCGCCGCCCGAAGGCTATCCGCCCTTCACCCTGGCGCTGGCGCATTACGAATGGATCGAACTGGTGTTGTCGGTGTCGAATCGCAGCGCCGATCGCGCCGCCGATGCGGCAGGCGATCTGCTCGACGGCGTCCCTCTGCTGAATCCGGTACTCGCCAACTTGCGTTACGACTGGCCGGTGCACCGCATCGCGCCGCGCCGTAAGGTGCAGCCCGCTGAAACGCACTTGCTGGTGTATCGCAACGCGGCTGACCAGATTCAGTTCAGCGAGATCAACGCCTTTACCGCACGCTTGTTGACGCTGCTGGAACCCGGCAGCGTCAGCGGACGCACCGCACTGGAGCAGGTAGCCGACGAAAGCCGCCACCCTGACCGCGCCCTGATCGTACAGGCGGGCGGCGCGCTACTGGACGACCTGCGCGTGCGCGGCGCTATTCTGGGCAGCGCAATTCTAAGCAACGCGGCTCAGTGAGGCTGAGGCTGCATCGCACCGCCGCCCGCAACGCGCGCCTCAGCTTTCACTTCAACCGTTTGCCGCTTGCCATCTGATTCGATCACCAGCGCCAGCGGGATGATTTCGCCAGCGGCGATCGGCTTCTTCAAGTTCATCAGCATGATGTGATAGCCGCCGGGCCGGAGCGAAACAGTTTTGCCTTTCGGCAAGTCGATCGCCTTGACTTCACGCATGCGCATCACGTCGCCGTCCATTTTCATTTCGTGCACTTCGACCTGCGGCACCACCGGGCTGGATACGCTGATCAGCCGTGCGTCGGCATCCGACTGAATGTTCATGTAGGCCCCGCTCACCGGCTGACCCGGCATGGTGGCGCGCGCCCATGCGTCGGTGACGCTGATGTTGGCGGACCAGACGGGTTGCGCGGACAGGGCAGCGATAGTGCTGAAAATCAGTACATTCAATCTCATGGTTTTCTTCATTCAGGTTATTCGGGAACGGTATGCAATCAAGACACGAAATGCGATGTGCCATATTGTCGCAGCACATTACATCGCCAACACCTTGCTAGCCAGCCAATCCTGTCGCTTGCGACAATTTGCCGCATTCTCGCGCACGCATGATTTCCATACACTCGGCAGGGTTCCAGCCCTCCATCAGAAATCATGCTGCTCAGCCAAAAACCGATCGCCCTTGCCGTCTCGCTTGCCCTGTCGGCACTCTGGAACAACGCCGCTGCGCAGAGCGATGCGACGACCGTGTCATCAGACACGCCCCTCATGACCGTGGTGGTCGTGGGTTCGCAGCCCGTGGACGTCGAACCCGGCAGCGCGACGCTGGATGCCGCCGATGTGCTGCCCCTGCGTGCCGCCACCAGCGATACGGCCACCCTGCTCAGGGACCTGCCCGGCATCAGCTTGTATGGTGCCGGTGGCGTGTCCAGTCAGCCGGCGATGCATGGTCTGGGCGATGACCGCCTGCGCATCAAGGTCGACGGCATGGATCTGGTTTCCGCCTGCGCCAACCACATGAACCCGCCGCTTTCCTACATTGACCCGACCCGCGTCGCCAGGGCCACGGTATTCGCCGGCCTGGCGCCGGTGAGTTCAGGCGGCGACAGCATCGGCGGCACGATCCGGGTCGATTCGCCCGAACCGGTATTCGCCCTGGCCGGGCAAGGCACCCTGCTGCAGGGTGAAGCCGGTACGTTTTATCGCAGCAACGGCAATGCGGTCGGCGCCAACCTTTCCGCGACCGCTGCCGGCGAGAATCTGAGCGTGACCTATAGCGGCTCGACCGCGCAATCCGACAACTACACGGCTGGCGGCAACTTCAAGCCGGCGGGTTTGGCGTATATCCAAACCGCGCAGTCGCTCTACAACTCGCCCATTTATCTGCCGGGCGACGAGGTCGGGTCGACGCTGTACCAATCCACCAACCAGTCGCTCGGCTTTGCGCTGCGCCACGACAACCATCTGGTCGATCTAAAGCTGGGTTATCAGCACATCCCGTATCAGGGCTTCCCGAACCAGCGCATGGACATGACCGACAACACCAGCACCCAGGTCAACCTCGGCTATACGGGGCGATACGACTGGGGCAAGCTCGAGGCGCGCGTCTACAACGAGCACACCGAGCACGAGATGAATTTCCTCGAAGACAAGGCGTTCTGGTACACGGGCAACGCCCCCGGCATGCCGATGAACACCGATGGCAAGAACACCGGTGCGGTCGTCAAGGGCGACATCGTGCTGTCCGCACGCGACCTGGTGCGCGTGGGTGGAGAAATCCAGCAGTATCGCCTCGACGACTGGTGGTCGCCGTCCGGCACCGGTGGTATGGCGCCGAATACTTTCTGGAACATCAACAACGGCGAACGTGACCGCTATGCGGCCTTTGCCGAATGGGAGGCGCAATGGACCCCGCAGTGGCTGAGCCTGCTCGGCCTGCGCTATGAAACGGTCAACATGAATACTGGGGCGGTGCAGGGCTATAACACCGCCTATGCGGTCGATGCAGCAGCGTTCAATGCCAGCGACCGCGACCTCACCGACCACAACTGGGATCTGACCGCGCTTGCCCGCTATACGCCCGCCAACACGCAAACCTTCGAATTCGGCTACGCACGCAAGACCCGATCACCCAACCTCTACGAACGCTATGCCTGGTCGACCGGCGGCATGGCGATGAACATGGTCAACCTGGCCGGGGATGGCAATGGCTATGTCGGCAATCTCGACCTCAAGCCCGAAACCGCCCACACCCTGAGCGCGACTTTCGACTGGCATGACGCCAGGCAGCAGGACAGCGGGCTGAAAATCACGCCCTACTACACCTATGTGCAGGACTACATCAATGCACGGCGCTGCGGGCCAGGCGACACCGGCGTAACGATGATGGCGGTTTGCACGAACGCGAACCTCACTGCAACAGACAAGTTTGTCTTCCTCAAATACGACAATCAGGATGCGCAACTCTACGGTTTCGATGTGTCCGGATATTTCCCCTTGGCCCAGAACACCGGCTTCGGTACTTTCACCGCGAATGGATTGTTGAATTATGTCCGCGGCGAAACCACCAGCGGAACCGATGACAAGCTTTACAACATCATGCCGCTGAACGCGAAGCTGTCGGTGACGCAAACCCTGGGCGGCTGGACCAATATCGCCGAAGTCCAGCTGGTCGATGCCAAGACCGACGTTTCCCGCATCCGCAACGAGGTTGAGACCCCCGGCTACAGCGTGCTGAATCTGCGCAGCAGCTATGCATGGAAAAAAGTGCGGCTGGATATGGGCATCGAGAACGTGTTCGATCGGCTCTACTACACCCCGCTCGGCGGAGCCTACGTAGGCCAGGGTATTACCATGCCGCCGGGAGCGGGCGCTGGCCGCCCAGTCTGGGGGACAGCCGTTCCGGGCATGGGCCGCTCGATCTATGCCGGCGTCAACGTCCAGTTCTAGGCGTTGACGGGAGCCCCCTCCGACGCTCGACACTCCGACCACGGGCGCTACGTCCGGGGCGCGTGGCGGCATGCGCATTACAATGCCGCCATGCCGTCCACCCTCGATGCCACGCTGCTGTCCACCTTGCCCACGCGCGCGCTGCTGGGGCGCTTGCTGGTATTGCGCGGGCTCCTCGTCGCCGGGTGGGCGGCAGGCATTGCCTGGTTGCACTGGGGGCTGCACATCACGATGCCGCTCCTGCCGATGGGAACGGTGCTTGCGTTGCTCGGAGCGTTCGCGCTCATGACAGCGTGGCGGCTGCGGCTGGATGCGCCCGCCACCCAGATGGAGTTTCTGGCGCATCTGCTGGTCGATCTCACCGCGTTTGCCGTGCTGGTTTTTTTCAGCGGCGGCGCGACCAACCCATTCGTCTCGCTGATGCTGGTGCCGATCATCATTGCCGCGATCAGCCTGCGCCCGCGCTGGGTGTGGCTGCTGGCTGCAGTGGCAGGCGGCTGCTACGCGCTGCTGCTGTTCGTGTATCAGCCGCTGGCGATCGCCGATCCGGTCGCCGCCTACGGCATGCATCTCGGCGGCATGTGGTTCAACTTCCTCATCAGCGCTGCATTGATCGCGTTTTTCATCACCCGCATGCACGCCGGACTGCGCGCGCGTGACGGCGAACTGTCTGCGCTGCGCGAAAGGCAGTTGCGCGACGAACGCATCCTCGCGCTCGGCACCCAGGCCGCGCTGGCCGCGCACGAACTCGCCACCCCGCTCGCCACCATCCAGACCACCGCGCACGAACTCGCCCGTGAATTCGCCAACGACCCCGACATCGGCGCCGACTGCCGGCTGCTCGAAAAGCAGGCGCAGGCATGCAAGCACATTCTCACCCAGCTCGCCGCGCGCGCGCAGGATCAGGCCCCCACCGCGCAGCCACTCGATACCTGGCTGGGCGCGCTGATCGAACGCTGGCAGGTGTTGCGCCCGGACGCGCGGTTGCAACTCAGCCTGCCGTCCAGCCGCCGCGAATTCACTCCGCCCGATGGACTGGAGCAGGCGATTCTCAACGTGCTGAACAATGCCGCCGACGCTGCGCCCGAGCCGGTCGATTTCAGCGCCGTCGCCGACGCCGACACGCTCACCATCGACATTGCCGACCGCGGCTCGGGTTTCACGCCCGAGCAAAAGTCGCAGGCCGGGCGCGTGCTGTTCAGCAGCAAAGCCGGGCGTGGCTGGGGCATGGGACTGGCGCTCACCCATGCCACCCTGGAGCGTATCGGCGGCAGCCTCACCCTGGCCGAGCGCGCAGGCGGCGGCACCCTTGCACGCATCAAACTGCCCTGGAGCTCCAGCCCATGAAACTGCTGATCGTTGAAGACGACATTGATTTTTCCGCGGCGCTGGCGCGTGCGATGCAGAAACGCGGCGCAGAGGTCGAACTGGCGCACAACGCCGCTGGCGCGCTGGCGGTTGCCGAGCACTTCGCGCCGAGCCATGCCGTGGTCGATCTGAAGTTGCCCGGCGAATCCGGGCTCCAGGTCGTTGCCGCGCTGACGCAGCGCTGGCCCGCAATCGCCATCGTCGTGCTCACCGGCTACGCCAGCATCGCCACCGCCGTCGAAGCGGTGCGGCTGGGCGCGCGGCATTACCTGGCGAAGCCCGCCAACGTCGATGAAATTCTCGCCGCGCTGCTGCGCGACCAGCCCGATGCCGCGCTGGAAGTCGGCGCCGAACCGCTGACCGTGGCGCGACTGGAATGGGAACACATCCAGAAAGTGCTCAACGAACACGACGGCAACATCTCGTCCACCGCGCGCGCGCTGAAAATGCACCGCCGCACCCTGCAAAGAAAACTCGACAAGCGCCCGCCCAAGCCGGAATGATCCGGCAGCGGAATCAGTGCCCCACGCCCCAGTCCACCAGACCGAAATAAGCGGTAGCCAGCACCACCCCGCCGAACACGATGCGGTACCACGCAAACACCGTGAAGTCGTGACGGCTGATGAAGCGGATCAGCCCGCGCACCGCCAGCAAGGCGCTGACGAACGAAGCCACGCCGCCCACCGCGAACATGCCGATATCGTTCGCGCTGAACAAATGCCAGTTCTTGAGCACGTCATACGCGGTGGCGGCGAACATGGTCGGAATCGCCAGGAAGAAAGAGAACTCCGCCGCCGTCTTGCGCGACAGTCCGAAGAACAGGCCACCGATGATCGTCGCCCCGGATCGCGAGGTACCAGGAATCATCGCCACCGCCTGCGCAAACCCGACTTTCAGCGCATCGCGCCAGGTCATGTCGTCGATGGTTTCGGCGCGCACCACATGCTTGCGCCGCTCCGCCCACAGGATCAGCACGCCGCCAACGATCAGCGCCGTCGCCACCACCATCGGGTTGAACAGATAGTGTTTGATCTGCTTGAGGAACAGAAACCCCAGCACCGCCGCAGGCAGGAACGCCACGAACAGATTGATCGCCAGCCGTTGCGACGCCGGCTCGGAGGTTACGCTCACCAGCGCATGCCCCAGCCGCGCGCGGTATTCCCACACCACCGCCAGAATTGCCGCGAACTGGATGGCGATTTCGAACACCTTGCCCTTGTCGTCGTTGAAGCCGAGCAGTTGTCCGGCCAGGATCAGGTGCCCGGTGCTGGACACCGGCAGGAACTCGGTCAGCCCTTCGATGAGGCCGAGGATAAGAGCGTGAAACAGCAGCGTGGGGTCGGTCATAGTCAGGCTTTGGACAGAAAAAAGGCGCGCCCATCGGACGCGCCTGCGGATTATACGCGGGGCGGATGACCGCTTTTATACGGCATGACGGACACCTACGGACCCATGGCGTGCACGGCCTGACCGGCAGTCACCCGGTTCCGGCCTTGTTGCTTGGACTGGTACAGGCATTCATCGGCGGAAGCAATCAGCGCATCCAGCGTCGTGTGGCGGTCCTCCTTTTGGGCGATGCCGAAGCTTGCGGTGACAGCGGTTGCGTCCATTTCATGCTTGATGCGCATGCCCGCGATTTCCACACGCAGCCGTTCCGCCAGCGCCGTCGCTTCCTGCAGACCGGTTTCTGGCAGGAACACAATGAATTCCTCGCCGCCCCACCGGGCCAGGACATCGCCTTGCCTGACGGATTGCTTGAGGGTGTCCGCCAGGGCCTTCAGCACCTTGTCACCGTGAGCGTGACCATGCGCGTCGTTGATCTGCTTGAACCGGTCGATGTCGAGCAGCATGACTGCGGTGGCGTGTCCGTGGCGAATGGCATTACTCCAGAGCGAACTGGTTCTATCGTAAAAGGCGCGCCGGTTGTTCAGCCCCGTCAGCGGATCCATTTGCGCCAGCCGTTCGGCGCGTATCCGTTCTTCCTGACCGACACGCAGTTGGTAGGCCAGCGCCAGAGCGAGCAGCGTGGCGTCGACCAGCATGCCGATTTCCACGGCGCGGAATGTCCAGGTGTTATGGGGAATAAAGCCCCAGGTGGACAGCGTCGTCAGCACGGCGCCGACCATGGCGGCGATGGCAGCGAGGAGAAAATACTTGGCCGGTTTCTGGCCTGCCCGAACCGAGAAGATGCCCAGCAACAGCATGAGTCCGGTAAACAGAAACACGAAGCTGAACGAAACGAGCAGCGCATATTTCTGGCTGCCCGCCAGGATGGCGGCGACGAGCAAGGCGCCGGACAGGGCGCAATATGCAATGACAGCCTTGCGCACCCCGGGGAAAACCACCCGTAGGTCGAGAAACCGGATGGCGAACAGCAGGCCGCTGACGCCGTACAAATACATGAGAACTGGATTGGACCATTGCTGCCAGCGCACCGAATCGGGCCAAAGCCAGGCGAAGCCATGGCCAGTGTAGGCGATGTTCATGGCAACGAACATCGCCAGATAGATTGAATAAAACAGGTAGCGCGAACTGCGCAGGCTGAAATATAGAATCGCGTTATACGCCATCAGGGCAAGCAGGAAACCATAGACGATGCCGTAACTGAGTTCCTGCTGCGTTTGCCGGATTCGCGAGGCCTCCGGGTTCAGCAGCGTAATCGGGACAACCATGGGATCGGGCGTTTCGACGCGGATGAACACCTCGCTGACGCCCGCGCCGAAAGCGTGATCGAACAAAAAATAACGGCTCGCGACCGGGCGCTGCATGAAAACCCGCTCGTCGCCGGCACGATACGTCGCGACCGTCCGGCCCTGGTATTGAAAGTAGACCTCGACCTGGTCGAGCCAGGCGGTCTCGATTGCCAGCCTTCTGGGCAAGGGTGTCGCTGCCGGGTTGTCCACCGCGAAATGGACCCACACCGGCTTTGCGCCGATGCCGAAATTCAGAACCGGGCTTTTCCCGGGGGTGAATTTTCCCGCCCGGTAGGCGGCCATCGCATCAGGCAGCCCAAGCCGGCTGTTTTGCTCTTGCAGAAACTGCGTGGAAAGGCCGATGGCCGATTCATGATCGACGGCGGCCGACAGCGGCGCGGCGGCAACCGCCGACCCACACCACCAAGCCAGCACCCCGGCGAGTCCGAAAATCAACCCGAGAATATTACGGCGCATGCCCTGAAACCCTGGTTGACCGGGATGAGCTCTGTCAGACCTTGCGGTAGACCTCGGCGCCCTGCTTGACGAATTCCACCGCCTTCACTTCCATGCCCTTGGCCAGCGCGTCGGCTTCGTTGAGGCCTTCTTTCGCTGCATATTCGCGCACGTCCTGGGTGATTTTCATCGAGCAGAAATGCGGGCCGCACATCGAGCAGAAGTGCGCGACCTTGGCCGATTCCTTGGGCAGGGTTTCGTCGTGGAAGGACTTCGCCTTGTCGGGATCGAGGCCGAGGTTGAACTGGTCGTCCCAGCGGAATTCGAAGCGCGCCTTGGAGAGCGCGTTGTCGCGGATCTGCGCGCCGGGATGGCCCTTGGCGAGATCGGCGGCGTGGGCGGCGAGCTTGTAGGTGATGATGCCTTCCTTGACGTCGTCCTTGTCCGGCAGGCCGAGGTGTTCCTTCGGCGTGACGTAGCAGAGCATCGCGGTGCCGTACCAGCCGATCATCGCAGCGCCGATGCCGCTGGTGATGTGGTCGTAACCGGGGGCGATGTCGGTGGTCAGCGGGCCGAGGGTGTAGAACGGCGCCTCGTGGCACTGCTCCAGCTGGATGTCCATGTTCTCCTTGATCAACTGCATCGGCACGTGGCCGGGGCCTTCGATCATCACCTGCACGTCGTGCTTCCACGCCACCTGAGTCAGTTCGCCAAGGGTTTTGAGTTCGCCCAGTTGCGCATCGTCGTTGGCGTCGTAGATCGAGCCGGGACGCAGGCCATCGCCCAGCGAGAAGGCCACATCGTAGGCCTTCATGATTTCGCAGATGTCTTCGAAATGCGTATAGAGGAAGCTTTCCTTGTGATGCGCCAGGCACCACTTCGCCATGATCGAGCCGCCGCGCGAGACGATGCCGGTCATGCGGTTGGCGGTCAGCGGCACGTAGCGCAGCAGCACGCCGGCGTGGATGGTGAAGTAGTCGACGCCCTGCTCGGCCTGTTCGATCAGCGTGTCGCGGAACATTTCCCAGGTCAGGTCTTCGGCCTTGCCGTCGACTTTTTCCAGCGCCTGATAGATCGGCACGGTGCCGATCGGAACCGGCGAATTGCGGATGATCCACTCGCGCGTCTCGTGGATGTTCTTGCCGGTCGACAGATCCATCACGGTGTCGCCGCCCCAGCGGATTGCCCAGGTCATTTTCTCGACTTCTTCCTGGATGCTCGAACCCAAAGCCGAGTTGCCGATGTTGGCGTTGATTTTCACCAGGAAATTGCGACCGATGATCATCGGCTCGGATTCGGGGTGGTTGATGTTGTTGGGGATGATGGCGCGGCCGCGGGCGACTTCGCTGCGCACGAATTCGGGGGTGATTTCGTTTTGCAGACTGGCGCCGAAGTGCTGCCCCGGATGCTGGCGATTCATCATCGCGGCGAGCTTTTCGCCCAGCGGGCCGGTTTGCTTGAGCGATTCCAGATACGCCACACGGTTGTTGTTTTCGCGGATGGCAATGAACTCCATCTCCGGCGTGATGATGCCCTTGCGCGCGTAGTGCATCTGCGTCACATTCATCCCTGCCTTGGCGCGGCGCGGGGTGCGCGCGAGGTCAGGAAAGCGCATGCCGGCCAGTTCGGGGTTGGCAGCCTGCTGGCGGCCATATTCCGAACTCAGATCGCCCAGTACTTCGGTGTCGCCGCGCGACTCGATCCAGCGGGTGCGCAGTGCCGGCAGGCCCTTGCGAATGTCGATGCTGGCCGCCGGATCCGTGTAGGAGCCCGAACAGTCGTAGACGAAAATCGGCGGGTTTTTTTCGCCGCCAAACCCCGTTGCGGTGTCGGCCTGGCTGATTTCGCGCATCGGCACGCGGATATCGGGCTGGCTGCCCTGCACGTAAATCTTGCGTGAATTGGGGAGCGGCTGGACGGCGAGCGCATCGACGTGAGCGTCGGCGGCGAGAAATTTGGGGGTGGCGTTCATGGTGGCGCTCCAATAAAGCAGGAGGCGCCTAACGCACCTCGCTGGGTAAAAATCAGGGAGGCCTTGAATCGGCCTCGTTGGATCAATATTGGGAGGCCGTAATATCGGCCTCCCTACGGCGGTCTCAACCGCATCAGGTTCAAAGGGTATGTCTCACTCCATCCGCTAAAACATCCGGCTGGAGACCCCTGGCAAGCGGCTCAAGGTAGCCGAAATGTGGAATAATTGCAAGGCGAGACCCCGTCTAACTTATTGAGTCATAACTCAATTTTCGCCGTAACTT
>Ga0315268_10008710_pt1 | contig 10567 bp, 7 predicted proteins | sample C1_top_MG_FD_204535 | JGI IMG/M metagenome (GOLD analysis project Ga0315268, IMG submission 204535) | Sediment microbial communities from Yellowstone Lake, YNP, Wyoming, USA - C1_top | ecosystem: Environmental > Aquatic > Freshwater > Lake > Sediment | place: USA: Wyoming | collected 2017-08-01 | reverse complement strand
GGTGAGTTCGCCTCGATGCTCGAGGCTTGCCGCGCGGCGGCCCTTATGCTTGTTGAGCGGCTTAAAGCAGACTCCCGGTGGTTGGTGCCCTTCGCTCCCGAACTCGATATCGTTGTTTGGGCCCCGCGCAGCCGTTCTGCGCGGTGGAGTTCGGAGCTGTCGCAGCGCATCTTTGACGTTGCGGCAAGCCAGAACCTGCACCTCGCGCTCCTTCGCCTGCCCGTGCGATTCTTCACGTCTGGGGAGACCGGTCTGGAGCCTGACCAGGACACCATTCTGTGTCTGCGCTCCGTCTTAATGAAGCCTGAACACCATTTGTGGATTGACCGGCTCTGGGAAACGCTGAGTCGAGTAGCTCGTGAGGTGATGGAAACTTGATTCAATGCCTAGAGTGGCCAACTTGGCTGATGGTTTTCCCTCGGTCTGACAAAATCGGGTATAGGCTCTATGCGGCTGCGGTCCGCGCGGCCTGCACGGGCAAGGAAGTGGCCGAGACCGCGTTGCTCCGCGGCTCTGCTCGGGCGCCCGCGTTTTTCTCGCGGCCCGCTCGCACCTGGCTTTCCTCCGCGAAGGACAAAGCGGGGGCTAGGGCGGGAACGAGGCTCGGCTACAGGCGCAGGTAGGTGCTAAGATGCGCGCAGTCTTTCTGGCTTTACTCTGCATAGTCGGTGCGAGCTCGCTGCTGGCAAAGGAAAAGCCGCCCGTGACGTACACGATTCCGCTGCCGCCCAAGCCGGATTTTTCAGCGCTGGAATGGCTGCTGGGCGCGTGGGCCGGCAAGACCACGGGACGCGCTCCCCAGGGTGAGGTCCGCCTTTCCGTCGCCTACGATCTGGAGAAGCGGGTCATGGTGTTGCGAGAAGAGGTTACATTCCCCGCAACCACCGCAGTTCCCGCCGCGAAGGAGGCCTGGATGGGCATCCTCAGCGGCGACCGGTCGGGTGCAGGTTTCATTCTGTGGACATTCTCCGACACGGGCTTTATCACCCGCTATCGCGTTACGGCCCAAGAGGGTGAAGTCACCTGCAATCCGGAGGGCGGCGAGCAGCCGCCACCTGAATGGCTTGTGCGCCGGGTTATCTCGCGTTCCGGGGATGCGGAGCTGACCGAAACCGTGCAAATGGCGCCGCCGAAGCGGGCTTTCTTCGAGTACTATTCGGCCAAGCTGACTCGCACATCCTCACCCTGAGCGACGCCTGCAGCAGGGTTGCCACCCCTCCATGCGAAAGTGGTGTACAATCGACCCCACGAGGCGGCGAGGTCCAGTCTTGCTTACGCGCGCATGGCGCCAAGCGGCCCGCCCTCACGACGCCTAGGGCGCAAGGCTTGTGACTTAAGCCGCGCGGCCTGCGGAGGGTAATTCTATGTCCAAAGGAAAAAAGATTGCCATCGGTGTTCTGGTCTTCCTGATGGTCATCGTGATAGGGCTGGCGATCGTTATCCCCATATTGATAGATGTTGATCGCTATCGACCCCAAGTTATAGCGCAACTCCAGGAGGCAACCGGCAAACCGGCAGAGATTGGGCACTTGGCCCTCACCATTTTGCCTAGCCTCTCCATCCGCGTGGACGATTTCCGGCTAGGCAACCCGGCCGGATTCCCCCAGGGCGATTTTGTGAAAGCCCGGCGCATCTATGCCGTGGTGGACGCCGGGGCACTGTGGAATCGGCAGGTCATCATCAAGTCGCTCGAGCTCAACGACCTGGCCATTAACCTGCTTTCCGACGTTCGCGGGAAATGGAATTTTGAGAATCCCCCCACGCCCCCGAGCGTTTCCAAGGCCGCAGCCAGCGAGCCTTCCTCCTTCACGCTGGGGGTGATCTCGAAGGTCAGCATGCGGGGGGGAGAACTGAGAGCCACCAACCTTCTGGCCTCCGGCCGCCCCGGGCCCACCTTTTTCGAAGCACGCGCGGTGGCCATCGACTTGAACGACGTTGACCTCAACGCCTTCATTGCCGCTACAGCCGCATCGTTCCAGCCGCCGACGACTTCGCCCGACTGGTTGGCCCGCACGGGCTGGGGAGCCACGCTCTCATACGCTGCGGCACCTACTCTCACGCCCGCGGCCCAGGGGACGCTCAAGGCGCAATCCCTGCGCTTCGGAGCGCTCCAAGCAACCTCGGTGAGGTCCAAGCTGCGTCTGTTCCCCAAGCAGGTTTACTTCGACGACCTGACTTTCGACCTCTACGGAGGCCGTGCCGCCGGCAACCTTTCTTTTAATTTTGCTGGCCAGAACCTGCGCTACAGCACCAACGCCCGCATCTCGGGTGTGGATGTCGCCCGGCTGCTGGAGGCGTTTCCCGAGGCGCGCGGGAAGATGACCGGAAAGATGGAAGGCAACATGAAGCTCACCGGTGAGGTCACGCACTCGCCCGACCCCCTGGCGGGGATGCGCGGCACTGGGCAGGTAAGCGTCCGCAACGGCCAATTGCCCAGCCTGCAGCTCAACAAGAACCTGATGGTGCTCGCCCGCCTGACCAACCTCGGCCCCGCTTCGGGCGACCCTTCCTCGTTTTCCTCTATATCCACGGACCTCAACATTGCTAATGGACGAATCGCCAGCAACAAGATTACCGTTGTGGGCAACGGCGTGGATGTGGACGGCGCGGGGAGCATGACCATGGCCGGCGCGGGCAGCCTAGACTATGCCGGGGTGGCCAAGGTAGCCGCCGGGCAGAATCCTGTCACGGGGATCCTGGCCGGCCTTTCCGGCGCCACCGTCGCCGACGGTAAGCTCAGCTTCCCCTTCACCCTGGGCGGCACGCTGCAAGAGCCGAAATTCAGCGTGAAGTCGGGGGGAGCCACAGGGGGCGTCGGCGGGCTGCGCGGCCTGCTGGGAGGCCAGCAGCAGACGCAAGAGGGCCAGACTCAACAGAAGACTCCGCAAGACGTTGTCCAAGGCCTGACCGGGCTCTTCAAGAAGAAACAGCCGGCCCAACAACAAACCCAGCCGAAGTAGCATTGCGCCGACCCTGGTCGCCGCGGCTGGTGCTTCTCTGCCCGTGGGTTGCTCCCGCAAGGCGGCCCAGAGCGTCCGAGTCTGCGGGGCAGACTGCCTTGCCAATCGCCAGGCAAACAGATAAGGTCTGCCCCATCCGATAGACAGGCAAGGAGACTTCCCATGCCCCAGACGCCGCACCTCGAAAGGCACTTTACCGCGAGTGAAACAGTCAGAGATATTGTGATTGGAATGTCGGATGGACTGACCGTCCCCTTTGCGCTCGCCGCTGGCCTGACAGGCGCTGCGATCTCCACCGGGGTCATCGTCGTCGCCGGCCTCGCTGAGATTGCCGCGGGCTCAATTGCCATGGGCTTGGGCGGATACCTGGCGGCCCGCAGCGATGCCGAGCACTATGCCAGCGAGCTAGCGCGCGAACACGAGGAAGTCCGCAACCAGCCCGCCGACGAGATCGCTGAGGTCAAGCAAGTCTTCCAGTCTTACGGCCTAGCTGAGGAGGAAAGCGCCGCAGTCACAGCCAAGTTGAGCGAGCGTCCCGAGGCGTGGGTGGATTTCATGATGCGCTTTGAGTTGGGCCTCGAGCGGCCTGACCCCAGACGCGCCCTTACCAGCGCCGTGACGATTGCCGCAGCCTACATCGTCGGGGGGCTGATCCCGCTGGGACCTTACATCCTGTCCTCGCAAGTGCGGAGCGCCTTGCTGCTTTCCATCGTTGTTACCTTGCTGGCCTTGACAGTGTTTGGCTACGTGAAAGGACGCTTCACCGGCACGAGACCTCTACGGAGCGCGCTGCAAACCAGCCTTATTGGCGGGCTCGCAGCCACTGCGGCCTTTGTCATCGCCAGAGCGATCTCATAGGAAGCCGGAACGGGGGCCTGCCCCGCGCGCGGGGTCTGCGGGAGCAAACTGGGCTCGCCTTCCCAATTGAGCCGGAAGACCTGCGGGAATACAATCTCGGGGAAACTGCTGTACGTTTGAACAGGAGGCCGATAAGTGCTTGCCACGATTCTTCTCACGTTGGTGGCCGGATTACTGATCCTGGCCTTGGTGCTGTGGCTTTTCGGGGAGCGCTGGAGGCCGTTGCGCCGCTCAACCTGGCAAGTGGTGCGCGAAGGTGGCTCGCTCCATGGGTACATCTACCTTCGGTGGACTAAGCAGTATGCCAAGCTGTTGATCAGTTCGCTCCCTTTCGCCCGCTCCCGCGCCGGATTACGTGGGGCACGGTGGTTTTCTCATCGCTATCACAGCAAGGTCCTTACTCATGAGCAGGCCGAGGCACTTGTCAGTTCGCAAAAGGATATCCGCCTCCGCGACCTGGAACAGATCATTCCTTACCCCACGGCGCGGGACCTCGTGCTCAAGGGCCCGCCGGACGTGGCCGTTTACGAATGCGTCTGCCGGCACGCGCGGGCCAAGCCCTGCCAGCCTACGCTGGTCTGCATGGTGATTGGACAGCCGTTCGTCGATTTCGTCCTGGAACACAATCCGCAGAGCAGCCGCCGTCTGACCCAAGCCGAGGCACTAGCACTCCTCCGGGCCGAACACGAGCGCGGCCACCTGCACTCCGCCTGGTTCAAAGACGCGATGCTGAATCGCTTTTTCGCTATCTGTAATTGCTGCAAATGCTGCTGCGCCGGCGTCGAAGCCATGACGCGGTACGGCATCCCGATGATGGCTTCCTCAGGCTATGTCGCCGCGTTGGATCGCGACCTGTGCAATCAGTGCGGCGCCTGCGTGGACGCCTGCCCCTTCCACGCTCTCTCCACGAACGAGGCGGGCGTGGAGCGAGACTGGGAGAGATGCATGGGCTGCGGCGTGTGCGTTGAGAAATGCCCGACCCAGGCCATGTCGCTGGCCCGCGACGAAAAGAAGGGAATTCCGCTCGATGTGCGGCTGCTGGCCTGAAACTCGCCGGCATGGCGCAGGGTTCCACGGTCTTCGCTTTGCAGTGGTTACGTGAGCGGCCCGCATGTCCAACATTGTCTACGAGCCTCAGAGGGTGATACACCGGCGCGGCTACCTCTCCGGGACTGAAACGGATATAATGAAGTTTTGGCAAATCTACCCTGGAGGCTCTCGTAATGGAATTACCCGAGTTCAAGAACGAGCCTTTGAGTGATTTCAAGAACAATCCCGAACAATTTCGGCGGATGAAGGAAGCCATCGAGCAGGTGGGAAAGGAGCTGGGGCGGGAATACGACCTCGTGATCGGCGGCGAGCGTGTCAAGACGGCCAACAAGCTCATCTCCTACGACCCAGCGCAGAAGGACCGCGTGGTCGGCGTCTTTTCTAAGGCCGATGCGGCGCTGGCAGACCGCGCTGTTCGCACGGCCGATGAGGTTTTCAAGTCTTGGAGCCGTACTCCGGCAGAGGAACGGGCGCAATTGCTCCTCCGGACAGGCAAGACCCTCCGCGAGCGGCGATACTACTACGCGGCGTGGCTGGTGTACGAAGTGGGCAAATCTTGGCCGGAAGCTGACGCCGACGTGGCCGAATCGATCGATTTCACCGACTTTTACAGTCGCGAGATGCTGCGGCTGGACCAGCCCCAACGCCTGACGCCAGTTCCGGGCGAAAGGAACTACCTGCGTTACATCCCCCTTGGCGTCGGCGCCGTGATTCCGCCCTGGAATTTTCCCATGGCGATTTTGGCGGGCATGACCCTGGCATCGATTGTGGCGGGCAACACCGTGGTGTTGAAGCCCTCCAGCGATTCGCCCGCTGTAGGCTACAAGTTCTTCGAAGCGCTCGAGCAGGCCGGGATGCCGGCGGGCGTGGTGAATTTCTGTCCCTGCCCGGGCGGCTCGGTGGGAGATGTGCTGGTGGGCCACCCTCGCACGCGTTACGTGGCGTTCACCGGGTCCAAGGAAGTGGGCCTGCACATCAACGAATTGGCCGCCAAGACCGCCCCGGGACAGATCTGGATCAAGCGCGTGATCGCGGAGATGGGCGGCAAGGATTCCATCATCGTCGATAGCGAGGCGGATCTCGACGCCGCTGTCGAGGGAGTAACCATCTCAGCCTTCGGGTATCAGGGACAGAAGTGTTCGGCCTGCTCGCGGGCCATCGTCGATGAGAAGGTCTATGACGCCTTCCTGGAGAAATTGAAGGTGCGGGTGGAGAAGATCAAGGTCGGGCCACCCACGGATCCTGAAACCTTCATGGGTCCAGTTATCAACGCCAGTTCCAAGAAATCGATCCAGGAATACATCGAGATTGGCAAGCTGGAGGGCCGGCTCATCACGGGGGGCGGCGAAGCGCCTGGACCCGGGTATTTCCTCCAGCCAACAGTTATCGCCGACGTTCCGCCCAAAGCGCGTATCGCTCAGGAAGAGATCTTTGGCCCGGTCCTGGCGGTGATCAAGGCCAAGGATTTTGACGAGGCGATGGAAATCGCCAACAATACCGAGTATGGCCTGACCGGCGCCGTCTACACCAGGAACCGCCGCAAGTTGGAGAAGGCAGCCGAAGAGTTCTTTGTGGGCAACCTGTACCTCAACCGGAAATGTACGGGGGCGCTGGTCGGCGCCCATCCCTTTGGCGGATTCAACATGTCCGGCACCGACTCGAAAGGGGGAGGCCAGGATTACCTGCTGCTGTTTACCCAAGCCAAGACGATCGCCGAAAGGCTGGCGCCGTAACAGACCGGTGAGGAACTGACCGTCTGTGCAGCTTATCCCGGTCTGTAACGTTTCCGGCAATACCAGCGCTCACACGGATTGTGTTCCCTGTCGGAGTCCGTATAATGCGAGGGTTGAGCGCTGGGAACGTAAGTCATTCACGCGCCCGGCCTTGGGGCCGGTGAGACGTGCGCATGAGCGAGCAGCCGGAATTACTGGAACGCCTGGGGCCGCAAGTCCGCCTCCAAGCTGAACTCACCAAGCTCGAGTCGCAGAATCGCGACATATGGGTGCTGATCATCTTCGCCGCGGCGGTGCTGGTGCTGGGCGCGCTCTCCCTTCTCTTCCCGGGCAGCTTCTGGCAGCAGAACGTCCTGGAGATGAAAATCCCGCCCCAGGTGCTCTTCGTCATCATGATGACGGTGACCGTGCTGGCGCTTTACATGGTGCGCCGGGAGGTGGAAGTGCGGAAACTCCGGCTGCTGAACGTACAGCAGGCGCTGGCCGCGCAGACGGAGCTTTCCGCCAGCATGGTGGACTCGTTGACCAATGTCTTCAGTCGCGGTTTCCTCCGCGAGCTTCTGCAAGGCGAGATTGCCCGCGCCGAGCGGAATCACCGGCCCTTGGGGCTGGTCATGTGCGACGTGGACAATTTCAAAGCGGTCAACGACCGTTACGGCCACCTGATGGGCGATTATGTCCTGGCCCAGATCGCCGGCATTCTCAAGTCCTGCGTGCGCGGTTCGGACTATGTCGTCCGGTACGGTGGGGACGAGTTTCTGTTGGTACTGTCAGAGACCGATGAGCCCGGATCGCAAATCGTCGTCAACCGCATCCGGCAGAAAGTGGCCGAGTGGGATCGGGCCAACCGCCTGGGGGATTTCTCCATCGGCATAAGCGTGGGACTGCATCAACACGTGCCGGGTCAGTCCGCCGAGCAGGCCGTTGCCGAAGCGGACGTGCGCATGTACGCGGACAAGCAAAGGCAGGCTTTGGGCGATAAGAGCCCCCTGGCAACGCCCACCCCGCCCGCGTGATTCACCGCGGGCTTTCACTCTCCTGATCTGCTCCCTGAATAACATCGGTCAAGACCCGCCGCACGCGCTCGAGCGCGTCCCGCAGGCGCTCGGCTTCCTGCCGGGCGCGTTTCAGATCACCTGCCTCCAGCGCCTCGCGCAGACCGGGCAAGGTCTCGGCCTCGTAGCTGGGTAGCGGCGCGTAGACCAGATGACGAAACCACGGCCGCCCGGGAATACCCTGCTCCTCCAGCCACGCCCGCTCCTGGGCCATGAGGGCGGCGTTAATGACCCGCGTAGCGGCGGGCTTTAGCCCGCCATCTGCCGCCCTGAAGTGCGGCGCTACTACATCTCCCGCGCGCCAGGCCTCGAGCTGCCCGCTGACCTTTGCCGCCGCCTCCTGCCACTCACGGCACTTCGCCATGAGAGGTCGGATCGTGCCCGCAAAGAAATCCGCGGGGGCGAGCTTCTCCAGACCCTGCAAGTAGCTCGCGACTTCGCCCGCATAAATCGAGTAGTCGAATGGGAGAAGGTCAGCATTGGCGAAGCGCAGCGCCAGCAAACCCCACAAACGGCTCATCGCCGCGTGGTAGCGGAAACCAGGATCGCCGAAACGCTCCATCCAGGCGAAGTCGTCGTACACCGAGTGGTAGACCCCATAAGGGCCGTCGAAAATCATATCGAGCGCGGGCACGCCATTGTGCTGCAAGAACACCATATAATCCGACCCGCCGCCGAGCAGCCCGAAAGGCACCGCGCCGCCACCTGCACCGGGGACTGCATAGCTGCGCACGCTGCGCTCGGCGCGCCGCTCCACCCAACGCTGGTAGACGGTTCGGCCGGTGGCAGGATCGCGGACCGCCTGCGTAGCTTCGACGAGCGCCGGAATCAACGCGGGCACTGCGGCGACGGTGAACTCCTGGCCGCTCGTGGAAGCGTCCACATTCAGGCAGACTACGGCGTTCCGACGAAGTTCCTCGTCCCACTGCTCGCCCCATTCGGTGGAACCGGTCAGCGTGTATTCCTCGGCGTCCCAATTTCCCAGCAGGATGGTGCGGCGGGGACGGAATCCCTCTTTGCGCAATTGGCCCAGCGCCCGTGCCATCTCCAGCATGCTGGCCGTGCCACTGGCCGGATCCACGGCGCCATATACCCAAGCGTCGTGATGATTGCTGAGAATCACCAATTTCTCCGGTTCTTCGCAGCCGGGAATTCGCCCGATGACGTTCCAAATGGGCGTCACGCGGTTCTCCATTTGGAGCGCGACGTGAACCTTCACCGCTTCCCCGCCCAAGCGATAGGTGAGCGCCAGTCCGCCCTGCCAGCCCTTGGGAGCTTCCGGGCCCTCGAGACGTTTCAGTATTTCCTCGGCGTCGGTGGCGGAGAGCGCCACCATGGGAATCTTGGGAAGGATCTTCGCTGCCTCGGGCGCCAAGCGTCGCGCCGATGGCGTCGAGGCCCATCCCGGCGTCAGCGGATCGCCGGGAACCAGGAAATCATAGACCACCGCCCCGCGCTGGAAATGGCCGCGGGGCCCCCACGGGCCCTGGGGGTAGACCGCACCGCGCGGAGCGCCATCCTCGGCGGGGTCGGAATAGACAATGATGCCGGCAGCGCCGCGCCTTTCCGCCTCCAGACTCTTCCCGCCTCGATATCCACGGAAGTAGCGGGCGAGCACGAGCTTGTCTTTCACGCTCACCCCGCGCTTGTCGAGCTCGGCATAGTCCTCGGCATTGCCGTAGTTGACGTACACCACCGGCCGCGTGAGATCGGCAGAAGGCGAATACCCGCACCAGGGCACTCTCATCATCGGGTCGGAGAGGCGCGTGCCCTTGTCCCCCGGAATAGGGGGCTCGGGATTGGCAAGCCTCACGCGCGCCGGTTCAACCAGCTCGACCTCAACCTTCTGCGGATAGGAAAGCAGGACATGATATTCGACGATTTCCGGATTCAGGCCAGCACGCTTGAACTCGTCGTAAATATACTGCGTCACGCGACGATCTCCCGGCGTGCCCGCCACGTGGGGCCGCCGCGTGAGACGGCGCAGATACTTCTCACACCTGAGCGCGTCGGGGATTTGCAGAAAGCGCTTCTCCCAGCGCGCCTGGGCCTCGTAACTGCGCGGGCTGAAGCCGAGTGGTACTGCCGGCCCGGCACTGGCGATAGGAGTGGGGTTCGCAACAACCTGGCAGGGCGTGCCGCGTAGCCAATGGCCGGGTCGCGCCCACGTCAGCAACCCTAGAGCAAGCACAGCCGAGCACACGCCCGTCTGCGAGATTAGATTGCGCGATTTGGATGTTGTAGCTTCCCGCACGCCCCCGCCCCGCGGCGGATGCCCTTTATGGCCCCCAGGATCGCGGGCGGATTATGGTGGGCGCGACGAGCGAAGTCAATCCCGCGGTGGGGTGGCCGAGCGGCGAATCTTGGGTGGAGAATCGCTGTCCGCCTTGCCTCTGGACGGCGCGCCGTCGATGCCGAAGTCCCAGAGTTCGAGGTTCAATTTCTGCTGGACCGGTTCGCCCAGCGCATACTCGCCCACGGCGAGCGGCTGCACAGGCGTCAGCTTGAAAAGCCCCGGGCCAAGCTCCACCCGTTCCAACGGCAGGGCGGCGCGCAGTTCGGCGGGCTGGCTGATGCCCTGGCGCCATTCCACCTTCTCGACCTGCCGAATATCTTTCCGCGGCCTCACGGCGATCAGCTCCAGTTTAGCCCCCAAGCCGTCCGGCGCTTGGACAAAGAAAGCAGGTTGTGGAACGAGGATGCGCACCGCGGCTTTCGCCCCCGGCAGAACCACGAAGGCCCGGTTCTTGAGCAGGGGACCAGAAAGCGCCAGCAGCGCGGCACGCTTCCTGTCGGTCACGACTTCCGCGGAAGATTGGATCAGGCGAATCACCCGCGTGCCGTCGAAGGCATAGACCCCTTCCTCCGCCGGCAGTCGCATGCCGGGAGCTACCTCAAATCCGCTGTCGTC
>Ga0315268_10008709_pt1 | contig 10568 bp, 9 predicted proteins | sample C1_top_MG_FD_204535 | JGI IMG/M metagenome (GOLD analysis project Ga0315268, IMG submission 204535) | Sediment microbial communities from Yellowstone Lake, YNP, Wyoming, USA - C1_top | ecosystem: Environmental > Aquatic > Freshwater > Lake > Sediment | place: USA: Wyoming | collected 2017-08-01 | reverse complement strand
CCGTCCGAGTCGGGCACTTGACAAGCCCGAATCTGTTCTGGTATAAACCCATTCTTATTTTTTGGCCCTAGGCGATCTGGAGTCTTTCATTTTTAGCCTGATATGCTCAGCCCGGAGAGGCGGCCGGCCGGCCGGTCCGCCCTGCCGACCACTCCCGCCCCTCACCCCCTCGCCCTTGCCCCATCCGGCCGCCGCGTCTCGAACCCAATCCGCCCGCAGGAGGGATAGCCTTGGACGTCGATAAAACCAAGATCGCAGCCATCATCAAGAAGCACCAGGGGCTCAAGAAGAACCTCATCGCCATCCTCCTGGACATCCAGGACGCCTTCCACTACCTCCCCGCGGAGTCCATGCGCCAGGTGGCGGACGGGCTGGGCATGTCGCTGATCGACGTCATCGGCGTGGCCACATTCTACCGGGCCTTCAGCCTGACGCCCCGTGGCGAGCACACCTGCCTCGTCTGCATGGGGACGGCCTGCCACGTCCGGGGCGGCCCGAAGATCCTCGACGAGCTCGAGCGCCAGCTCGACATCGAGGCCGGAGACACGACCAAGGACGGGAAGTTCACCCTGGAGACCGTGGCCTGCCTCGGCTGCTGCGCCATCGGGCCCGTGGTCGTGGTCGACGAGACCTACTACGGCCACGCGACCATCCGGAAGGTCGGGACCATCCTCAAGAAGTATCATCAAGGAAAGGAAAGCTGATGGCCGAAAAGAAGAAGCTCCGCATCCAGGATTTGGCGAAGATCCGCGAGAGGACCAAGGCCCTGACGACCATCCGCGAGAGCGAGGGCCGGGCCAAGGTCACGGTCCACATGGGCACGTGCGGCATCGCCGCCGGCGCCCGCGAGATCATGGACGCCCTCCTCGACGAGATGCAGAAGAACAAGGTCATGGACGTCATCGTGTCCACCTCCGGCTGCGCCGGCCTGTGCAACCGCGAGCCCATGGCCACGGTCGAGTTCAAGGGCCAGCCTCCCGTCAAGTACGTCGACCTGACCCCGGACAAGATGCGCAAGATCTTCGCCGAGCACGTCCTCTGCGGCCGCCTCGTGCCGGCCTTCGCCCTGGCGGTCGGCAGCGAAACCGTGTACTGAGAGGGACCCTTGAAACAATATCGAGCACATCTTCTCGTTTGCGCCGGCACCGGGTGCGTCTCCTGCGGGGCCTTCAAGATCAAGGAGGCCCTCGAGAAGGAGATCAAGAAGCGGAAGCTCGAGGACGAGGTTTTGGTCATCGCCACGGGCTGCAACGGGTTCTGCGAGAGGGGCCCGATCCTGATGGTCCACCCCGACGGCGTCTTCTATCAGACGCTCAAGGTCGAGGACATCCCGTTCCTGGTCGAGGAGCACCTCATCAAGGGCCGGCCGGTCAAGAAACTGATGTATATCCCGCCGGCGGAGAAACAGCCCATCCCGAAGATGAAGGACATCGAGTTCTTCAAGCACCAGCGGCTCATCGCTCTCCGCAACCGGGGCCGGATCGACCCGGAGAAGGTCGAGGAGTACATCGCCTTCGACGGCTACGAGGCCATGGCCAAGGCCCTCTCGGAGATGACGCCCGAGAAGATCATCGCCGAGATCACGGCCTCCGGGCTGCGGGGGCGCGGCGGGGCCGGCTTCCCCACCGGGAAGAAGTGGGCCGCCGGCCGGGCCGCCAAGGGCTCGCCCAAGTACCTCATCTGCAACGGCGACGAAGGCGACCCGGGCGCGTTCATGGACCGGTCGGTCCTCGAGGCCGACCCCCACGCCATCCTCGAGGGCATGGTCATCGGAGCCAAGGCCGTCGGGGCCGAGAAGGGTTTCATCTACATCCGCCACGAGTACCCGCTGGCCCTGAAGCGGGTCGAGATCGCCATCCAGCAGGCCCGGGAGCTGGGCCTCCTCGGCCAGGACATCCTGGGCACGGGCTTCAATTTCGACCTGGAGATCGTCCAGGGCGCCGGCGCCTTCGTTTCCGGCGAGGAATCGGCCCTGATGGCCTCGGTCGAGGGGCGGATCGCCATGCCCCGCCAGCGACCTCCCTATCCGGCCCAGAAAGGACTCTGGAACAAACCGACCGTCATCAACAACGTCGAGACCTGGGCCACGGTCCCCAACATCATCCTCCGGGGGGCGAAGTGGTTCTCCGGCCTCGGCACGAAGACGAGCAAGGGGACCAAGATCTTCTCGCTCGTCGGCAAGATCAACAACACGGGCCTGGTCGAGGTCCCCATGGGGATCACCCTCCGGGACATCGTCTACGGCATCGGCGGCGGCATCCCGGCCGGCCGCGATTTCAAGGCCGTCCAGATCGGCGGGCCGTCGGGCGGATGCATCCCGGCCAAGCTGCTGGACCTGACCATCGACTACGAGAGCCTGACCGAGGCCGGGGCCATGATGGGCTCGGGCGGCCTGATCGTCATGGACGACAAGACCTGCATGGTCGACATCGCCAAGTATTTCATGAACTTCCTCCGTGACGAGTCCTGCGGCAAGTGCGTCTCGTGCCGGGAAGGGACCCAGCGGATGTGGGAGATCGTCAAGAAGATCACCGAGGGCAAGGGCGCGGAGAAGGACCTCGAGGTCCTCGAGGAAGTCGCCCGGACCTGTAAGGACGCCTCGCTTTGCGGCCTCGGGCAGACCGCGGCCAACCCCGTCCTGTCCACGCTCCAATATTTCCGCCACGAATACGAAGCCCACATCCTGGACAAGCGCTGCCCGGCGGGCGTCTGCCAGGCCCTCATCCGCTACGTCGTCGTCGCCGAAAAGTGCACCGGCTGCCTGGCCTGCAAGAACGCCTGCCCGACCCAGGCCATCAAGGGCACGCTCAAGGAAGTCCACCTCATCGAGCAAACCTAGTGCATCAAGTGCGGGGCCTGCCAGGAGGCCTGCCGGTTCGAGGCCATCGAGGCCCAGCGCGAAGAGGCCATCAGGGTCATTTGAGGGAGAACATGATCACCTTTCGCATGAACGGTTTGGAAGTCAGCGCCGAAGAGGGCTGGACCATCCTCGAGGCGGCCAAGTTCTACGGGCTCGAGATCCCGACCCTTTGCTACTACGAGGGCCTCAGCCCCTACGGCGGGTGCCGGCTCTGCGTCGTCGAGATCGGCGAAGGCGAAAAGGCCAAGCTCGTCTCATCCTGCACGTATCCCGTCGAGCCCGGGATGGTCGTCCGGACGGACACCAAGCGGGTCATCGCCGCCCGCAAGATGATGATCGAGCTCATGGTGTCGGTCGCTCCCGGGTCGAAGGTCCTCCAGGACCTAGCCTCGCAGTTCGGGGTGACGGAGGTCCGGTTCGAGCCGCGGCACGAGGAGTGCATCCTCTGCGGCCGGTGCGTCCGGATCTGCGCCGAGCAGATGGACGCCCGGGCCATCGGCTTCCAGCAGCGGGGTTATAAGAAGAAGATCTCGACCCCCTTCGACCTCCGCTCGGAGGCCTGCCGCCTATGCGGCGCGTGCATGTACGTCTGCCCGGCCTGCCAGCTCCGCTGCCAGGGCCCCCAGGCGGAGACGACTCTCTGCAACGGCTGCCTGACCCTCGACCCCACCTGCCTCGACCATTACGACGACCTGCAGTGCTGGATGTACGACGCCGGCCGGTGCGGGACCTGCGTTCGGGAAAAAACCTGATCGGGACCGTGATCCGTGACCATCGGAAATACACAAGAAAGGATATGAGGAGGTAATTTCATGCCGAGTTTCACCAAACTCAACCGGAGCGCAGCGACCCTGACCAAGAACAGGACGGAAGGGTCCGTCAGCCCCTTCAGCGGGATGTGCGTGACCTGCGTCGACGGGTGCATCGGGATGTGCGAGATCGGGAAGTCCGCCTACCGCGGGGCCGAGGTTCTCTACCCTCAGCCGTTCGGGATCATCACCGCGGGCTGCGAGAAGGACTACCCCGTCGACCTGTCCCACTTCAGCATCATGGGCACGGCCAAGGGCGCCTGGGGCGTCCCGGCCGACAGCGACCAGGCGACCTTCGAGAAGGTGACCATCGAGACCAAGATCGGCCGCGGCGAGGGGATCAAGCTCAAGGTCCCCTACATCGTCGCCGGCATGGGCTCGACGAACGTCGCCAAGCAGAACTGGGCCGGCCTGGCCGGGGGGACGGCCATCTCCGGGTCCATCCTGACCATCGGCGAGAACGTCTGCGGCATGGACGACGAGTCCGAGATCAAGAACGGCCGGATCGTCCGCTCCCCGGACATGGAGTTCCGCATCAAGTCCTACCGGGATTGGCAGGAACCGGGCTACGGCGCCGTGGTCGTCCAAGCCAACGTCGAGGACACCCGCCTGGGCACCCAGGAATACGCCCTCGACAAGCTGGGGATCGAGGTCGTCGAGCTTAAGTGGGGCCAGGGCGCCAAGGACATCGGCGGCGAGGTCAAGATCAAGAGCCTCAAGAAGGCCCAGGCCCTCAAGAAGAAGGGCTATATCGTCCTGCCCGACCCCGAGGACCCGAACGTCATCGCCGCGTTCGAGAAGGGCAGCTTCAAGGAGTTCGAGCGCCACTCCCGCCTGGGGATGGTCGACGAGGGCGACTTCATGAAGCGGGTCAAGGAGCTGCGCAAGCTCGGCGCCAAGCACGTCTTCCTGAAGACCGGCGCCTACAGGCCGGCCGACCTGGCCCGGGCCGTCAAGTACGCCTCCAAGGCCAAGCTCGACCTCCTGACCGTGGACGGCGCGGGCGGCGGCACCGGCATGAGCCCTTGGCGGATGATGAACGAGTGGGGCGTGCCGACCGTCGAGATCTGGTCCCTGACCTACAATTATGCCATGCAGCTCAAGAAGCAGGGCGAGTACGTCCCCGACCTGTGCTTCGCCGGCGGCATCACCTTCGAGGACCAGATCTTCAAGGCCCTGGCCCTGGGCGCACCGTTCGTCAAGTGCGTCGGCATGGCCCGCTCGCCCATGGCCGCGGCCATGGTCGGCAAGACCATCGGCAGCCGGATCACGGACGGCCAGATGCCGGTCTACGTCGAGCGGTTCGGCAACAGCAAGGAGGAGATCTTCGTCACCGCCCCCGATCTCAAGAAGAAGTACGGCAAGCGCTTCGACGAGCTGCCGACGGGCGCCATCGGCGTCTACACCTACTTCAAGCGGTTGAGCCAGGGACTGCGGCAGATGATGGCCGGCGAGCGCAAGTTCGGCCTGAATTACGTCACCCGGGACGACATCGCCTCCCTGACCAAGGAAGCGGCCGACATCAGCGGCATTCCCTTCATCACGGACGTCGACAAGGCCGAGGTCCAGAAGATCCTCAAGGCCAAGTAGCGGCGTCGACGGGCTGAATTACCTCCGGCCGGAGGGAGGAGGGCCAAACCCTTCTCCTTCCGGCCTTTTTTTATGGGGGCTATTGGGATCGGCGAGATCCGATCTCTTGTTTACTTGATATCGCGGTCGAAGTTCTCGACCACCCAGACATCGGATTGGGATTTTCGGCCTGAGAATGCGAATCGCTTCCCGTCGACCGTATGGAGCCGAAAAACGGACCCGATCTCAGAACTCAAGGGCACGGCCGACAAGAGCTGCGTCTTTCCGGTCTCCAAAGAGATATCAAGGATGTTGAGCGCTCCCGGGACCGCCTGCCAGGCATAAAGCCGCTTCCCGTCGGCCGACCAGTTGATAGGATTCGTGTGTCCTTTCCGGAGCAGGACCTCTGATGAACCGTCGAGAGAGAGGATCCAGATGCCGTCTCCCGTCTGAGGGTCTTTTTTCCAAAGGACCGCGAATTTCTTTCCATCGGGCGACCACGCCGGCCACTGCATGTTGCCCGCCGAGTCGGCTTTCCAAAACGACCCCACCTCCCCGGTCGTGGGGTCGAGGATCCTGAGGTTGCGTCCGCTGGGCGCGTGAAACAGGATCTTCCGCCCGGGGGCCCAGGATGGCCAGAAGCCTTCGGACTTCTCGAACTGTCGGGGCTTTCCGCCGGCTGCGGCGACCACGCAGATCCTCGTTGATCCGCCTTGATAGGAGTGAAAAGCGATCTCCTTCCCTTCAGGCGACCAGAAAGGCCCCCCGCTCCACGTGCGCATGAAGGTTATCTGTTGAGGCGGCCCTCCCCCGGCCGGCATGACGAAAATGTTCATGGTGTTCCCGCTTCCGCTCCCGTAAGCGATCAACGTTCCGTCGGGGGAGAAAGCGGGACTCATCGTTATCATCGTTCCCGTTGTCAGTTGCTTAATATCGACCTCTTGGCCTTTCCCATGGTCTTCAAGCGTGGCCAACCAAAGGTTCGAATTTGATACTTCTCGCGTGTAGGCTAAGCTCTTTCCATCGCTGGCGAGCGTGAAATAGTCTCCCAACTCCTGGCCCTCAAGAATCGAGGCCGGGGGCCCCGATGGCGTCCCTTTATCGGGCGACAGCGGTATCTTCACGATATCCGTTGTTTGCTCACGCCCATGGAGATAATAAACCGCATCCCCGCGGGGCGACCAGCGTGGAGAGCCGACCCAATTGGCGGCCTCCTCGACTATCTTTCTCTGACGCCCCCCGGCCGCCATGACGACCCAGATCGAATAGACGTCAAAGTCGTCATAGGCCGACAGAAGAATGACCTTGCCCGAAGGAGACCAATCCAAGTCCTCGACATAGGGCGGGATCGCCTTTTCCATCGGCAAGACTCTCGTTTCCCCCGTGGCTCTGGTCGTGAAACAGAGCTGCTTTTTATCGCTCGACCAATAAGCTAATTGAGCGCCGTCGGGAGACCAAGCCGCGAACTCGATCCCTTCAAGCTCACGCGGCTTCCCCCCGAGCCGGGGCACAATCCATGTGGACCATGTCATATCGTTCTTTTGACCAAAGTAAGAGAGCTCGGATCCATCCGGAGACCAGCGCAATCCTCCGCAACTTCGTCCACGGGCGACCTCGATCGTCTGCCCTCCAATCATATCCTGGACCATGATCTTCTGTTCGTTCGGAGAGAGACTGTCCGCGTAGGCGATGAACTTTCCGTCCGGCGAGATGGCCGGATAGGATGAATTCCCCGTGTACGTGCGCTGCCTATGGGAAGGGCTGATCCTGTTCGGAGAAGGTCTATTGGGCAACAGAAGAACGGCAAGGATGACGACCGAGATCACTGCCATCAGCGCCAGCCCGGGGACGATGAGCTTCCGGGCCGTGAATTTGATGGTGATCTCCCGCGAGCTGAGAGGTTTCCGCTTGGCGACCGGCATGCCGTGGGCGGTCGTCGGCAGGCCCTTTTGGACCCTCTCAAGATCGAGGCGCAGCTCGTCGGCGGTCTGGGGGCGAGCCGCCGGGTCCTTCTCCAGGCAGCGGAGGATGAGGGCACCCAGGTCGTCAGGAATCTGAGGATTGAGCGTCTTGGGATTCGCGGGGCGCTCGTTCTTCTGCTTGAAGCCGACCGCGTAGGGCGTCTCGGCCTCGAACGGGAGCCGGCCCGTCACCATCTCGAAGAGGATGATGCCCAGGGAATAGACGTCGGCGCGCGGGTCGGCCTCCTTCCCGTCGATCTGTTCGGGCGACATGTACTCGGGCGTGCCGACGGCGACCCCCGCGCCGGTAATCCCCTTGGACGCGAGCAAGCGGGCGATGCCGAAATCCATGATCCGGGCGTTGCCTTCGCGGTCGATCATGATATTGCCGGGTTTGAGGTCCCGGTGGACGATCCCCTGGCGGTGGGCCTCTGTCAGGCCCTCGGCGACCTGGCAGGCGATGTCTACGGCCGTACCGACGCTGAGCTGCCTTGACATCCGGATCATGCGCCTCAGGTCCTCGCCGGGGATGTACTCCATCGTGATGTAGTGGGTCCCCTCGTCCTCGCTCAGGTGGAACATCCGGCCGACGTTCTTGTGGGCAATCCGGCGGGCCGCCTTGAGCTCGTTGGCGAACCTCTCCAGGGTCCGCCGCTCCGAGGCGATCTCCGGCTTGATGAGCTTGAGGGCCACCTCTTCGTTGATCTTCTTGTCCACGGCCCGGTAGACCCGGCCCATGCCGCCGTGGCCCAGCTCCTCGATAATCTGATAGCGGCCGGCGAAGGTCGAGCCGGTGGTCAGCTCTTCCCGCGGAGTTTCAAGGGTTCTGGTTTGGGAGACTGGGACGGCCCCGGAAACGTCCAGCGGCTTGCCGCACTCGCCGCAAAACCGCTGCGTATCACTGTTCTCGGAAAAACACTTGGGGCACTTGATGCCCACTTTAACCCCTCCCGCCTGTATGGCAAGAGGATAGCACCGTAAGCGAGGCGAGTCAATCCGCCGGAAGTAGCTCCGGCACCTCGACCGGAGAAGCCTGACTATTTTCCCCGGCCAAGCCTTCCAGCTTTGGATAGGCCCCCTGGGCGGGTCCTTGCCTGGTAACTCACCCCATAATATAATAAGTATGGGGACGGGGTCGATCCGGGGCCGGGCACGACCGGACGAGGGAGAACCCGCGGCCCCGGCAAGAGGCGAATCGCCGATGATCACCTTGAAGGACGTCCTGACCAGGCTCGACGGAGAGCTCCTGACCCCAGATGTCCCCCTGGACCTCGAGTGCGTGAAAATCTTCGCCTCGGACCTCATGAGCGACGTCCTGACCTCGGCCGAGCCGGGCGCCCTCCTTCTGACCGGACTGGCCAATGTCCACGTCGTCTCCACCTGCTCCGTGGCCGACCTCGCCGCCGTGGTCTTCGTCCAGGGCAAGCGGCCGGGAGCGGACGTCGTCAGCCAGGCCCGGGCCAAGAACCTGCCGCTCATCGCGACCCGGCTGCCCATGTTCCAGGCCTGCTTGGAAATGGCCATCCTCCTCGGGGAGAAGGGCCGTGGCAGGTAAGGCCGTCTTCCGCCACGAGTTCCCGGTCAGGGGCGGGGACTTCGCCAAGGCCGGGGCCGTGGCCTGCCAGATCAAGGACCTCCTTAAGGAGCTGGGGATCGACCCCCAGTCCGTCCGGCGGGCCGCCATCGCCTCATACGAGGCGGAGATGAACGTCATCATGTACGCCCTGGAGGGCCGGATGATGCTGGCCGTGAAGCCGGGCGAGGTCCGGATCACGGTCGACGACAAGGGCCCGGGCATCCCGGACATCGACCTGGCCATGACCGAAGGCTATTCGACCGCCACCCACGAGATGCGCGAGCTCGGCTTCGGCGCGGGCATGGGCCTGCCGAACATCAAAAAGAACGCGGACAGGTTCCGCATCGATTCTCGGGTCGGCCGCGGGACCCGCCTCGAGATCACCATCCACACGAACGGGCGCAAACCATGAACAAGAAACACACTCACGCCATCCACATCACCCAGGACAAATGCATCGGCTGCGTCCACTGCATGTCGGCCTGCCCGACCAAGGCCATCCGGGTCAGGGACGGCAAGGCGAAGATCATCGACGAGCGGTGCATCGATTGCGGCGAATGCCTCCGCTTCTGCCCCCACGACGCCGTCCACACCCACACGACGTCCTTCGCCGCCCTGGGCGACTTCGAGTACAAGGTGGCCATCCCCTCGACCGTGATCTACGGTCAGTTCGGCACGGCCACCCTGCCCAACGAGATCCTGTCCGCGTTGCGCATGGTCGGCTTCGACGAGGTCTACGATCCCAGCGCGATCTGCGAGCTCAACACCGCCGCGGTCGAGGAGTACCTCAACGAACACCCCCAGCCGCGGCCCTTCATCACCTCGACCTGCCCGGTCGTCGTCCGGCTCATCCAGCGGCGCTATCCCGCCCTCTCGGCCCAGATCCTGCCCATCGAGCCGCCGCGGGAGATCGCGGCCAAGATCCTGCGGACCATCCTGCCGCGCGCCCTGAACCTGCCGCCCGAAAAGATCGGCATCATCCACCTGACGCCCTGCCCGGCCAAGATGGTCTCCATCAACCACCCGGCGACCCTCAACAAGTCCTACCTCGACGGGGCCATCTCCATCCGGGACATCTACCCCCAGATCCTCAACGCCCTCCGCAAGAGCCAGGACGACGCCCTCATGCGTCATCTCTTCCCAGAGACGCTCTTCAGCGGCATCGGCATGGGCTGGTCCCTGTCCGGCGGAGAAACCCGCGGGCACAAGAACCACCGGGCCGTGGCCGTCTCCGGCGTCCGGGACACCATGCGCGTCCTGGACCAAGTCGAAGCCGGGCTCCTCCAGGACGTCGACCTGCTCGAGTGCACGGTCTGCCCGGACGGCTGCGTCGGCGGGCCGCTCCAGGTCGAGGACCGCTTCCTGGCCAAGAGCCGGATCCTCGAGCTGGTCGACGCCGCCGGCGACCGGGCCGTGGTCGACCACAAGGACGTCAGCCGGCTCTACCACAAGAATTTCCTGTCCTTCGACCACCCCGTGACACCCACGGAGACACCGCCGCTCGACGCCGACCCGGCCAGGGCCATCCTCAAAGCCCAGCGGCGGGACAAGATCTATAAAAAACTCCCCCGCAAGGACTGCGGGGTCTGCGGCGCGCCGGATTGCTGGACCCTGGCGGACGACATCGTCCGGGGCCAGGCCCGCTTGTCCGACTGCCCGTTCGTCGGGAGCCCGAAAAAGAAGGAGAAGCGATGAAACTCTCAGACCTGGTGGAACGCCTGGATCTCAAGGTTTACGGGGCGGGGGCTGGGCTCGGCCGGGAGGTCGGCGGAGGGTACTCGGGCGACCTGCTG
>Ga0315268_10008708_pt1 | contig 10568 bp, 13 predicted proteins | sample C1_top_MG_FD_204535 | JGI IMG/M metagenome (GOLD analysis project Ga0315268, IMG submission 204535) | Sediment microbial communities from Yellowstone Lake, YNP, Wyoming, USA - C1_top | ecosystem: Environmental > Aquatic > Freshwater > Lake > Sediment | place: USA: Wyoming | collected 2017-08-01 | reverse complement strand
TAAACGTCCCGCTATGTTCGTCCAGAGCTCCGGCATCGGGAACATGATCAACGCCCTGCTGTCGCTTACCCAGTTCTATGAGCTGCCGCTTGCCATCTTCATAAGCCAGCGCGGCATTTACAAGGAAAAGATCGAGGCCCAGTTCCCCATGGGCAAGCGGCTTGCGGCCATGCTCATAAGCGCCGGCATCACCTATTCAGAGGTACACAGCATTGCAGATATTGAACTCGTGGACCGGCAACTCAAGGACGTGTACGAGAAGGACCTGGTTCATGCGTTCCTGATGAGCCCGGCAGTATGGGAAGGGTCGGAATGTCGTTCGACAAGTTCTGAGTTCAAAGTTCAAAGTTCAGCGTGCGAAGCCGTTTGCGGAAATGCGGTTAAATCCAAAGCTGCGGCGCGATCTCTCACCCGGTTCGATGTCATCAAGAGCATTGCGCCCTATCTGGAAGGCAAGGTCGTTGTAAGCAATCTCGGGTGGCCGTCCAAGGAACTGTATGCGATCAAACACCAGCCCTCGAATTTCTACATGCTCGGCAGCATGGGTATGGTCACGCCCATCGGGCTCGGGATCGCGCTCACCTCAAAAAAAGAAGTAGTCGTGATCGACGGCGACGGCAGCCTGCTTATGAATCCCGGCACGCTCGCGACAGCCGCCTTTGCTGCTGCCTGTAACCTTACCATCGTAGCCATCGATAACAACGCTTACGGGTCAACAGGAAACCAGTCCACACTTACGGCGTCGTGCGTGGATCTGGAGGAAGTTGCTCGCGGCTTCGGGTTCAGAGAGACGGTCAAGGTTGCGTCTGAAGCGGAGTTAACCGAGGCAATGGCGAAGAAGAAACCGGGACCGATGTTCATTCATGTTCTTGCAGTACCGGGGAACAAGGATGTTCCAAACATCCCTGTGCATCATCTGGAGATCAAGAAACTGGTGCAGAAGTTTCTGAACACATAAACTGCCCACCGTAAAATATCTTCCTCACTACTTTGCAGCAGCGTCAAATGAATATCTCATTGCTGGTTCAATCTTGCAGATTGAACCAGTCCCTTCCTATAAGATTCAGGCTGCAAGCCTGAACCAGCAAGCGTTATTGTTTTATAATATCTGTCGGTGGTTTTATTAACCAAACAAGAAATCCTATAAGTGCCCCAATCAAGGCTCCTAAGGGGCCTAAGAAAAATATCCATCCAAGTGGTGCATTGCCTGCACTATAGCCAGAGGTCTTCTCGTACCATATCATCCAACCAATTGTGTATATCAACGTGGCCCCAGCGCCACTCCCTCCAAACTTGACAATCAATCTCAATAAAGTCTGGTCATTTCGTTTTCTTGTTTTCATTAAATCTCCAAGAAACTAATGCTTCGGTTGAGGAGCGCAGTTATTGCGACCCTCTCCGAAGCGATTGCTTATAATTTCCGTTTTATTATCGCTGCTCGCTCCCCAGTCTCTCCATATAATACACAGCAAGCGACGAACTAACCCACACCGCGCCGTTTCGTCGTTCCCGAATGCTTTAATCGGGAATCCAGGGGTTTTCAACATCACTGGGTCCCCGATAGGGTCATTTTGGGACCACAGAAACTAGGCACCTGAATAGTTACAATTTCCCCGTCTTCCGGTACTCTTCAACATAAACCTTGATCGCCCGCAGAATGATCCAGTCAAGCGTCACGCTGTTGTCCTTCGCGATCGCGACAAGCTCGTCGATCAGCTCCTTATCGATCGTGGGCATGCCTTGCGCAACACCTGCCGGTTCCGTGGCTTCCTGATCCTGAGCAGCACCGGGCGTCCGTTTCAGGTATTCCTGCCTCAGTAGCCCGGTGAGCCCTTTCACATCTCCTGCCTGGACCGCTACTCGTACTTCCTCCGATATTTCCGCTGTGCCCTGCATCGGCTCGGCTATTCCCACGGTCGGCACTTCCTGCTGCCCGCTATTCGGCGCGGGAGCGGCGGAACCCATGTTCGGCATCATACCGGTCATGCTCATCATCATCGTGGCAAGGGCTCGTGCATGTTCACTGTCCGGCATTTCATTCTTCAGGAACTCATCAAGCTTCCCTTCCGCAGCAGCTATTGCCATGCGGTCGGACAAAAGCGATTCCTGGTCATTATCCTGTTCGCGTGTGTTCTTCCGGGTAAAAGGTGTTGACGTTGGTCGTGGCAATGGTTTGTCTTTCCCAGATCTCTTCATAGCTCCTCATTCTGTCCTCATTGACGCCGGACCTGATAGATCCTTGCTGCAATGGACATCACGTTCTTTTAACTAAGAATACCATATATCACTGGTCAGGGGATGTCAAGACGATGCTGATGAACCCTCAGATTTTTGTTGCAGTGATCCTTCGGAACAGGTACATTGTCAGCACAACAACCCCGTTGGCCTGGTCTGTTCTATGATAACCCGGCTTGCGTCGTTGTATTCTTATTGATCGAGGAGAACGAAATGTCAGGTGCGAAACAAGGCGATACGGTTAAGATCCATTACATGGGAAAGCTGGAGGACGGCACCGTATTCGACAGCTCCCAGGAGCGCCACCCGCTGCAGTTCACCATCGGCAGAGGCCAGGTGATCGCCGGTTTCGAACAGGCCATCATCGGCATGAAGGTCGGCGAGTCCAAGACCACCAAGATCCCTGTTGAGCTCGGTTATGGCCCCCGCCGCGACGATCTTATAGTGACTGTTGAGCGCAGCCAGTTCCCCGCAGTCCCGAACCCGAAGGTTGGCCAGCGGCTCGAGATCACCCAAACCAACGACCAGGTCGTGCTGGTCACGGTCACGCAGGTGACCGATTCAACGCTGTCGCTGGATTCCAACCACCCGTTGGCCGGGAAAGTGCTTACGTTCGACCTGCAGCTCATCGGAGTCCTCTAAAAACCATTTCCCGCAGAAGAGCTCATCGTCGGGCGCCCTGCATCGTATGCCCCTGCGGGGCCTTCATGGTCCGGAGGGGCCTATGAAACGCAAGACCATTGTTTCGCTCGTCAAAACAGCCGATCGCGCATCTGGTATTCCCGCGGCTATCTCGCTCCTTGGCATCAATCCGGTCAAGAACAAGCGCGTCCTGCTCAAACCGAATTTCAACACCGCCGACCCGTTCCCCGGCTCTACCCACAACGACACGCTGAAGCACCTGGTCCTTCACCTGCGGCAGATGGGCTCCTCTGATATAACAATCGGCGACCGATGCGGTCCCGGCGATACCTCCGAGGTCATCAGAGAAAAAGGCGTAGACCGCCTCTGCGAGGACCTTGGGGTCCAGCTCCTGAATTTCGAAAATCTCCCGCCTGACCAATGGGTGCGCATGCAGCCCGAGCACAGCCACTGGCGGAGCGGCTTCTCTATTGCGAAACCCGTGCTTGACGCGGACTGCGTCGTCTCCACCTGCTGCCTCAAGACGCATGGCTACGGCGCAATCTTTACCATGTCGTTGAAGCTGTCCGTCGGTATCACCCATAAACGGAACATGGCCGAACTTCACACCTCCCTTATCAGCATGCGGAACATGATCGCGGAGATCAACCAGGCCTATACACCATCGCTCATCCTCCTCGACGGGATCGAGACCTTTACGGACGGCGGACCCATGACCGGGGTAAGGAAACAGGCCGACGTCATTCTTGCCGGGACCGACCGCGTAGCGATCGATGCGGTGGGTCTAGCCGTGCTTAAGCTGCTCGGAAGCAACAAGGCGATCATGGGAAAGCGGATCTTCGAGCAGGAACAAATAGCAAGGGCGGTTGAGCTGGGGCTCGGGGTGAGACGGCCGGAGGACATCGAGATCAAGACCAACGATGAGGCCGGCAGGGTGTATGCGGAGAAGATCAAAAGCCTGCTTCTGGAGTAAGCTCGTTTCAATCTGCAAAATAAAAAGGTCCGTGTTCTCTTCTCACCATGATGCTTGAGACAGAAGAACGCGGACCTTTTTGTGTTCTGGCTGGATGCTCAGGCTATGACATGAGCGGAGCGGATGTGCCGCCGATGAGCTTCCGCACATACAGCTGCTGAACGATCGAGAGCACGTTCGAAAGCGTGATGTACAGCAGCAGACCGGCAGGGAGCCAGGCGAACAGGAAAATCATCGCGATGTTCATGAACATCATGATCTTCGCCTGCTGCGGATCGGGTGTGGCCGAGGTCATCTTCATGGTCAGGACCATGCTCACGCCCATCAGGACCGGCAGGATATAGAAGGGGTCGTGCATGGACAGATCGCTGATCCAGACCGGGATGAACGATGCCTGCCGCAGCTCGATGGACACGGACAGGACATTATAAAGCGCGACAAAGAACGGAAGCTGCAAGAGCATGGGCAGACATCCGCCAACGGGATTCACCTTGTGCTCCTTGTACAGCTTCATCATTTCCTGGTTCATCTTCGCGGTGTCTTTTTTATACTTCTCGCGGATCGCCGTGAGCTGGGGCTGGATCTTCTTCATCTCCTCCATGGCCGTTGCGCTCTTGAGCGAGGGATAGAAGAGAAGGATCCGGACCACGATGGTCAGCAGAATGATGGCAATGCCGTAGTTGTTCGTGATGATGAAGAACTTCTGCATGAGCCAGAACATGGGCTTGGCAAGAATACCGAACCAGCCGTAGTCCACCATCTGTTCCAAACCATGGCCCTGGGCCTCCAGGAGCGTATACTTCTTGGGTCCTGCGTACAGGCTGAAGGTCCTGGCTTCGGGCTTTTCCTTCACGGTCATCGTTGTCGAGAGCAGGTCGCCGTTCTCCTTGGGAGCGGTTGTCCTCCTGCTCGTAATGATGCCGGGCTTCCCGTATACGATCGCGGCGGTGAAATATTTGTCCTGCTGGCCGAACCATTCGACGGCGCCCGCGTGCTGTACTTCGCCCTTGATGTCCTCGAGCTTCTCCGTGATCGACTTTCCGTCAGCAGACGCGACCAATCCGACGCGTCCGCTCGCATCTGAACTTACCTTGTCCGCGATGCCGAAATCCGTGCCGAGCGCCAGGTCATACCCGTCCAAGCCCCTGGTGTTGATCTCGATATCCACTTTGTAGCTGTCATTGTGGAAGATCAGTTTCTTTTCGATCATCAGTCCGCCGGGTCCCGCATAGGTCAGGACCAGGGTGTCGGACGGTTTTTCCTTGCTGAGCCGCATCTCGCCGGCGCTTGTCCGGTATTCCACATTGGAAAGCTTGAGCAATGCTTTGTCGATCGGCGTAACGGTCAGCGGCAGGACCATGTCCTTCCGGTCGATCCCGTCGTACACCGGGAGCAGCTGCACATTGCCGAGTTCCTTTTTCGGCTTCTCGGTTTTCGGCCCCTGTCCCATGATCTTCTTGTAAATGACCCCGAGGCCGACCGGTGTCTTGTCCGCCTCGCGGTAGTTCTTCAACTCCCATTCGGTGATCACGCCGCCGGCCGTGTTCACGCGAGCGCGCACCAGATCCGTTTCCACCAGGATGTCTTTTCCATGGGCTGCTGGTACGATCTTTGTCGCAACAACGTCAGCAGGAACGGTCTTTTTTGCCGGTCCGGCCGCTTTCTGCTGCGGCGCTTCCTGCTTCACCGCGTCCGGCGTGACCGCCGGTTTCTGCGGAGGAGGAGGCGCAAAGAAACGAATGTAGACCAGAAATACCAGCAGGGACAGGGATAATGCCATGATGAATCTTCTTGTTTCCATGAAACCTCCGGAACTTATTTAACGGGATCGTATCCACCAGGATGGAACGGGTGACATCGCGCAACGCGTGCGATCGTCAACCAGGCCGCTTTCAGCAGGCCCTTTTGTTCAAACGCTTCTATTGCATATTCGGAACAGGTGGGAGTGAACCTGCACGCGGGCGGCAGCATCGGCGAGATATACCGTTTATACGATCGAAAGCAAGCGATGATCAGCTGGTTCATCTTCATCTGGCCGTGCCTTCCGGTGTCCTTGCTCGAAGAGCGGTCCTGTGCAGGAGCGCATCAACGGTCTTCAGGATCGTGCTGAAATCCGCGAGGACCAGTTTGGTACGCGCGACAAGCACAAGATCGTATCCCAGCTCATGATCTTTCAACACCCGCGCAACACACGTCCGGATCCTCCGCCTCAGTTTGTTTCTCAAGACCGCATTCCCCAGCTTTTTGCCAACCGAGATTCCGACCCTGAAATGAGCTTTCGTATTCCTGGTACAAAAAAGAGAAAGACCGTCGATTGACAGTCTTTCACCCTTCATGGTAGCAATAAATTCTGAATTTTTTCTAATCCGTTCGTGCTTGCTGTATGCGTACGGCATCGCGTTAAGCCCGTCCGGGTATTATACCGTGAGACGCTTTCTTCCTTTTGCCCTGCGACGGTTGATAACATTCCTGCCCGTGGCCGTGCTCATTCTCTTGCGGAACCCCTGTGACCGCTTCTGCTTCAGGTTGCTTTTTTGTGCTGTTGTTTCCGACATCGCGTTGCTCCTTCAGTGGTATTTTCGAACAGGGGGGTATTATAAGCGAAAAAGTTAATATGTCAAGCGAAAAACCACGCTGTGTCAGAAGGATTACCCTTATATCTTCGGGTGATGGCACGCCGGCTCACCCTACAACGGAACGCTGCCCCAATGCTCCGGCGGACCGAAATCGCCTGTTTTTGACATCGCAGCGATTTTTTGGTACAGTGATTCAACATCACTGACCGTCATGAAAAAAAGCATCGACTACATCGGCGTGGGCGTGGGCGCCATCATCTTTAATTCCGAGAACAGGGTCTTCCTTGCCAAACGCGGCGCTGGTGCGAGGAACGAGCAGTTCAAGTGGGAGTTTCCAGGCGGCGGTGTGGAGTTCGGCGAGCTGCTGCAGGACGCTGTCAAGCGTGAAGTGAAAGAAGAATACGATCTTGATATCGAGGTCGAACAACTCCTCGATGTCGTGGACCATCTCCTGCCGGAAGAGAAACAGCACTGGGTATCTCCTACGTTTTTGTGCAGATACAAGAGCGGTTCGCCGCGAATCATGGAACCGGATAAGTGTGAAGAGATCGGCTGGTTCGATCTGGACAAGCTGCCCGAATCCCACATGACGAGCGCATCCAGAAAAAGCCTGGCAAGCCTGAGGAAACGTTCCCGCTTGTAAAACACGGTCCTGCAAAGAACCAGGAACCACGGCATCCCGTTCAGGCCACGGTTTCCTTTCGAACGGTTATCCCCGCGTACGAAGCAATGATCATTGCAGCAGCTTCTTGAAAGGTCTGTTATGAACCAGCATCTGTTGCCCGCATATCCCGTTGATGCAATTCTTCTCCTCGGCCCGACCGGTGTGGGAAAAAGTCCGCTTGGCGACGCCATTGCAACGCATGGTTTGTTCGACCGGACCTGCTTTCATCTTGATTTCGGTTCCGCATTGCGCGATGCGGTGTCAGGTGGACAGCGTTCAGCCCCGTATTCTTCCGATGAACTCAAGTTCATTCATGGGGTCCTCGAGCACGGACTTCTGCTCGAGAACGAACACTTTCCGCTGGCGGAAAAGATCATAAAGCTCTACCTGGCGCGGGTGGGATTTTCGCAGGGCAACGTGCTCGTGTTGAACGGGATACCGCGCCACGCAGGGCAGGCCGCAAACATCGCTTCGATCGCAGACATTCACGCACTCATTGTTCTGGAATGCTCGGCGGATGAGGTCTTCTGCAGGATCCGGAACAATATCGGGGGGGACCGGACGGAACGCGTTGACGACAACAAGGAGTTGATCGAAAAAAAACTGAAGATATTCCGAGAACGGACCGCTCCGCTCATCGAACATTATAAGAATCAGGGACGAAGCATTTACACTGTCCGGGTCACCGAGACCATGACGCCGGAAGAGGCTCTGGGGAACCTCTCAGACCTTGCCGCCGGTAACCCACCAGTCTCCTTTATCGCTGAACCACCACAACGATGAATCAGTTTCAAGGATCGTTTTGGCGAGTTCCCGTGCCGTTTCCGTCTGAAGTCGTTTCAGCGAAAACCCGAGCCACTCATCCGCATATTTGTTCCCCACATCCTTGTACTCTTTGAGCGCGAGGATCATTTCGAGCTGGTCCGCGTCGCGGGCAAGCCTGGCCTCATCCGTTTTTCCTTCATTGAATTCGTGGATCAGGTCGCGGATCTCGCTGCCGAATGGCAAGGTCTTCGCAAGGTCTTCGATCGCTTTGTCCTCGTGCGCATTCACATACTTTTTGTTCACATAGTTCAAATCCCCGGTCCGTGCTTCCGGCAGGTCGTGGAACAGGCACATCTTGATCATACGGTCGACGTTCACTCCCTGCTCAAGCTTCCCGAGTGCATAGCCGATGTAACAGGTCCTGAAGATATGCTCCGCCACCGACTCCGCTCCGGAACCCAGGAATTGGAACCCGCTCCGGGGTGTGCGTTTCAGCATACCTGCTTCGTATAAAAAGTTTGCGATGTTCTTCATAGTGCGATTTTTTATATCACTTTTATGAGCAGCTGTAAACAGTATTTCCCTCTGTCGTCTTGTGACTGCTCAATGCATCTTATTCCGTGATGCGGATTTTTCGACCGGCATAGTCCACAACCTGTCCCGCGCGGAGCTTGCACCGTTTTCGCAGCTCGACCTTGTCATCGACCAGGACCCGACCTTCTGCGATCACCGTTTTCGCCATGCCTCCGCTCTCAGCAAGTCCCATGACTTTGAGCAGGCTGCAGAGTTCGATACATCCATTCTTTTCAATGCTGAATTCTTCCATGCTCGATACCTGTTCCGATCATGACGCCAGAATGACAGATCACGGTTCAGCTTCTCTTGTTCGGGTAGCTGTTCATGAAGGAAACGATTGGTTATCCCCAATGATGATTCTGTAGATCTATTATGAATAGATATATAATAAAATAGCAGTAGTAATAGTAGGCACTGTGGATATGTTCGTACTGCACTGAAGTCGTTGAAATAGAGAATAAAGTATGAACGAACAACGACCGCTCATCACTGTGCGAACATGCGGAGAGCGGTGTGCATAAGTGGCTCGCCCGGGTTATGAACAGGCTGTTAAGAGAGAATCCACAGCGACCTGTGGGTAATGCACGGCTATCCTGGAGGCCATGCAAACTTGCGCCCGGAGAGCAGGTGGAGATGAAGGTGAAATACGGTTTGGCCTGCATCGAGACCATTGTTGATGACCATGCGGTAGCCGCCTTTTTCAAGCCCCTTCTGGGATGCGATGGTCTGGGCGATCAGAAACAGATGTCCGATGAGTTCCTGGTCTGTCGGCGACATATGGTGAATATCGGGAATGTGTTTTCGAGGAACGATCAGCACGTGCACTTTTGCCTGGGGGTTGAGGTCCTCGAAGGCAAGCGCAAGCTCGTCCTCGAAAACGATCTTTGCAGGGATCTTCTTGTCGATGATCTTGCAAAAAATGCAGTTCGGATCAGAGATCATTCCGTTCCTCCTTCGGGACCTGCGGAAAAACTTCGGAAAAAGCAGGAGCGCGCGCCGGTGTGGCAAGCGGGCCCGGTCTGGTCCACCTTGATGAGCAGCGTATCCTGATCGCAATCGTACAAAATTTCTTTTACCCGCTGAACATGGCCGGAGGTCTCGCCTTTTTGCCAGAACTTCTGGCGCGAACGGCTCCAGAACCAGGTGAGACCGGACTCAACGGTTTTCGCGAGGGACGCGGCGTTCATGTAGGCGACCATCAGGACCTCGTTGCTCTGCCAATCCTGGATCACCGCGGGTATCAGGCCTTTGTCGTCGAATTTCAGGTTTTCGGGAATATGCATGACTGAAGGTGTTTTTATCATAAATAAGAAAAAAAGTCCAGACCGATGAAAAGAATAAAGCCGGCCCGTGTTCCGGCCGGCTTTCCCTGAAAGGTTCTCCTGTGTCGGGAGACTGGGATTTAGATGAACAGGTTGATCTGAGAGTCGGCTGCAACATCCAACCACGTTGCCGCGCCGCCAAATTCCACGCCCTCGATGACATCTTCCTGCTTGACGCCCATCACATCCATGGTCATCTGGCATGCGATCAGCTTTACTCCTGCTTCTTTTGCAAGCTCAATGAGCTGCCCGATGGAAGCAACGCCATGCTTCTTGAACATGTTCTTCATCATCGCCGTTGCCATGGCTTCCATGCCGGGCAGCGACGCAACGAGGGTCGGTATCGGTATCGGCATCGGCAGGGCAGGATTCCCCACGGGAGATATCTTGAGGTTGTCCGCGTTGCCTTTTTTGATGAGGTCAAGGCCAAAGAACGTGAAAAAAATCGTTACATCAAAATCCATGGCAGCTGCCGTAGTAGCAAGGATCAGCGGCGGGTAAGCCATATCCAGCGAGCCTTTTGATGCAATGATCGTCATTTTTTTCTGTGCCATAGGTGTTCTCCTTTAAGCGGTCTTTTTGATGTAGAACGTGAATGTACCGGAACCCTCTTCCACCTGCAAGATCTCATTGCCGGTCCTTTTTGCCCACGATGCCATATCGTTCTTAGAGCCGGCATCCGTTGTTATTACTTTGATGACCTGGTCCTTGGTCAGCGCTTCAACGGCTTTCTTGGTTTTTAATATTGGCAGCGGGCAGCTCATGCCCTTTGCATCCAGCACCTGATCAAATTTAATGTCCGACATACTGTCATT
>Ga0315268_10008706_pt1 | contig 10570 bp, 12 predicted proteins | sample C1_top_MG_FD_204535 | JGI IMG/M metagenome (GOLD analysis project Ga0315268, IMG submission 204535) | Sediment microbial communities from Yellowstone Lake, YNP, Wyoming, USA - C1_top | ecosystem: Environmental > Aquatic > Freshwater > Lake > Sediment | place: USA: Wyoming | collected 2017-08-01 | reverse complement strand
TTAAATACTTCCAAGCCGTTGTAGGTCATGAAAGCAATCGATGTCCTGACTGTTACCGTTTGAGGTTGACAAAGACCGCTGAGGTTGCTAAGGACAGAGGTTTAGATGTTTTCACTACAACATTACTTATCAGCCCCTATCAACAACATAACCTAATAAAAGAGCTGGGCAACAAAATAGGAAAAGAGAAAGGCATAGAATTTTACTACGAGGACTTCCGGCCAGGCTTCAGGGAGAGCCACCGCATTTCTAAGGAACTAGGGCTATATCACCAGGGATACTGCGGCTGCGTCTATAGTGAGTGGGAACGCTACGGCAAAGTGAAAATTTGACCTACAAACTATCTGAATCACACTGCGGTGAGAAGAACACCTTTAGGAGAACAATAGAGGCATTCACTTAACGCCTCTATCTCTTTGAGCTTCAATAGAGCCCTTTTTGCTTTTCAAAGGGACTCAAGAATTGTTCAGTTCCTCGTCCTCTTCGATATCAGATAATTCGCCCTCTTCAGGCAGTTTAGTTACCTTACCTTCCCACGATGGGAATGGTACATAGTTCTGGAACTCGCTCGTGGCACCGCAGAGTTTACAAACGCCAATGCTTGTTGGCCCGTGAGGGCTCTCGATTATCCAGTAATGGCTACACTTAGCCTTGGCCGCGAATTTTTGCTTTTTCTGAAAAGTTCTAGGTTTTCGTCTAACCATACCACCCCACCACCAATCATCGATATTCTAGGCCACAGTACAGGTCTTGTAAGTGACTTTTGTCTCACTTTCATTGAAGATAAAGATTAAAAATTGAATGCTCTGCGAGGAATAAGGTAATGATAATTTCAGATTACCATAAGGTAGAGGTATCTAGCGTTGCTCGATGACTATCTCATATGGGCAACTTATGGCACCAGTGGGGCAAACAGCTTCACACATGGTACACCAGCCACACTCACCTGTATCCACAAAAGTAATAATATCATCAAAGAGCACAAGCGAGTCACAAGAGCACACATTTACACACAACCCGCAAGCGTTGCATCTGTCTTGGTCTATAATAGGCTTCTCAATTATTTTAGACATTTGACTCTATTGGAAATCATTTTAAAGACATTGTCAACTTTAGTCTGTGACCTTTGTCTCAACTGACCAGACCTGCCAATTTTCTAAGAGCTTCTCTATCAGTGATAACTATGCGATGATGGTCCAATCTGATTATACCTTCATACTCCAATTCTTTGAGAGACCTGCCTATCATCTCCCTAGCAGTGCCTGCCATAGCTGCCATCTCCTGTTGTGTAAGCCGCTGCTTGGAGCTTGCTCCATCGCCAGCAGATTCCAAAAGTATCTTGGCCAACCGAGCAGTGACATGCTTAAAGGAAAGGTCTTCAACAAGAGATACCAGATGCCTTAACTTCTGCGACAAAACCTTCGTCACGTTCAGGGCTACCTTGGGATGAGCTTTAAGAATATCCTCCATGTCATTACTTTTTATCCCGTAAAGGACAACTGGCCCCATGGCCTGCGCGCTCGCAGGATTAGGAGCACCATCGAAGACAGGAACATCGTTAAAAGACTCACCGGGACGTATTAATTGGAGAATCTGTTCTTTCCCCTCAGCCGATGTTTTGAAAACCTTCACCACTCCTGAGATGACAAAATACAATGCGTCAGAGCGCTCCCCTTCAAGAAGGATGAATTCCCCCCTGCGTACCTCCATCTCAAAAACAAGCCCCTTGATCGCTTCAAGCTCAGCAGGTCCTAAGCCTGAAAAATAGGAGAGCGATTTCAAAAGCTCTAACTGGATAGCCATCTATGCCGATTGCCTCTCAGTCTTTTCAATTCACTCCATTTTTTCAAATTCACTTTTGGCAGCGCCGCAAACTGGGCACACCCAATCATTTGGTAATTTCTCAAAAGGAGTACCAGGGGGGACATTGCTCTCCGGATCCCCCTTTGCCGGGTCATAGACATATCCACAGACACTGCACTTGTACTTTGCCACTTTCGCTTCTTCCTCCTTTTTCTCCGATATATAATGCGGGGCTGTCTTTGGAGTTGTACCACGCTTAACCTGATGATAGTAAGCGTAGGTCATAGGCTCGCCTTCCCTGAGAACTCCTGCGTCCACTAGTTCCCCTACAAAGATGGTATGTGTTTTCGTATTCAATGAATTAACCACATTAGCTTCCATATAAGCAAGAGCATTGTCCAGAACTAGGGGCGCTTTAGTCTCACCGAGTCTATAGTTGATACCATCGAATTTGTTAAAGTCCCGTCCCGACTTGAAGCCAAAGCGGCCAACGAAGCTCAGGGGTGTCTCTTTTGAGAGGACTGAGACTGAAAAGACTCCGCTTGATTTGATGAAGTCATGGGTGAGATTCTCTTTATTTATACACACAGAGATTGTTGGAGGCTCGGAGCATACTTGGACAACTGTATTGGCGATCTGCCCGTTTATCTTGTCACCTTTTTTGGAACCTATAACATACATCCCATAACTAATGGCATACAGGGCCTTCGAGTCCATGCTATAATATCCCCCTTTCTATAACCGTGTAACACTCAAGCCCAGAGCCCTAACTAAAGCAATTCCTTCTCGCTTGCCTCAACAGCTTGACTCAACTCAGCAGCGAGCTCGGACGGCAAACCCTCTATGTCGACATGAAGAAACCCTCTGACAATGGCTGCTGTAGCCTCTTCGCGAGTAAGTCCGCGAGCCATGAGATACTCGACCTCCTCTTCAGCAATCTTGCCCACCGCTGCCTCATGAGAAAGGTCAACACCAGCAACCTCACCTTTAAGCTCAGGGATGGCATGAATTGTTCCTTTTTCTGAAAGTATCAACCCACGGCACTCCAGATGTCCCCTGACACCGGGGGCATTCCCCGCAATATGTCCTCTGGATATGATATCGCCACCAGTGGTGATAGCTCGCGCCACGATCTCTGCACGGGAGCCCTTAGCTTCAAGCAAAACACAAGAGCCCATGTCCAGAGTAGAACCTGGAGGAGCAACGAGGATAGTGTTAAATCTGACTATGGCATTCTCGCCCACACATCTGGCTACAGGGTACATTTGAAGCGTGCGCACCGGTTTCATGTTGACATAATTACTAAGAAATGTGCCGCTTTCTTCGATGACAGCACCGCTGCGTGGACGCACAGCTACTTCTGGCGCCCAGTTATGAATCATGGTGAATGTTAGCTTTGCCCCGCGTTTTACATAGAACTCGGAGACTCCGATATGTAACCCAGAAGCACTCATAGGACTGGTGGCACAGCCTGTTATAATATGTAACTCTGCATTCTCCTCAGCAATAATGATGTTGTGTACCTTCTGTGCCAGATTCCTGTGAGCAAGATAGAGACACGCCTGAACAGGATGCACGACTTTCGCTCCAGTGAGAGCCCTTATAAAATAACCGTTATCCAAGCTAAGCTCGGCCTGAGCGGTGAATTTGTCAGCATCCACGCTCACAGCATGCCACCAGTAATTATCAAGCCAATCATACTTCTTGAGTGCATCAGTAATGCTCATTACCTCCAGACCTTCCTGGCTCGACGAAGTATGAACCACAGAGCGGTCCATCTGAATAAATGTGCCTGCCCTCTGGCTCAGGTCATCCAGGGTGACTCCTACCTGCATCATGCGCTTCTTATCTTCCGATGGGAGCCTTGAGGGCTCTTTCAAATAAGGATGTTCGCCACCCGTCAGAGAGAAGTCAGATAAGTCTATGTCTTCCCCCAAGACTGCCTTCTTGTCAACAGCCCTTTCCGCCAGCTCTCTTTTCTTTCTAGACCCGGCTAATCCCCCAGACAAAGACATTTGACACATCCCTCATAGCCGTTCTCTTTTATTGAATCTAAAACTTCAAATGCATCCTGGGCACAGGCAATTGTTCCGTTCAATAGGACATAACCTTTGCTGGCATGGACATAGTCCAGTATGTGACCGGTATGCGTGATGAGAAGGCAAGAACGAGTCCGCTGGCGCTTAAGGTCTTTCTGAAGGAGTTCGTTTATCATCTGACCGATGAGAGAAATATTCACCAAATCAACCCCTGACTCTGGCTCATCCAGAAGTACTAGTTCAGGACCCTGGGCAATTAGCTGTAACAGTTCAGAGCGCTTAATCTCGCCACCGGAGAAACCGTAGTTTATATCACGATCCATCAACTCGCCCATTTTTAATCGCTCAGACATCTTAGCAACCAGTTCTCCATCTCCTCGATTCCCCAAGCATGCCTTGACCATATCGCGGGTCTTAACTCCACGCACCACGGGAGGGCGCTGGAAGGACATACCAATACCTAAACGTGCTCGCTCATCTAAAGATAACTTGGTTATCTCCTCACCTTTGAAAATGATTTGCCCCTTCGTTATTCGATACTTAGGGAATCCCATTATAGCCATTAGCAGGGTAGTCTTGCCGCTGCCGTTGGGGCCAAAAAGTGCATGGGTTTCTCCGGCTCCAATCGAAAGATTGATGTCATGAAGGATTCGCTTCCCTTCCACCTCTACGCTTAAATCCCGAATCACTAACATGCATCCCTCCATGTTTTGTAGACTCATCTACCTTACTGTGCAACGAACCCTTGATGACCCATCAAAATAAATGACTGCAATGGACTTGCCGGGATACTATTCTATTACAGAAGCTCCCCAATTGCTATCCTGAAAATTAATATTACCATTTTAAGGTATTCCAAGGGCGGGTTTGAAACCCGCCCCTTTATCTGCCAGTCTCCTTTTATCCAATAATAATGATGTTGATGCCAGTCACAACACTTACTTCTGTCGAGCCTCCACCACACCCCAGTTGATATTATTGAAAAATGATTCGATGTAGTCCGCTCGCTTCAACCCGTAGTCTATCATAAAGGCATGTTCAAAGACATCCAGCACCAGGAGGGGTGCACACCCCGCAGGATGACCAACATCATGCTCATTCACCCATTGGTTTATCAGTCTGCCTGTTAGGTTATCTTGATAGAGGATGACCCATCCGATACCCCTCATAGTAGCGGTGCTTCTGAAATCTCTTTCCCAGTTCTCGTAACTTCCGAACTCCTCAGCAAGCTTCTTGCCCAGATTTCCAGCTTTATTAAGCCCAACCTTCCCGCCAAGGTTTTCGAAATAATACTCATGGAGCCGCATACCATTGAACTCCCAGCCTAACCTACGCTTGAGTTCGGCATACTCAGGCGTCCCAGCCTTGCCCTCCTTTAGCACTGCAGCAAGCACGTCAATAAGCTTATTGGTATTGGTCACATACCCTTGATAGAGGGTGAAATGATTGTTGAGCAGGGTATCGCTGAAGCCCTTCATCCCAATTAAGTTCTTGTAATCCTTGGGCGCGTACGCCATTCCAAACCTCCTAACTATGAATTTGCATACAACCTGTGATCGTTATCCCTTCAAGAATTCCATATCCTGTCCGCAGCATACGAGAGTACCACCGCCGACCTTGGTTACAGTGACCTCGTTGCCACATACCTTGCACCTGTACTTCTCGCCTACCTTTTTAACAGCCATACAAGTTGCCTCCTTTTATTATTCTGTTAAACTCAGGCTGGTTAAAGCCCTAGCTTCTTCTTCAACTCTGCCTGGTTGAAACCGATGAAGACCTCGCCATCTATTTCAATTATTGGCACTACCATCCGCCCCGATTTCCTTATCATCTCATCACGAGCAACTTTATCCTCAGCTACGTTAAGCTCCTTATAGGGAACATTGTTGGATTCCAAGAAACTCTTGGCCATAGTGCAGTAGGGTCAGGTATTTGTAGTATAAATCTTGACTTCTTTTGGGTTCATCTCTCCTCCTTATTTGTGCATGAACATAATATCAAGAGAATGACAAAATGAGCAATAGAAATCGTCTGTGAATTAGCATGTCTCCAATAATAACAACCCGACATAGAGAAGTCATAAAATGCATCATAAAAAAATTAAAAAGTTATCACATTTCTGCTTGTGACCAGGCAGTTTGACAGACGTCTATGTCCAAAAGATAATTGATTCGTCAATTTTACATGAATTACCTAATTGTTGTACGATAGGATTAGGAGGAATAAGATGCTGAAAAACAAAAAGGAGGCGAGAGAGCTATTCTCATACCCCCTTCTTAAAGCTATGGCACATAGGAGAACCCGCAGGTTTCCTCTAGGCTGCAAAATGGAGGAGGGAACGCTCCGATTTACCTCCAAGAATCGCCCAGTACCGTTGAACGAATTAGAGACAGCCATACTCTGCTGGGCCGGTACAGGGATAACAGGGCTTATCGCGGGCGATATGCCCACTAACGATGTGCAAGGCAGCATGTTTACAAGTTGGATAGGGAGGACTACTCCTTATGCTTGCAATGTCCATAATATGAAGCTCTTCTTCACAAATGATAGAGGGCTCTTCGTTTACGACCCCAAAGGAGCAACCAAAGCAGTAGAGATCGAAACGGAGGAGGATTGGGACAAGATTTTGGAGTATTTCAGGCGAGATACAGTAAAGATCTCGGATGGTCGATTTGCAATGGTACCCGATGCCCTGGTTAGAATCGTTCATTGGAATACTAACAAGCCAGGTACCACTGTATTCATGCCCATACTGGAAATATCAGAAGAGTATCTCGATGCCGTGATAGCAGTCTTCATGGGAGAAGGCTACAAGGTATTCGATGACATCAAAGGCACTGGCCCTGCCGGGATAAAGAAATGGGTTGATAATGGAACGTTAAAAGGTCCTGATGTGCCGCTTTCCTCTTTCGAATACACCATATTTCTGGGCAACCTTGCCCCTCCATTTCATGCGTTGCAGAACATGCAGTTGATGGCTGAAGCCATGGGTCTTGGTTCAATTATTATGACCGGATACATAGGAATATTAGTGTTACAAACTTTGGGGTTCCGTTATAACATGGCAAAGGAGGGGTCTGGCGCCATGCTGGGTATGAATCCCGTGGGCCTTGACGGTATCTTTGAAAGCTATCAGCCTCCTTACTACAAAACCATGGATGATGCTGTTGATGCCTTTATTGAAAAGAAGTTCGGCAACAATGGTATGTACACAGCTAACTACAAGGGGATAGTGCCTTTTAATAAGAATTGGAAAAAGGTACAGCCTGGATACCAAGTGCCGAGCAAAAAGGTTATTCAAATAGTCAAAGACTACTGCAGCTATATATTCGACACCTATGGCAGATTTCCCGCTACTTTTGATACCATTGTTATGCCCGAATGGCTACAGGTGCACCACCTCGAGGAAGAGTTCTATAATAAATACGGGCTAGATAAGCTAATAAATGAGACACACAGGAAGCATATGGGATTATGGCATAAGCAAACGTGCAAAACTGGAACTTTAAAGAGAAAGGGCGTTTCGACAAAATAACGCCCCCATTAGATAAATCTATGAATCAAAAATCGCAATAAGCCATCCTTATTCCATAGTCCCGTTATTATCTCACTCAAAGCGGTTGACAGGATGCTCGATGTTGTGTAGGCTTTAACAGTTAAATTTAAGGATAAGCTCGAATGGAAACGAACAGCGACCCAAATATTCAGACCGATAAGCTGTCCGGGGCAGGAATAAAAGAAGAGGCCTCACAAACTAAGGCTGAGAAGCCTTATCGCGAACTCCTCGCCCTAAGCCGGGTATCTGCTGCGGTCAGCGGGCTGCGTGACCTTGATGCTATCCTAAACGTTGCCTTGGATAGCGTGCTCCAAATCATGAACGGGACTATCGGTGGAATATTGCTCATAGACGAACAAACCCAAACACTTTCCTACAGAGTTTACCGTGGTCTCTCCGACAAATACGCCCAGGAGATGCGACTTAAGGTAGGAGAAGGAATTGCGGGCAGGGTAGCCCAGAGTGGTAAGGCCGTGCTGGTAGAGGATATCTCCACAGACCCTCGTGCGGCGTGGGTAGCGCTAATCAGTACAGAGGGTCTCAAAGCGTTCATCAGCGTGCCTCTTCGAGCAAAAGACACTGTGCTGGGAGTATTGAATGTTGCCAGTCACCAGCCGCGTCACTTCACCAAGGATGATATGCACTTATTACATGCAATTGGCGACCAGGTGGGAGTCGCTATTGAACAAGCAGAGCTATACGACCGATTGAGAAAAGAACGCCAAAACTATCAGCGACTTGCCCGCCACATGTTGATGGCTCAGGAGGAAGAGCGGGCAAGAGTCGCCCGCGAATTGCATGATGAGACCAGTCAGTCACTGACAGGTCTTTCACTCAGCATGCAAGCTCTCCTGAGCATCGCTAAGGCTTCGAACTTCGGCGACGCCGCATTCAAAGCCAAGCTTGAGAAGGCTTATAATATCACACTGCAACTTAGTTCGGAGATAAGCAAAATAATGAAATCACTCAGGCCAACCGCCCTGGATAGCCTCGGTCTTGGTCCTGCAGTTCACCAGTACGCTGAAAGTCGCCTTCAGTCGGCCGGGATTAGTGTATCAGTGAATCACTCCGGGATGAACCAACGCTTGCCCAAAGAAGTTGAATTCGCTCTTTACCGCATCGCTCAGGGGGCAATCGCCAATATAGCCTGGCACTCAAAGGCCAAGAACGCAATGATCCGTTTACGACACACCTCAGAAGAGTTTGCAATGGAAATTGAAGACGATGGCAAGGGATTTGACGCATCAAAACCAATTCAAGTGGACGAAAGCGGTCACGGGCGAGGTTTGCTCAGCATGAAAGAAAGAGCGAGTCTCCTCGGAGGTACTTGTGATATCCAGTCCCAACCTGGAAAAGGTACCAAGATTACGGTAAGAATACCGTCACATGTACTAACACTTCTTTGGAGCAAAGCCGATGAGAAAGACAAGGGTGCTGATAGTAGATGACCATACCATTGTTAGAGATGGGATCAGCAGCCTTCTGGCATTAGCTGGAGACATAGAGGTAGTCGGTGAAGCAGCCAATGGAAGAGAGGGACTGGAGAAGGCAGCCAAACTACAGCCAGATGTTGTACTCATGGACATCTCCATGCCCATTATGGGTGGCTTAGAAGCTACACGCCGTATACACAAGGAATTCCCTGAGATAAAGATTCTGATTCTCACCCAGTATGATGATAAAGAGCACGTTTTTCCAGCCATCCAGGCAGGAGCCAGTGGATTCATTAGCAAGACAGCAGCGTCCTCAGAGCTTACTGCTGGTGTTCGTGCTGTAGCTGCCGGAGAATCATACCTATCTCCTGCCATAGCTAAACTGTTTGTGGAGGACTACCAGCGAGTGGCACCACTAGAGGACAAAGACGATCCCTATAAGGCGCTGACCGACAGAGAGCGAGATATGCTCAAACTCGTTGTTGAGGGATACAAGACCAGACAGATAGCAGAGATGCTGGCTATCACTCCCAAGACTGTTGAAGCGCATAAGGCCAGCCTCATGAAGAAGTTGGGCATCCATAGTAATCTGGAACTAGTTAAGTATGCTTTGCGGAGAGGTATCATAAGCTTATGAACTTTACCTAAGCGTGACTATTTATAATCTCCTTTGTAGTTACCCGATGAAGCGGCAAACCTTAAGGTTTGCCGCTTTTCATATCTGTCATCACCCCAAAAATTGGGCCTTTTCCCTAAGGATTTAAGGGTTTATTTTCTCATATCTAAGGGTGAGTCCCGATTCACGTATCGGAGCAAACGATATATCATTAGACACACTAATAAGCGGTTATCGGGAGGTGGGTTATGGAAGAGACTAAAGAGAGAAAAAGACAGATCCTGATTGTGGATGACGAACCTGATTTTGTCTTAGCTTTGCAGAACGCTCTGAAGAGTGAGATGTGTGAGGTTCTCACCGCTGACAGCAAGACGCGGGCGCAGCAGGTAATAAAGACGACAAACCCTGACCTGGTAATTCTAGGTACATTGAGCCCTCGTGGAGAAGCGTTCTCCTTGCATCAGTGGTTGAGAGAGAATCCAAAGACCAAGGATTTACCGATTGTAGTTATCGATGCAACCCCTGAAAAGCAGCTTATCAAAGGATGGAGACGAGATGAGGCGATGTTGATGGATGCCGAAGAGTATCTAGCCAAGCCAATCGAGCCAGATGCACTAGCTGCCCGGACAAAGACGATTCTCGACAGAGCAACTAGACGCATAAAAGTGCTTATTGTGGATGACCATTGGGTGGTGAGGGATGGCCTCAAATCCGTACTGGAACTCCAGACCGATATCGAGGTCATAGGTCAGGCGGAGAATGGCAAAGAGGCGATTAAGAAAGTGGGGGAGCTTAGCCCTGACATTGTGGTAATGGACATAGTGATGCCTGAAATGAATGGGCTGGAAGCGACTAAAGAGATTTACAAGAAATACCCCCGAACCAGAGTAGTGATGCTATCTCAGTACGACGACGAGGCAAACATCCTCGCCGCTGAGCAGATAGGGGCTTATGGATTTATCCCCAAGAGAGCTGCTAGCTCGCAAGTGGTGAACGCCATAAGGGCTATTCATTACGTAGGAGAGCGTCTCCAGAGGCCTTCTCCAGTTTCAGGCTGACCCTAATTGCTGCATGTCATCGTGCAAGGCCATTCAGTATCTAGCCTGTATCTCTCAGGGGGCTA
>Ga0315268_10008705_pt1 | contig 10571 bp, 4 predicted proteins | sample C1_top_MG_FD_204535 | JGI IMG/M metagenome (GOLD analysis project Ga0315268, IMG submission 204535) | Sediment microbial communities from Yellowstone Lake, YNP, Wyoming, USA - C1_top | ecosystem: Environmental > Aquatic > Freshwater > Lake > Sediment | place: USA: Wyoming | collected 2017-08-01 | reverse complement strand
TCGTTAACAAGGATATGCAGAGGGGAGCCGACGCGGGAGAGGGCGACACCGTGGCGGTGATCTTGAGCGTGGACACGAAACCGAGAATCGTGAAGGTCCCGCCCGACCTCAGGAAAGCGCTCGAGGAGTCCCCTGCGGCGGAAGCCGCCTTCGAGGAATTATCATATTCGCATCGCAGGGAGTATGCAAGGTGGATCGAGGATGCGAAGAAGGATGAGACGAGGGCGAGGCGGATTGAGAAGGCGGTGGCGATGCTGTCAAGAAGGACGAAGACGCCCTAGTGAGATGGAGCAGTCGTCAACACTTGCCCTTCCCTCCCGCCAATCACTTTTCTTTGGTCCAGCGTTCGGCTAAGAATCCGTCGGTCGCGCCGAGAATCGCTTCCGAATGTTTCTGAATCCGGTCGACTTGGCTGAGGTTTGTGAGCGCGCATTTAATAACCGTCGGGCCGGTGCCGCCACAGGTATCCGCTTGAAGGCCCTTCTGGCGCAACTCTCCCCCCGTGTCGGCGACAAGGAAGCCAATATCTCGAGGATGGAGAAGGCGATCAAGACGACCGATCCGGATCTCGCCGTCTTCGGCGAACTCTTCCTTTCCGGCTACATGGCGCGCGACAATCTGCGCACTCTGGCCGAGACTATCCCCGGTCCCGCCATCAAGTCCATCCTCAAAATCGCAAAGAACCATTCCACCCACATCATCTTCGGAATGCCCGAACGGGACACTAAGGCCAAGTTGCTCTACAACACCTCTGTCCTTGTCACGCCCGATGGCGTCATCGAGAAGTACCGCAAAATCCACCTCGCCAATTTCGGACCTTTCGAGGAGGGCATCTACTTCGGGCGGGGGCGGGACCCGAAGGTCGTCGAGACGAAGCTGGGCAAGATAGGCCTGATGATCTGCTACGATGCATTCCTCCCCGAACTCGCCCGGACCCTCTCGCTGCGGGGTGCGGACATCCTCGCGATCGTCTCCGCTGCCCCCAACACCAGCAAGCACTTCTTCGACACGGTCCTGCCTGCAAGGGCGATCGAGAACACCGTCTTCGTCCTCTACTGCAACATCGTGGGCACAGAGCTGGGCATGGTCTTCGAAGGCGGGACCCAGGCGATCGGACCGAGGGGCGAGACGATCGGTCTTGCGAAGGGCTTCAAGGAGGACCTCTTGGCGGTGGAAGTGGACCTTGCAGACCTGAGGCCCGCCAGAGACGCGAGGCCGACATTGAGGGATGCGCAGCCCCATCTCGTCGAGGAGGTATTCGGCGCGCGTCACAAGGGGAAATGAGGGAGCTACTGCCGTTCCACCTGCTCGAAGGTCGCTTCCTTCTGAGATTCCTGTCCCGGCTCCAGGTGCTTCTCGCCGTCCTTCTTCTTCCTGCGCCTGAGCAGCAGCAGTAGCAACAGCACGACCACGATGATCACGATGATGACTGTCGCGATGAGGATGACATTGTTGTCCGCCGGGACTGTAGGCGATGGTGTCGTCCCCGAGGCCTCGTTGGAGTAGTTCGATTCCGTCCCCTGCGAGTTCACCGCCGTCACAACGTACCAGTAGGCCCTTCCGTCGGTGAGACCAGTGTCATTGAACGTAGTGCCCTGAACCAGCATCGTGTTGACCCTCGTCCTCTGTCCACCGGACTGCGTCATCCTGTAGATGATGAAGCCTCTCAGATCGGTCAACGCCGAGCCGCCCTCGTTCGTCGTCGGTGGCGTCCACTGCAGTCTCAGAGCGCCGTTTCCGATCACGGAGACCGTGAGCACCGGTGGGCTCGGCCTCCTGAGGATTATCGACGTCGTGTAAGCCTGCGAACGGGTCGAGTTGCCTATGTTGTCGACCGCCCAGATGTGGTAGCTTATCGTTCCGGGGTGCGTCTGGGCAGGCACTGAGAAGTGGTACTCGTCTGACCCGCCGGGACTCATGCTCACGTTGCTGACTCCGCCGTCGACATCCGTATAGTTCAATCTCACGATCTGGACGGTCGTGTCATCGGTGACGGTGGCGGTCACATTGAGCGCGTCTCCGACCCACCACGTCGCCGTGGCGGTGTGCTGGATGCTTGGCGGCTGGAACTGTATCGCAGAGAACGTGTCTGAGGCGGAGTTCCAATTGCCGCTGCGGTCCACCGCAAGGACCCTGAAGGTGTAGATTCCGGGCATCGGCGCCGTGTAATTCACAGCGTATGTCGGCCCTCCCGCCATCGACCGGTTCGACCACGTCATGTCGGGCGCGGTCACGTTCGCGTAGACCCAGGACATCTGGTAATTGTCCGTGACGGTCGCCGAGAGTGTCGTCTGCCGCGGCACGATGACCGGGTCAGGGGAAGCCATCAGGTTGTTGATCATCGGAGGAGTGTTGTCCTCGATGGCGAACTGTCCGGACGCTGAGTTCCAATTGCCGCTCGTGTCTGCCGCCCAGATGATGTAGTCGTGCACACCGACTACGCTGTACGCCCTGGAAAGGTAGTAGCGGCCCGAACCGCCGTCGTAGGGCATCGTGAGATTCGCAATGCCTCCTAGCGGACCTGTCACATTGCACCAGACTTGACCAATCGCCACATCGTCCTGGACCAGCGCGGAGATGTTCACCCTCAGGAAGACATCCTGCGGGTCCGGCGTGGCGGTAACCGCCATGAGCGTTGGGGGCGAAGTGTCGGGAGCGGCTGCAGTGAGGAAAGTCCACGTGTATGGCGACGCGAGCACATTGCCCGGCTGCGAGTCGTCCCTCGCTGTGGCGGTCAGGTTCGCCGAATATTGCGTCGCGGGGGCAAGCATAGCGGAGGGCGTGAATGTCATGAATGCGCCTCCCCAGGAGAACGCGCCCGCCACGGGCGTCCATGTCGTCGTATCCTTGAATGAGAACGAGGACTCGGCGGATGCCAAGTCCATCAGCTCGGACCATCTGATCAGGACGATGGCGCTGGTCGGTACACCGATTGCGCCCGACGCGGGCTGCGTCGAGACCACCGTCGGTCTCGTCGAGTCTATCTCGAATGCAGGGCTGTTGTCATACCCTCTCAGACCGGTTGTATCCATGACCGTGGCATTGAGGTCGATGGTGGCGCTGTCCTCGAACGGGAGCGTCCATGTGTATGGGCTGCTCGTCCCGGGGACGCCCTGGAGCGCGGCTATCGGGAAGTTATACGGGGCACCACCGGTGATTGTTGACCCACACCCTCAGGTTCGCCGCCGAATCCTCGACGTCGTTCGCAGTGAACGAGATGCCGTGCAGCGTCCCGCCGCTCCAGCTCTCACCGCCTGTTGGAATCGTCATGCTAATCGTCGGCGGGTTGGACGTGAGCGTCGTGAATGACCATTGGTATTGCGTCGCGAGCGAGTTCCCCGTGTCCGAGACATCCCCGGCCCCTGTGGACACCGTGGCTGTGTAGGACGTCCCAGGAGCGAGCGGAGCGTGGTCCACGTTGAGCGTGTCGTCAAGCACGGTTGTCTGACTCCAGGAGAATGTCAGGCCGCCTGGATTGGGCGCGAGCGAGAAGGCATTCTCCGTGGCAGTCCTGGCCATCGTCTCGGAGAAGACCATGACGACAGGGACGGTCACCAAGACAGACGAACCTGTGGGCGACGCTGAGACAACCGTCGGGGCGGTTGAATCGACGCGGGGCACGAAGACCTCGCTGAATCCCTTCAGACCGTCTCCGTCGATCACTGTGGCGTTGACTCTCACGTCGTTTGCGTCAATGGCGGGGACATTCCAGGATTGTGAGGTCGCTCCAATAAGCGGACCCGCGATAACTCCGGAGCTCGGGGTCGATGTGTAATTCAGATAAACCGCCAGGTTGGCCACCGGCGTAGCGTCGTCTGTCATAGTCCAGGTCACGAGATGTGACATGCCTCCCGTCCAGTCCTGTACGCCAGACGGGCTCGCGATGGTGATCCTCGGGTTGGTCGGGGGCGGTATACCCTGCTTGTAGACGCGCACACCGTTCGCGCCCGCCACGGCGATGTCGGTCATGCCGTCATTATCCATGTCCCCGAAAGTGACTCCCCAGTACTGTCCCGATATCGGGATGCCAGTCATGGCGGGAGCAGACCAGACCACCGTTCCCCCTGAACCGCCATTGCCCCTTCGATAACCGATTCCCAGAGAACCTGCGGCCCTGGCGTCAGCGAAAACGATGTCTTGGTTCCCGTCCAGGTTCGTGTCACCGAACTCCACTCCGGCGTGCTGCCCCGTCGATGGCAGTCCTGTGTTGGCGGGAGTCCAGGACATCGACCCGCCTGCACCACCGTTCCCGAGCCAGACGGAGACGCCGGCCGCACCGCCAGCGTACGCAGACCCCCCCAGATCCTGGTTACCGTCGTGGTTCACGTCTGCGAACGCGACTCCAAGGTAGACGCCCGTAGTGGGAAGACCGGTGTCGTTCCTCTGCCATCCCCCGGCCGTGCCAGACCCGTCGCCTTTCCACATTTGGATGCCCGCGTTGTTCATGCTGCTCGCCGCGAAATCGAGCTTTCCGTCATGGTTCACATCGGCAACCGCCACGTCGTCCACGTTCAGCGTCGACCCAGTCGGGCCCACGTCCGCGCCCCAAGTGAAATCGCCACCCCCCAGGAATATCATCGGTCCCCATCCGTTCGCGTAGTGCCCCGTCACGATGTCGAGGTCACCGTCATTGTTGATGTCTGCGAGTTCCAGGCCGGCGCACGAGTTGGCGGACACCGTGGTCATCTCGGCCCAGCTCCCGGTCCCATCACCGCTCCACACGTGGATGCCTGCGTTGCCTGGATTGTAGACGTCCTGGCCGGAGACGATGTCGAGGGTGCCATCGTGGTTGATGTCGGCGAACCTGAGCGCGTCGAAGCTCCCCGCCATGGGCAGGCCGTTCGAGGAATTCGTCCAGACCCCAGTCCCGTCGCCGAGGAAGACCCTGATCCCTCTGTTCTGATTCTGGAAGCTCGTGAAACCGATGTCCATGATCCCGTCATGGTTGACGTCTGCGAACTGGACGTCAGCCCAGGTGTTCGACACGGGGAGGTTCACCGATGCAGGGACATAGCCAGTGATGCTGAAGTCAGGTCTCTGGTTCTGCCATACCTCGACGCCGGTGCTGTGGGCAGCGACGAAATCGGTCTTCCCGTCATTGTTGAAGTCGCCCCTGTCCACGCCGACATAGCTGCCCGAGGGCAGACCGGCGGACGTGTCGGTCCAATCGACAGAGCCGCCAGCCCCTCCATCGCCGAGCCAGAGCGTCAAGCCGCCCCCGTAGTTTGCCGCAACGATGTCGAGGTTGCCGTCGTCGTTCGCATCCAACAGGTTGACCCCGATCCACCCGCCGGAACCTGTGTCCAGTCCATTGGAATTCTCTGTGAAAGTCAGTGACCCTCCCGCCCCTCCGTCACCGAGCCAGACCTTAACTCCGACCGCGCTGTAATACCCCGTGGCCACGATATCCAAGTTGCCGTCGTGGTTGACATCGCCGAGGTCGATGCCCATGATCGAGTCCGTGGTCGGCAGGCCGCTCCCGGTGTATGCGTTCGTCCAAGATGTCCCGCCATTGCCGCGCCACACGCGAATCCCGTTGGAGTAGTCGGCGCAGACGATGTCGGGCTTGCCGTCATGATCCAAGGCCCCGACCTTGCATTCGAAGTACATGCCTGATCCCGGAAGCCCTGTCGAACTCCCGGTCCAGACCATCGGTCCCCCGGCGCCCCCGTTTCCCCTCCAGACGCGCACGCCCGAGCCTGTCCCCGCCACGATGTCCATCTTGCCATCGATGTTGATGTCGGCTGCCGTGCCCGCGTACCAGCTCCCCGGGCTTGTTGTCGATGTCCAGAGCATCGACCCGCCCGCCCCGCCGTTCCCGAAATAGACTCCGTCTCCGGCGATGTCGAGGTTGCCGTCGTTGTTGAAGTCCGCGAGGAACACGTTGGTCTGCAGACCTGAGGCCGGAGTGATGCCCGTCGATTCTTCCACGAAGTTGCCGGCCCCGTCTCCCACGAACACATGCATCCCGCTTCCGGGTGCCAGCGCTGCGATATCAGGGCTGCCGTCGTTGTTGACGTCTCCGAAGTCAACGCCATAGTAGTCGGTTGCCCCGGGCAGGCCCGATGTGATGCGGATCCAATCGGGTACCACGCCGCCCCCGTCGCTGGATTGCGGACCGGATCTTATTCCACCGCGGCTACCCGCCCGGATGGATGAGACAAGGGGCACGAGCAGGACGAGAGTCATGACCATTGCCAGAAACATGGCGGGAAGTGCCGGTTTGACCAAATTGCTCACCCGCTCTTTCCGCCGGATTCCCCGCCTTGCCTCTTGTCGTCAAGGGCTTCGGGTTCTTCCGTTTTCCCCTTCATTTCCGCTTCCTCGACGCGCCTCTTCTTCTTTCTGATCAGTATCAAGAATGTGACAAGCACGACGACGATGATCAACACAAGCGCAAGGATGAGAACGGTGTTGTCCGCAGGCTGACTCGGAGTCGGGGTCGTCCCGGATGCCTCGTTTGAATCTGCCGAGTAGACAGCACTGGAGTTCGCAGCCCTGACGACATAGTAGTAGGTCGTGGCATCCCGGAGGCCCGAGTCGGTCAGCTGCGTCCCCTGCACGAGGTTTGCGTTGACTCGGACCCTGGATCCACCTGAGACGAGCATCCTGTAGACCGCGTATCCAGCGAGATCTGTCAAAGACGAACCATCTTCGTTCGTCGTCGGCGCGTTCCACTTGAGGACCAGGGTGCCGAATCCTTGAGGCGTGACCGTGAGCCCCGTTGGCGGGCTTGGTCTGCTCCCTGTGATGGAGGTCGTGTAGGTTTGAGTCCTGGCGGGATTGCCGCTGCTGTCGTCCGCCCAGAAGAAGTAGGTTATGGTGCCAGAGTGCAGTTGCCCAGGAATGATGTAATGGAACTCGTTCGGGCCGCCGGAGGTGGCGGTCATGTTCCTCGTGACGCCTTCAACGTCGGTGTAATTCAGAGTGACCGTGTTGACCGCGATGTTATCGGTGATCATAGCCGAGAGATTGAGATCGCTGCCTGTCAGCCATGAAGCGACCGGGGTGTGCGTGATCGTCGGCGGGGTGGTGTCCACGGCCAGTAGCGAGTCCGCCACCCTTGCCCAGTTTCCGCTGCTGTCGACCGCTGATATGACGAACGTGTGTGTGCCAATCTGTGCGGTCGAGGCGTCGAAGTAGAACGGCGAACCGCCGAGCATGGAATGGTTGCTCCATGTCGCATCGGGGGCGGTGATATTGACGTAGACGGTGGACAGCTGGAAGTTGTCGGTTACTGTGGCGGTGATATTGGTGCTCGATGCCACCTCGACGGGGTCCGGTGTGGCGGCGACTCCGCTTATGACGGGAGGCACGGTGTCACGCACTTCTCGTTGAATGGCGGTTGTCGCCCAGTGACCAGTCGAGTCGGTCGCCCACACCTTGAGGTCGTGCAATCCTATCTGGTCGGGCGTGCCGACCCAGTAGTATCGCGCCCCGGGAGTCATCGTCATGTTGATGCTCGTCGAGTTGGGCATGGTGATGTTGAGCCAGGCGCCTGAGACCTGGTAGTTGTCCGTGATGATTGCCGAGATGTTCACTGGGTTGAGGACCTCGGCCGGGTTCGGGACGACCCTGAGATCGGTGATCGAAGGCGGTGTCGTGTCCCTGACGGTGAACTGTCCCGTGGCCGAGTTCCAGTTCCCGCTAGTGTCCGCCGCCCAGATGGTGAAGGAGAAGACGCCAAGCAGGCCGTAGCCGTTCGTGAGATAGTATCGCCCGGAGGATGAATCGAACGACATGGTCAGATTGCTCGTTCCGCCGATCGGGTCGGTCACGTTGAGCCACGCCTCGCCAACCGCCACGTCGTCCTGGATGAGCGCTGAGACGTTCACGGGAAGATGAACCTCTTGAGGAATCGGCACTGCGGTGGCACTAACGATCGTCGGGGGTGTCGCGTCTGCTGTCGCCGCTGTCGTAAAGGTCCACACATGGTCTGACGCGAGATGATTTCCAGGGTCGGAGTCGTCGTGCGCGGCTGTCGTGATGTTCGCCGAGTACTGGGTGCTTGGGCCAAGCAGCGCGGTCGGGTTGAATGTCATCGTGGGCCCGGCCCAGCTGAACGTTCCAGGCACTGACGTCCAAGTTGCCGTATCTTGAAGAGAGAAAGCGAGTTCTGCCGAGGATATGTTCATCAGTTCTGACCACGTCGTCAGGACGTTGGCGTTCATCGGCACTCCCATGCCGCCCGGGGCGGGATTGGTTGACGATACCGTCGGGACGGTCGAATCGATCTCGAACTGGCCGCCAATGTCGTATCCGCGACCGCCGGCGGTGTCGGCAATCGTCGCATTGAGGACAACCGTCGCGCTGTTCTCCAAGGGAACGGTCCAACCGAACGGTCCGGAATCCGCAGGGACTCGCTGCAGGCCCGCGACCTGGCTGTTGAAAGGCGCGCCTCCGGTGATGGAGTAATTCACCCATAGCATGAGGCTGGATAGAGGATCTTCAGCGTCGCTCGCCGACCACGATATTATGTGAACAGATCCACCGGTCCATGACTCGCCCCCGACAGGCTGGATGATCGTGACCGTGGGGGGCTGGTTGGCGGCGACCATGTCGAACGTGAAGTTGCCGAGGTCGTAGGTCGATTGACCTTTCGAATCATATGCTGAGACGTTGATGAAGTAGGTTCCGAGCGGCACGATAGTTGTATCCCATAGCTGGACGCCGTCGTTGGCGGTGTTCCTCACGATATAAGTCCAACTCGCACCGTTCCCATAGCTGATATTGATGTTGTTGGCGGGCATCGGGAAGTCATCCGTTGCCAGCCACCTCACCTGGACTGCCTGGCCTACGATGTGTGTCTGACCAGGACTGCCTCCAGGTTCCCAGGCGATCACAATCGGTGGGTTATCGGGAGCGATGATCATCTGGAATGAATAGTTGCCCTGGTCCCAAGTCGCCTGCCCCATCGAGTCGTATGCCGAGACGTTGATCCAATACGTCCCGGGAGTCACGCCGGTGGTGTCCCACGAATGCAAGCCGTCATTGGCGGTGTTCCTGACCACGTCGGTCCAACTCAAGCCGGAGCCGTACGAGATGTTGACGTTGTTGGCGGGCATCGGGTTGTCGTCGGTGGCGCTCCATCTGATTGGGATGAAATCACCGACATTGTAAGTCTGCCCAATCGTACCGCCGGGTTGCCATGCGGTCACAACTGGCGGATTATCGATCGGTCCAGACGACTGCCCAAAGCAAATCACCTGTCCCCCGCCCGCGTTCGTCCCCACGCACATCCTCCCGTCCGATATCGCAGGCGATGAGCTCACGTCAGACCCAGTGGCGTACATCCAATTGTAGTTCGTCGGCCTGACTTGGCTCGCGTCGTACGAGTAGACGTTGCCCGCTTTGTTCCCGATGAAGAGCTTGCCGGAGGCTATGCCCGGTCCCGACCACGTCTGTCCTATGTTCCATCGCCACCTCTCTACGCCAGTGGCCGGGTTCAAGGCGTAAAGGTTGCCCTCGATGGAACCGATGAAAACGGTATCGTTGGCGACCGCCGCTGATGAGAAGAAACTCACAGGCGTGTTCGTCGTAGGGAACCGCCAGCTCTGGGTGAGGTCCGAGGCTCTCAATGCATAGAGCTTGTTGCTTGCCAACGTCCCCGTATAGTATCCGTTCCCGACGATTACATTCCCACCGTAGATGACCGGGGAACCGTACATCGCGTTCCCGGTCGCGAACCTATGAAAGTACGTGGCGGTCGGGCCGGGCTGCGTCTCGTTGATCTGATATACGTACCCGTCGCAGGCGGCCAGGTAGACGTAGCCTCCCCATATCGCAGGCGAGGCGAAGAGACCGTAGTTGTTCGGTCCGCCCGAACCGGTCTGGAAGGTCCAGACGACGGTGCCTGTCGCCTGCTCTATCGCGTAGAGTTTCCTGTCACTGCCACCGATGTAGACCCTGCTCCCGGAGACGGTCGGAGACCCATCGCCGTAGTTTAGATTGCCCGTCGGAACCCGCCATTGGACGACGCCCGTCACCGCGTTGACGCCGTAGATCCTGTCACCGCCATAGAAGAGCATCCCGTTTGCGTATGCCGGGCTCGAGGTCACGCCATATCCCCCGCTCGGAGGGGAATCCGTCGGCGTCCTCCAGAGTCTGACCCCCGTGTCGTGGTCGAACGCGTACATCGCGTTCCCGCCCCCTATGTATACCCGGCCGTCCGTGATCAAGGGCGAGCCCCATGTGTTGCCAGATGTGGCATTAGACCAGAGTATGTCCGAGCTCGAGGGCGCCCCCGTGACCGAAGCCCCGGAGTGCGTGACGTTGTACCTGTTCATCGGCCACGGATCTATCGTGGGACCGGCAGGAGCAGGCCCCCCCTTGTTATCCAGATTCGGTGAGCCGACGCCGAATTGAACCGTCCCTCCGCTCGCATATGCGCACGCCTGAGCGATAATCAAGGTCGCAGTCACAAACGCGAGCACGGAGCTGACTTTCTTCATCTCAATCTTCACCTCGTATGTATCGGGCATCTGCCAAGAATGCTTCCTCTGCGGGGGAAACTGGAACCACCGCGAAAAACGGGCCCACAATGGCGAGCCAGCAACGAGACTCTATAAATC
>Ga0315268_10008704_pt1 | contig 10572 bp, 11 predicted proteins | sample C1_top_MG_FD_204535 | JGI IMG/M metagenome (GOLD analysis project Ga0315268, IMG submission 204535) | Sediment microbial communities from Yellowstone Lake, YNP, Wyoming, USA - C1_top | ecosystem: Environmental > Aquatic > Freshwater > Lake > Sediment | place: USA: Wyoming | collected 2017-08-01 | reverse complement strand
CGGACTCGCCACAGAGGAAAGGCAAAACCACCAGATGAAGCGCCTGCCGACTGCTAATCCCGTGCATGTGGCGGGAAAACCGACTGAACGGTTACCTTCTGGATTTGTCTAGAGAAGCTGACATAGTACTCTCAGTTCCTTAGGAAATAACAGGTATTCGCGCCTAACCCCTCGCCCCAGCCGACGCGCTTTCGCGCCTCACACAACATCAGCCGCAAGCACATCGCTTGCGGCTTTTGTTTTCTCCGAGGCTGGCTATAATTCAAGCCAGAGGTGAAAGCAGGAGCACCCACCTTACGCCAGAGCAAATCTTGGATAACGCCATCGCCTTCGGGCGAGCTCACGTTCGGATCATCGAGTCGGCAGAGTACCTGTTGACGCGCAGCCCGTCGTTTGTTGAAGGGGTCATCCTGCGGTTGGCGCTCATCTACTAGCACAATGTTCTTTAGCCCGTGCTCGACGGCCAGGTGATAGGCGACCGAGACTCCGGCAATCCCTGCGCCGCAAATGACGACATCGGCAGTATGGGTCATGAGGCTGCTCCTGAAGCAATATGGCGAAATGGTAACATACATCAGCGCAAATTCAAGCCCGGCGCTTGTCGCTCAACACCCGGCATAGCCCGTATAGGCCATTTGTTAAGAAAAAATAGGCCCCAGGGCCTATACCCTTGACAACACGATTCTACTACACTATAGACAGCGGTTGTGTCAGTTTTCACCACAGGTTTGGCAACCCTCGGAGCACAGTATGAGAACTCGGCTTTCAGCAGAATCCATTCACGGCGATTTCGTCAAGCAGATTGAAGACATCAGCGGGCAGGATTTACTCGCGTGCAACCAGTGCGGCAAGTGCTCGTCGGGCTGCCCGGTGGCGTTTGCGCTCGACCTGTTGCCCAACCAAATCATTCGCATGACTCAACTGGGCCTGGAGGATGTCCTTCAGGCCCAAACCATCTGGACATGCGCCTCGTGCCTGACGTGCGTCAGCCGTTGCCCCAAGGGCGTTGACCTGCCGCGCGTGATGGAGGCGCTGCGCCAGATTGCGATGGAGCGCGGCGCGACGCCGATGTATATTTCCGAGCTGCGCCCCGAGCTGGTGGCCGATGCGCCGCAGATGGCGATTATTGGGGGGTTTAGAAAGTTTACGGCGTAGGTTTGCTTGTTGGTCGCTCAGTTCCCTGTGCAATGACAAGGTGACACAGTGACACGGTGACAAGGAGATTGCTGGCTAATTGAAAGTGACTGGCAAGTGGGTTATATGGAAACGGTGACAGTTTCATCCAGATTTCAGGTCGCGATTCCTCGCGCGATTCGAGAGGTGCTGAGGATTCGACCCGGCCAAAAGCTTCAGGTGATTCAATACGAGAATCGAATCGAGTTGATTTCGCTGGTGTCGGCAAGAGAATTACGCGGTTTTCTCAAGGGGATTGATACGACGGTCGAGCGAGAGTCAGACCGCATATGAATGTGGCGGATTCTTCGGGGTGGTTAGAGTATTTTGTCGACGGGCCAAACGCGGATTTCTTCGCGCTCGCGATTGAAAGGGCTGCCGAGCTAGTTGTTCCATCAGAAAGCGTGCATGAGGTCTTCAGCTGATGTCTGAACCAGGTTCGCGTGTCTGCATTTTCTGTGGACATCTCTTAAGCGGACACAAAAGTCAAGAACATATATTTCCGCAATGGCTGCAAAAACGTCTTGGTCTGGAAAAGCGACCAATCTACCCAACCCTTTATTACGAGTCAGGCGAAGTCAATCGTGTTAGACAGACTAACTTCAATGCATACGTTAGTGGGCTGGTCTGTAGATCGTGCAACAATGGTTGGCTATCCGATTTGGAGACCAGAACAAAGCCCTTACTTGAGTCTCTTGTGGATGGGACTTTTACAGGTGTTATAGACCCACAAAGTTGCAAGCTTCTTGCGCGCTGGATATCCAAAACAGCTTTGGTGCTTCACTCGACTTCACAACAAGGTAGATTTATCCCGGTTGAACACTATTTGGCCCTGTATAAAGGAGAGCCTATTCCCGAAGGCATAGTAGTCTCTATTGCTCCGATTCAAGGGGAAGACGAGTTTTACTGGATTCAAAATCAAAACTGGCTAGGGAGAACACAAGATACGTCTCTAGAGAAATTGAAAGCAGAGTTTGAGCAGACATATAGAATAGTTTTTCGGATTGGAAATCTTGCAGCACGTACTCACTATTGGAAGTTGAGTAATTGGCGGCTGGTAGACTATTTTCAGAGTAGCCTGCGGTATATTTGGCCGATTGGCTCTAACGGGATTACATGGCCACCGCCAGAAAGGAATATCAAGGTTCTTCAAGAACTTGATGAAAGCATCATGATTATGGGCAAAAGGGCAGGCAATAACTGATTACCGAGTAAATGATCGGCTGATAACTGGAGTTCACATGGGCACACCCTATTTTCCCGGCTGCACCTTAGCCACCAAAGCCAAGAACTATGACACGTCCGGCAAAGCCGTCGCGGCGGCGCTCGGGATGCCGCTCGACGAATTGCCCGACTGGCAGTGCTGCGGCGCGACGTTCCCACTTGCCACAGACAACACCATGTCCCTCATCGCCCCCGCGCGCGTGTTGATTCAGGCCGAGCAAACGCACGCCAAGCAAGTCACGACGCTATGCGCCATCTGCTTCAACGTGTTGAAGCGCACCGAATTCTCGCTCCGCAAACACCCGGAGCAACTCGAACGCATTAATTGGTTTGTGAGCACGGACGAGACGACGGCCGGTCAGACGTACACGGGCAAGGTGCGAGTCACTCACTTTTTGCAGCAACTCCGCGACGACCTGGGCTGGAAGGCGGTCGGCGAAAAAGCGACGCAGCCGCTCAAGGGATTAAAGGTTGCGCCGTACTATGGCTGCCTGCTTCTGCGCCCGCCCGCCGAAATCGGCTTGGACGATCCCGACCAGCCGACGATTCTGGCGGACCTGCTCAAGGCATTGGGCGCGGAGCCGGTGGACTTTCCGTTCAAGTGCGAATGCTGCGGCAGTTACCTGGCCGTCAACAAGCCCGACGTCCCCTCGGCGCTTTCCGGCACAATTGTCGAAAGCGCGGCCAAGCACGGCGCTCAGGCCATCGTCACCGCGTGCCCGCTGTGCCAGTACAACCTCGATGCCAAACACACGTTGCCGGTGGTGTATTTCACCGAGCTGATAGCGGCCGCGTTGGGACTCGGACAAATATCAATGACCAATTTCCAATTATCAAAATTCACCATTTGAGAATTGAACATTGATAATTGGTAATTGAGAGAGAAGCATGATAAACAAGGCACTTGTTATCGGCGCAGGCATCGCAGGGATTCAGGCGTCGCTCGACATCGCCAACTCGGGCTACCAGGTCGTGCTCGTAGATCGCCTGCCGTCCATCGGCGGGCACATGGCGCAACTGAGCGAGACGTTCCCCACGCTCGATTGCTCGCAGTGCATCATGACCCCGCGCACGGTCGAGGTGGGCCATCACGAAAACATTCAACTCTACACCTATTGCGAGATTGCGAGCATCAGCGGCGCGCCCGGCGATTTCGCCGTCAAGATTCGACAAAAGGCCAAGTACGTCAACTGGGACGCCTGCACCGGATGCGGCGCGTGCCAGGAAAAATGCCCGTGGAAAGCGCCCGCCGAATTCGAGCGATGGATGGGCGTCCGCAAAGCGATCTACACACTCTCGCCGCAAGCCGTGCCGAACAAGCCCGTCGTCAACCCCGACGTGTGCGTGCGGCTGCAATCCATGGCCAAAGGCGAAAAATTAAAGTGCGGCGCGTGCCTCAAATTCTGCCCCACCAACTCGATTGACTTTGAGCAGAAGGAATCGTTCGTCGAAGAGCACGTCGGCGCGATTGTGGTGGCGACCGGCATTGACCTGTTCCCGCAAACCAGGCTCCCCGAATACGGCGGCGGCAAGGTTCCCGATGTGATTGACGCGCTCGCGTTCGAGCGATTGCTCGCGGCCAGCGGCCCAACCGGCGGCAAGGTCAAGCGCCCCTCCGATGGCAAAGAACCGCATGAAGTCGTGTTTGTCCAGTGCGCCGGTTCGCGCGACCCTGAACATGGCGTGCCGTATTGCTCCAAGATTTGCTGCATGTACACGGCCAAGCAAGCGATTCTCTACAAGCATCGCGTGCATCACGGCCAGCCCTACGTGTTTTACATTGACATCCGCGCGGGTGGCAAGGGCTACGAGGAATTCATCAACCGCGCTCAACAGGATGAAGGCGTGCTGTACCTGCGCGGCAAGGTCAGCAAGATTTACCGCGACGGCGACAAGGTGATGGTGTGGGGCAGCGACACGCTGTCCGGTCGCAAGATCGAGATTGCGGCTGATCTGGTCGTGCTGTCCGTCGCGGCGATTCCGGCGATTTCAAACAACGGGCACAAAATTCCCGGCCTCGATTTGATGCTGGACGCGGATGGATTCTATCAGCCGAGCGAAGCCGAGCTTGCGCCCGTCGAAAGCAACTTGCCTGGCGTATTCCTGGCCGGTGCGGGCATCGGCCCGAAGGACATTCCGGAAACGGTGGCCCAGGCCAGCAGCGCAGCCGCCAAAGTGTTGACCCTGTTCCGGCGAGGAGCCTCGCTGTGACCAAGCCCTACAAGCTCTTTATCCCCGGCCCGGTCTCGGTGGACGACGACGTGCTGGACGCTATGAGCCAGCCCGTGATGCGCCACTATGGCCCCGAGTGGATGGACGTTTACAACGAGACGACGTCGCTGTTGAAGCAGGTCTTTCAGACGCAGAATGATATCTTCCTGGTGCCCGGTCCTGGCACGGCGGGGCTGGACATGGCGATGGGCAGTCTGCTGGCGAACGGTCAAAAAGTGATCGTCTGCCGCAATGGTTTCTTTGGCGAGCGATTGGCCACAGTGGCCGAAGCGAATGGCTTGCAGGTTGTGCACGTGGCCGCGCCTGCGGGCCTGCCCATTGCGCCGGATGATTTGCGCAAGGCGCTGCGCGAGCATCCCGATGCTCCAGTCGTCGCCGCCATTCATCACGAAACGACGACGACGGTGATGAACCCGGTCAGCGAGCTGGCTTTAGCCGTGCGCGAGGCGGGCCGCGTGTTCGTGGTGGACGCGGTCTCGTCGTTGGGCGGCGTAGACGTGCCCGTGGATGCGTGGGGCATTGACGTGTGCGTGACGGCGGCAAACAAGTGCCTCGAATGCCCGCCCGGCCTCGCGATCGTTTCCGTCAGTCCGCGCGCGTGGGAGATGGTCAACAGCCACGAGTCAACGCATCACGGCTGGTATCTCAACCTCAAGACGTGGCGCTGGTATGCGGATAACTGGGGCGACTGGCATCCCAGCCCGGTGACCATGCCGACGAACAACATCGTCGCGCTGCGCACCAGCCTGCGCAAGATTCTGGCCGTGGGACTGCCGGAGCATTTTGCCAAGCACGCGCGCGCCTGCCGCGCCGTTCGAGCGGGACTGCGCAACATGGGCTTCCAATTATTCCTGCCTGACGAGTTTGCTTCGCCGCTCGTGACGGCGGTCTTGCCCCGGCCCGAGTTCACTGCTCACGATTTGCAGACGTGGCTGGCTCAAGAGCGCGGCCTGTACATCGGCGGCGGCATCGGCGAGTTGTCTGGCAAAATCCTGCGCATCGGTCACATCGGCCAGGCGACCTCGCGTGACTATGTGATGGATTTGCTTTTTGCTATCGAAGAATACTTGCGACTCAAGGGTATTGACGTGCCGGTGGGCGCAAGCCTGATCGAATTGTAAGTGGTCACTCATTCAGACAGAGCGAGACACGGATCATGCGAAAAGTTGGCGTATTCATCTGTCACTGCGGAATCAACATTGCCGGTTCGGTGGACGTGGATAAGGTCGCGGAGGACCTCAAGAGCTATCCCGGCGTCGCGTTCGCCACGACGTACAAGTACACCTGCTCCGACCCCGGCCAGCAAATCATCAAGGACGCGATCAAGGAGCACGGGCTGGACGGCGTAGTCGTGGCGGCGTGCTCGCCCGCGATGCACGAGACGACCTTTCGCCGCACGGCGGCTTCCGCCGGAATGAACCCGTATCTTTTAGAGTGCGCCAACATCCGCGAGCAGTGCTCGTGGGTGCATCAGAGCGACAAGGCGCGCGCGACGGACAAGGCGTTTTACACGATCCAGTCCATGGTGGAAAAGGTCAAGCGCAACGAGGCGCTCGACCCGCTCAGCCTGCCGCTGACCAAGAAAGCGATGGTCATCGGCGGCGGCATCGCCGGTATCTCTGCCGCGCTCGACATTGCCGATGCAGGCTATCCTGTCATCCTCGTCGAGAAAAGCGATCATCTCGGCGGCAAGATGGCGAATCTTTCCGGCACGTATCTCAACTTTACCGGTGCGCCCGATTTGCTCCATCGCCGGATTGACCGCGTGCTGAATCATCCGAAACTCGAGGTCAAGGTCAAGGCTGAGGTTGAGCAGGTAGATGGCTACGTCGGAAACTTTAAGGCGACTGTCAGGACCGACGGGCAGACCCAGGCTTTCGATGTTGGCGCAGTCGTCGCGGCGACAGGTTACCAGAGTTACCCGCAGTCCAGGCTGCCCGAATACGGCGGCGGAACAATTCCTGATGTGATTGACGGGCTGACGTTTGAGGCGATGCTCGCGCCCGGCGCAAAGGTCCAGCGCCCCTCCGATGGCAAGACGCCGCGCGAAGTGGTGTTCGTCCAGTGCGCCGGCTCGCGCGACCCGGAACACGGCGTGCCGTATTGTTCCAAAGTCTGCTGTATGTACACGGCCAAGCAAGCGATGCTGTTCAAAGAGCGCGTGCCGCACGGACAGGCGTATGTATTTTATATTGACATCCGCTCGGCCGGCAGGGGCTATGACGAATACGTCCAACGCGCGATGACAGAGGCGCGCGCGCTCTACCTGCGGGGCAAGGTCAGCAAGATTTTCCAGGATGGGGACAAGGTCATCGTGTGGGGCAGCGATACGCTCAGCAATCGCGCGGTCGAAATCGCCGCCGATCTCGTCGTGCTGGCGACGCCGATGGCGGCTCCCGAAGGCGCCAAGGAACTCGCGCAGCGATTGCACATCAGCACGGACGCCGACGGCTTTTACAACGAAGCGCACCCCAAGCTTCGCCCGGTGGAAAGTTTGACGGCGGGCATTTTCTTGGCGGGCGCGGGTCAAGGGCCGAAGGACATTCCCGAAACCGTTTCGCAGGCAGGAGCGGCAGCCGCCAAAGTTTTGCAGCTCTTTAGCCATGACGAGATGAAAGCCGAGCCGACCATCGCGCAGGTGATTCCCGAGCTGTGCGCTGCGTGCGGGCTGTGCGTCAAGGCGTGCCCCTATGGCGCGCGGCAGATTGACGAGATACTAGAAGTGGCGACGGTCAACCCGGAGCTGTGCCAGGCGTGCGGCGCGTGCGCGGCGGCCTGCCCCAACAAAGCCAGTGTCGTCCGCAACTGGACGCCGACGCAGATACTGTTCATGGCCGATGTTCTCGTGTGACGAAGAGCGAAAAACGAAGAGCGAGTAGCGATGTCGCTCTTCACTCATCGCTTTTCGCTCATCGGGGGTAACATGATTGATATGACCTTACAACAGCAAGTCAACGCACTAGCACATGAGACCATTCAGTTGTGCTATCACTGCCACAAGTGCACGGCGGGCTGCCCGGTGGCGCAGGACATGCTTCACGGGCCGGACATCCTTCTGCGGATGGTGCAGTTGGGCCAGAAGCAGGCAGCACTCACCAGCCCAGACATCTGGCTGTGCGCCGGATGCGAGACGTGCGGCGCACGCTGCCCGAACGACATTGACATCGCGCACGTGATGGACGCGCTCCGGCAAATCGCCGTGGCGGAAGGCGTCAAACCGGCCGTGCCCAACGTCAAGCGGTTCCACGACATTTTCCTGACCGTCGTCGGGCTGACGGGCGAGATGCACGAAGCCGGACTCATGGGCGCTTACGAGTTGCTTTCCGGCGACCTGTTCAAGGACCCCTCCATCATGGCATTGGCAGCTAACTTGTTCGTCAAAGGCAAAGTGCCGGTGATCCCCCAGTTCAGCAAGAACCGCGACCGCGTGAAGCGCGTTTTGGAAATGACAAGGAGACAAGGAGACAAGGTGACAAGGTGACGGCGTTCTCCTTGTCCTCGTGTCTCCTTGTCCAAAGCGAGGTAAGGCTATGGAGTTCTCGTACTATCCTGGCTGTAGCTTACATGCCACAGGTCTTGAATACGATGCTTCGACCCGCGCCGTGTTCAACGCGCTCGGCGTCAAGCTGGTTGAGATAAAAGACTGGGTGTGCTGCGGCGCATCGTCGGCGCACTCGGTGAGCGCGGACTTGGCGCTTAACCTGCCCGCCATCAACATCGCGCTGGCGCAGGAAGCCCGTCACGGCGATTTGCTCGCGCCGTGCGCAGCGTGTTTCAATCGCACCAAGGCCGCCGATTACGCGCTGCGCAACGACCCGGCCCGGCGCAAGTCCATCGAAGAAGCCGTGAGCTTTACTTACACGGGCGATGTCCACATCCGCAATCCACTCGACGTGGTCGCGAGCGACATCGGGCTGGACGCAGTGGCGAGCAAGGTCACCCGCTCGCTGATTGGCCTCAAGGTCGTGAGCTACTATGGCTGCCTGCTCGTCCGCCCACCGCACTTGATGGAGTTCGACAATCCCGAAAATCCGACGGTCATGAATCGGATTGTGGAAAAGCTGGGCGCGGACGTGAAGGACTGGTCGTATGCCACCGATTGCTGCGGCGGGAGCGCATCGCTGCCGCGTGTGGACATTGCCACGCGATTGGTGAGCGGACTGGCTCAGCACGCGCGTGAAGCGGGCGCAGAGGCCATTGTCACCGCGTGCCCGCTGTGCCAGATGAACCTGGAAATGCGGCAGGCCGAAAAACCCAATGTGCCGATTTTCTACTTTACCGAGCTGATGGGCCTGGCGTTCGACTTGCCGGATGCGCGCTCGTGGTGGGGCAAGCACCTCATCAGCACAACTCCGGTCCTGAGCGCGGCAGGATTGATATAGCACGACACGAATTGTCATTCCGAGCCGTCTTCGACGGCCTTTAGACCGCCAAGCGGCGAAGAATCTCGGTCATGCAAAAGAGATCCTTCTCCTTCGGTCGCTCAGGGTGAGAAAAAGGATTAGCTCAATCAAACCGGTTCACACAGGAGGACCGACATGTTAGACCAATTAGCAACCTATCGTCGCCTGGTCACACTCAACGATGGCCTGCGGGTGCTCATCCGCCCGCTGACCAAAACCGACAAGGAGCAATTGCTCAAGCTTTTTGCCGACGCGCCGCAAGAAGACCTGGACTATTTCCGCAGCGACGCGAGCGACCCGAAAATCGTCGCCTCGTGGTGCGACGAACTGGACTATGCCAAGGTCTTTCCGCTCGTCGCCGTCGTCAACGACCAAATCATCGGCGATGCCACGCTGCACATCGGCACGGGCTATAGCCGCCATGTCGGTTGGGTGCGGCTGTACCTCGACCACGAGTATCGGCGGCGCGGCGTGGGCGGGCTGATGCTCAGCGGGCTGATTGACATCGCGCGCAAGATCGGCTTGCAGCAGCTTGTGGCCGAGGTCGTGATGAACCAGGTGCAGGTCATCAAGGCATTCCAGAACCTCGGCTTCAAGCAAGAGTTCGTCTTCCGCGATTACTTTATGACGCCGCAGGGCGAGACGCTCGACGTGGCTTTGCTCATCCTGCGGATTGTCGAAAATCCGACGACGTTCTAAAAGTCAAATTTCCGAAAGGCTTGACGCCATGGAAAATAACATTACCAGTTATCGCAAAATGACGACGCTGCCCAACGGGCTGCACGTGACGGTGCGCCTGCTCAATCCCACCGACCGCGACGGGCTGCTGGCGCTGTTCACTTGCGCAACGAAAGACGATCTGCAGTATTTCCGCGACGACGTCACGAACCGCGAACTGGTGTCCTCGTGGGCTGAGCGCGTGGACATTCATCGCGTGATTCCGCTCGTGGCCGAAGTGGGCGGGCGACTCGTCGGGCAAGGCACGCTGCACCGCGGGCGCGGCTACAACCGGCACGTGGCCGAAGTGCGCGTCTTTGTGTGCCGCGAGTTTCGCGGGCGAGGCGTGGGCACGGCGCTCATCCAGGGCATCATTGACGTCGCCAAGCTGATCGGGCTGCACCACATCTTTTCCCTGCCCGTCAGCTCCAAGCCGCAGGACATTCGCGCGTTCGAAGGTATGGGCTTTCGCACCGAAGGCATCTTGCACGACCGGTTCATGGACGCCGAAGGCAACACCTACGACATGCTCGAAATGTCGCTTCATCTCAGACGTGAATCAGGATTTTGATACCAGTCGGGCCCGACCTGCGTGTCGGCCCTGGGCGAACACACGAGTTCGTCCCAACAAGCCAATAAGGCGGTGACAGATGGCAGATATTTCTAACAACGGGAATGGAAAGGTGGGAGCAGTTCTCGTCGTGGGCGCCGGCATCGGCGGAATGCAAGCCTCGTTGGACTTGGCCGAGTCCGGGTTCAAGGTTTACCTCACCGATTCCGGCCCGGCCATCGGCGGGACGATGGCGCAGCTCGACAAGACCTT
>Ga0315268_10008703_pt1 | contig 10572 bp, 7 predicted proteins | sample C1_top_MG_FD_204535 | JGI IMG/M metagenome (GOLD analysis project Ga0315268, IMG submission 204535) | Sediment microbial communities from Yellowstone Lake, YNP, Wyoming, USA - C1_top | ecosystem: Environmental > Aquatic > Freshwater > Lake > Sediment | place: USA: Wyoming | collected 2017-08-01 | reverse complement strand
CCCACTTGCTCCGCATCAGGCGCACATGAATCTGGGGCATCTTCACGCTCATGCGCACCGCCCAATGCCGGGCCGCCCACTTCAATTCCTCGGCGTCATGCCAGCGGCTATTGGCCGCCTTCGCCTTTCCAGAAGCAAGGGTCATACTCTCTGTAACCTCAACAGGGCATTGGCCGCCTTGATGACCTTATCCGCCCCCACCAGCGGGTAGAGGACTTTATAGAGTTCAGTGCGCAACCGCCGCATTTGACCTTCATCCCAGCGGTAGTCAGGAAAATCCTCGAACACGGTGTTGATGGCGTGGGCCTGTTCCTTCTTTACCCCCTGGTGGTCGGTTTTCAGGGCGATGTAAATGGCAAAGGTGTTTTCATCCACCCCCATTTCTTCCCTCTGGGCGTCGGCCTCCACATATTCCTGGGCCAGCTTCTCAAACTCCAGCAGGGCTTGCTGGGTGGTAAGCTGGCGGTCTTCATATGCCTGGGCCAGGGCCTCAGCCCGTTCGCCGATGGAGATAAGGAAGGGCTTGGCGGAGCCTTCCTTGATTACCGTGTCGGTCAAAATTTTCCGCAAGTTTAACACCTTGGTGGTCTCGGAGGCGTCACCATCCCTGAGGGCGGCCAATTCCTTCGGCCCCAGTTCGTGAATCGCCCCCGGCAACTCAAACTCCCCGCCGGTGGTGTGCTGGCGCAATAGGTCCCTGGTCTTGGCGGTGAGTTCTTTATCAACATAGATTTGGTCAGTATAGGCATTGCGGATTAGCCCATATAATTCGGCCAGCTTTTGGTAATCATTCATGAAGGGACGGAGAAAGGCGTCCGGGGAGATGATGTCATAGAGGTTTTGCAGTTGCCGGAAAAACTTGAAAAACTCCTCCCGCCGGGTCTTGTCGGCAAAATGGGCGATGGCCCGCTCCTTGGCTTTGTCATCCCGGCCCTGGGCCAGGGGCAGATAATCCGGCCCCCGCTCCTCCATGAGGTTGGCGAACAGCCGTTTGAGCACCTCCACATTCTGAATGACCGAAGCCACCACATCGGAGTCAAAGGCCAGGGCCTTCTCCAGGTTCTCAAAAATCCCCACGAAATCCAGGACAAAGCCGCAGGGCTTCTTTCTCCCGTCATCATCTTCATAGGGGCGGTTCACCCTGGCGATGGCCTGTAAGAGCACATGGTCCCGCATGGGCTTGTCCAGATACATGCAGTAGAGAATGGGGGCGTCATACCCGGTAAGCAGTTTTTCCGTGACAATGAGAATCTTGGGCAGGGCCTCTTTCTTGATGAACTCCCGGCGGATTTTTTTCTCCGCATCATCACTCAGGTAAAACTCCCTGAGCATGGCCCCGTTAGTGTGGGCCGGGGAATAGACCACCTGAGAGTAAGCCGGGGGCAAATATTTATCCAGCACCCGCTTATACATGGCGCAAGCCTCCCGGTCTACCGCCACCAGGAACGCCTTGAAGCCCATGGGTTCCACATTCTCCCGGAAGTGGTCGGCCACATATTGGGCCACCCGGTTCATGCGGTCGGGGGATTTTATAATTTCTTTGAGGGCCACCGCCTTGTCCAGGATGGCGTTCAACTCCTCCGGGTCGCTGACGCCTTCGGCGGCGGTGAGGCTCAGAAATTCCTTCTCCAGGGTCTCCCGGTCAACCCGCAGTTCCGAGGGGGCCAGGGCATAGTTAAGTTTGACGGTGGTGCCGTCCTCAATGGATTCGGCTATGGAATACTTGTCCAGATAACCCGTCTCGTCCTCCACCCCGAAGACCTTGAAGGTGCCCTTACCCTGGGAGAGTTTATCAATGGGCGTGCCGGTGAAGCCGATGTAAGTGGCGTGAGGCAGGGCCGCCATGAGGTAGTTGCCCAGGTCGCCGCCGGTGGTGCGGTGGGCCTCGTCCACCAGCACGAGGATGTTCTTCCGGGGGTTCAGGTCGGCGGGCACATCGTCAAACTTATGCACCATGGAGACCACCAGCCCCCGGTAATCCTCTCGCAGGATTCTCCGCAAGTCCCGCTTGTTCTCCGCCACTTTGACCTGGGTGAAGCCGTAGCTGGTGATGTTCTTGAAAAGCTGGGCCTCCAGTTCGTTCCGGTCTACCAGCATCAACACCGTGGGCTTCTCCGCCCCCAGGGTCTCCCGCAGGAGCTTGGCGGCGATGGTAATCATGGTGTAGGTCTTGCCGCTCCCCTGGGTGTGCCAGATAAGCCCCCGCCGCCGGGCCGGTTCATGCACCCGCCGGATGACTTTCTCCACGGCCCTGGTCTGGTGCTGGCGCAAAATCACCTTGGTGAGTTCATCGTCCTTGGTGAGAAAGATGATGTAGTCCTTGAGCACCTGCAAAAAGCGGGTGGGGTCGAAAAAGGCTTTGACCTTGGCCTCGTAGTCGCCGGAGACCTCCTCCCGCCAGTTGAACAGGTTCTTGCGGCTGGTGCTCCAGGTGGTCCCATAGAAGAAATCCAGGAGTTGGGTGACCTCAAAGACCTGGGTGGCGGTGAACATCTCCGGGGTCTCCCGGTGGTAGCGGCGTATCTGCTCCACCCCCTGGGCCAGGCCGTCGGGTTTGCCCGCCGCCTTGGTCTCCGCCAGGGCCACCGGGATTCCGTTGATGAGGAAAACCACATCGGCCCGGTTGCGGAAGACCGTGCTCTTCTGCCACCACTCGTCCGTCACCTGAAAGATGTTGTGCTCCGGCTTCTCCAGGTCCACCAGGCGGACATTGCGCTCCCGGTTCTCCTCCGGGACAAACACCGACATCTCCCCCCGGAGCCAGGCCAGGGCGTCCCGGTTGCCTTCGATGGTGGGCTTGAGCAGGGTGAGCCGCCGGATGATGTCCGCCGCCCGGCCTGTGTCCACCACGCCGGGGTTGAGGCGGAACAACTGGGCCTCCAGGATGCCGGAAAAGTAGAGGCCGGTATCGCCCCCCCGGAGACCCAGGGCCTCCTCCGGCTTGAGATACTCCCAGCCCACCCCCTGAGCGTATCTGAGCATGGGGTTTTGCACCGCCGCCCGCTCGCTCATGGGGTGACCTCCGCTTCCACCAGGGGCAGGGCCGACAGCCGCCCGGTCATAAGTTCCTCCAGCATGGCCCGAAAAAGCTCCTCCAGCACCGCCGCCTCCTGCTCCAGGGCGGCGATTTTAGCATCACAGGCTTTCAAAATTCCAGAAATTTCGTATTGCTCAAAAATAGATGGGATGGAAAGTAATAAAGACTCTAAATCCAAACGGGCAATACCTTTGATAGTAGTTCCCCGTTTGCGCCCAAAAAAGAAAACCTTCACTCTTGCTGTCTTAAACTGGTAAGCAATAAAATCAGGATTTACAATTTTGTAATTTAACACTAATCCAGTTAGGTCTTGACTAATGGCAATATCAATTAGATTAACAACTGCCTTACCCACACCAACACGAGTCCCAACAAGAAGATTATCTTTTGGAACTAAGTGAGTTGCGCTATTCTTTAGCCCCACTTTTGAAATAAACCGTTGGCCACAATTCAATAATATGTCATCATCGGAAATAGGTGCACTTGTTGTCCATGGAATATCTCCATCCCAATAGCGGGGGTCATCCGTTGATGGCGTTCCCCCACTAATAAATTCTTCCGAAATCTCTTTCAGCCGCATGATTCGCCAACTCTGGGGGATTTGGCCAATCTCGGTATGCTTGCGAGGTTCGCCACGGGTGCCATGGGTAAAGAGGTAGTCCATGAGGGCGGCCTTGCGCTCCCGCTCCAGGGCCGCCTCCCAACGCCGTGCTTCTCTGGCCTCCTGCACCGCCCGCAAGGCCCTGGCGATGGTTCGCTGTTCAGGAATGGGGGGTAAGTGGATGGGGATAGTTTTGAAATTTGATTTTGTGATTTCCCTGAAAGTTACTCCATGTGCCCTTGCTTGTAATGTTTGCTTATTGCTTTTTATCCAATAAGCTAATAATTCATTATGAACAGTCTCATTTTTGCAGATAGTATTAATGAATCCTTGGTTTGTTGCCATTGGTAGAGTATTGATTACCACTTCACCGATGGTGGCACGACTGGTCATCAACACTGTTCCACTCGGTAACAATTTCGCTCCACAATTTGCCAGACCATCATTAGTAATTCTGCGCTCTGTTCTTGAAATAAAGAGCCCATTCGTTTTAGTAACTTCGCTCGGAACAAGCCAGGGAATGTCACCATCCCAAAAGCCAGGCTCTTTAGTTGAGGGTGTTCCACCGCCGCTTATTTCCCCCAAATCCCCCAAAACTCTTGACCGCCAATGAGCGGGGAATCTTCCCTGACTCATTTTTCCCTCTCCCCAGACAAGCCCAACCTAGCCAGCACCTCGGCCAATTCTGCATCAACCCGCTCTCGTGCGGTTCTGGCGGCGGTGAGGTCGGCCAGGATTTCCGGCAAGGGCCGGTGCTGTGCCCGGTCGCCCACTTCCACAAACTGGGAGGGGCTGAGGTTGTAATCGGCGTTTCTCGCCTCCTCCAGGGTAATCACCCGGCTCAGCTTCTCCTGGGTCTCCCAGCGCCGGTAAACCCCGGCCACGGCCTCAATGCCCTCCGGGGTCAGCACATTCTTGGGCTTCTCCTTGGTGAAAAAAGCGGAGGCGTTCACCAGGAGCATCTGCCCCCGGCGGTCGGGGGCCTTTTCCCGGTTCAACAGCAGGATGATGCCGGGGGCCGTGGTGTTGTAAAACAAGTTATCCGGGAGCAGGATGACGCCCTCAATGAAATCCTGCTCCACGAACGCCTTGCGAATCTCCTTCTCCTTGCTGGCCGACTTGCTCCCGGAGCCTCGTGAGACCGCCCCGGTGTCCAGGACGATGGCGGCCCGCCCGGTGTCGTTGAGGGAGGCCAGCATGTGTTGCACCCAGCCCCAATCGGCGGAAGAGCCGGGCGGGGTGCCGTAGACGAACCGGCCCCATTGGTCATGCTCATAAAAAGATTCATTGTAATTTTTCTGATTCCACATGGGATTGGCCACCACATAGTCGAAGTGCTCCAGCCCGGCTTTCAAGGCGGCGAATCCCGGACGCAAGAAGGTGTCGCCGATGGCGAAAAAGGCGTGGTAGTCGTGGAGGAACATGTTCATCTTGGCCATGGCGAAGGTGGTGGGGTTGAGTTCCTGGCCATAGAGCTTAGGGGCCTTGGGCTTCTGCTCCGGGTGCTGTTGCTCGAAGAGGAGGCGGGCCTTGATGAGGAGACCGGCGGAGCCGCAAGTGGGGTCGTAAATCCGGGTGTGGGGGGCCGGGTCAATCAACCGGGCCATGAGCCACCCCACCTCCACCGGGGTATAGAACTCCCCGGCGCTCTGGCCCTGGCCCTCGGCGAATTTCCGTAGCAGATACTCATAGGCCCGGCCCAGGATGTCAGGCTGGGTATTGTTGAGGCCCAGACGGTGGCGGCTCAGGACTTCAATGAGGGCCGCCAGGTGCTCATCATCGAGGGTGCGCTGGCCGGATTGCCGTTCATTGAAATCCTTGACATCCAGAACCCCTTGCAACTCCGGGTTGAAGCGGGCCACCTCCCGCATGGCGGTGCTGACAAACTGTCCCAGGTCGCCATCGGCGGGATGGTGCCGGAGCTTGTCCCAGCGATATTCACGGGGAATATAAAAACGGATGACCGGCGGGCGGCCCGTTTTGAGGGCGTCCTCATGGTCGAGCTTCACCAGTTCCCAGGCCAACTCCTCCCCACCGAACTCCGCCACCTTCCCGGCAAACTCATCGTCAAACACATCGGACAGCCGTTTGTAGAACACCAGGGGCAGGATGAAGTCTTTGAATTTCGGAGCATCGGTGGCCCCCCGAATCTTACAGGCGGCATCCCACAGCCAGGTCTCCAGGGCGGAGATGTCCAGGACTTCATCGGCGATGGGGGTTATGGGGAGGGAGTTTTGGTTCTTACCCCATGTTGCATTTCCCTTTGGCCATCCTTTCTTCCTTCCCCTTGCCACGGTCTGCCCTCCATGATGCCGCCGGTGGCGGCGGTGAGATGGCCTCTCGGCCCCTGAATCTGATGGCCGCCTTTCGGTGAAATGTCATATTTCAGGAACCCTATCTCAGAATTTTTTGGGGGATTTGTCAAGCTCTCATATCAGTAAGGCTGGCCTTAGCGCAGAGAGCCGGGGGAGCAAATGGCGGTTCCACACCTGGGGCGTTTCACATAGCCGCCTAATGCCGCCGTTAGGTTATGGAGCATCAGGTAATGCAATGGTGGGGGGTGTCAGTTTTGCCTGGGGTGATGATAGAAGGTAATCCGGGGCATCGGTGCTGGAGCCGCAGGTTCTACTCTTTGGGGTTCCGCTCAGAAGGTCTCTCCTCTCCTCGCAGTATCAATACTCCTGGCGGGGCCTCGATGCCCAGACGGACAGGAACCGGCTTGTTGGGTCTCTCAAGGGAGGGCCGACTATCATCTACTTAAAGATATAAAAATAGTGAATTAAATACTTAAGATAGGAAGCGGCGCAGGCTCGGGGGATGAAAAAAGGCCCCGATTTTTCCTAAAAATGGCGCTCGGTGGGTCATCGCCAATCGCCCACCCGAATCCATAAAACTCCGGCGAGACGCCATTTCCCAGCTTGTCATTAAATTTTCTGATAGCCGGGAGCATCCTTTCTGGGGAAGTTTTCCAGGTTCAAATTTTGCACCCCCGGTGCAGGGGAGTTCCTGCCCGGCTTCACTCGTCCTCGTGCCATGTTCTTACTCCTTTTCCTGGCCTACCCTTCCCCCCTACTCTTCGCCCGAAAAGTTTTCTTCGGAATCCTTAGTTGAGTTGGCCTCAGAAATTTCCTCGCCCTGGTTCTGGAGCCGGGGGTTGCCCCCAATTCCCTTCCGGCTCGGATTTCTTCCAAAGCGATAGGGATGGAGGGAACAGGTCTCTATATGACACCGTCTTACCTCGGCGTCATTACCGCAACAACAGTCCAGGCATTTTCGCCGGATAGCTTTCATGGGCGAGTAAAGATGGATTTCCCCATCTTTGGTTCCGCAGGTCATTGTCTCCATGTCTCCTTTTCCTTTGGGCGGGGAGGTCGAGGCTCAGGTTCCTTCCCAACCAGGTTCAGGCCCTCATCAGAACTGTGACAAACTTCTTTTATGGCTTGCTGGCCTATACCTTTTCCTTTCTCTGCAACAACAGGCGGCTCTGAGAGTTCTGCCATATTTCTGTATGGGTATCAGACCGGTGCCTTTGCACGCCGGGCAGTCCGGGTCAGGCTGGGGTGGGGGCCGTATTTCCCCCGCCTTTTTGCGGGTCCAAAACTCTATATCAGTCCATCTGCCTTGTCTCAGAAATGTGTTGAGGCTCGGAATCCACTTACCGTATTCTCTTATCCAGTCCCAACAGTTCACCAGGATGTCCAGGGACGCCATGAGCTCTTCGATTCCCGGAAGGATTCCTATGTCCTCCTGTTCCAGCCAGATTTTGAAAGCTTTTTTCTTGGCTGAGGGGCGTGGGTAAGCTGAGTAGAAAAGTTCAAACTCCGGGGAATATGGCGGCAGGTCAGGTTTTGGTTTTTTGGGTCTGCCTCGCTTTTTTCTTTCCTGACCAGGAAAAAAAGATACTGGATATCAGCCTTCCCCTTCAGGGGAAGGCGGTAAAAGGGTTGGGGGGACAACCGGCAAGTTTGCCGGAACCTGTCTTTTTTGAGGGACTAGAGGGTGTATTTTTGTTGTTTTTTCTCTTTCTCTTGTTTTTGATTCGGGTATCAGTTTATCTACCCGTTCCTGCAACTGTTCGATAAACTGTTCAAATGCCTGTTTCATTTCCCCTTTCTTATCTTCCTCCTTAGCTTCCTTCGGTTTAACATACTTACGCAACAAGGGGATAAGTTCTGAAAAGAGATATGAGGTCGGGAGAGTGGCGGCAATTTTCATGCCCGCCATTATCTGCTTACCGTTTTCGAGCCGGTTGTGCTTGAGTTGGTTCCAAATGAGGACTAAGGACTTATCCTCGTCATATCCTATCAACAGTTTATCTAACAGTTCATTGAACGGTTTAGATAACCGTTTCGTATCCCAGCCAAGGTCTGCCAAGATGTATTGCTTCGGCAGGAGATACAAGCCCAGGCTGTTGGAATGGGGCGAGGTTAAGATGTAAACGAAAAGTAGCCTGCCATCTTCAGATAATTGACGAATCTTTTCGTCATGCCAAAAGTGGGTGAAGATGCGTTGATACCGCACATTAATCTCCAGCGGGGGCCTTAACTTTTCCCCTGGCCTGTTCCTTCCTCTCCACCTGAGGGCGAGACTGCATCCACTCCTGGACTTCGGAGAGCAACCAACCCACCGTCCTGCCGGACAACTTGCGCCGCCGAGGAAATTTTCCATCCCTTTCCAGCCTCCACAGGCTTGAGGGGGAAAGGCCAACCATTTCACGAAGTTGCGGATACCTAACGATGGAGTCCTGCATAAAAACCTCCAGGTTACTGAGGGTCCAAAGAATCCCCCAGAGAATACATTTATAATCCATGATTGTTATTGGGTTGTCAACAGACAAAATTTAAGAGAAGATGCAAAATATGCATAATAATCAAGGAGATAATACCCAGGATGATTATGGTAAGGCCATAGCATTATGAAATCATTATGAAATGTATGAAATGGCGGCGAATCTTCTTTATGAAAAAATATTTATGGGGAGAAGAAAAAACCGAAAAGGAGATACAGAGGAAGTAATGGCAAGCAAAATCTAAACAACTTAAAGTATCTTGGCTTATGGCATAAGCAACGCCTCCGCTATTGCTTTCTCCATTTAAGCACCGTTACTTTATCTTCGGCCCCGCCGATGAAGGCCGTAAGTCTGCGGCCCCAGGCTTCCAGGGCCTGCCGCTTCTGCGAATCATAAGAATGGCGGTCATAAACGGCGGTCACGCCCCGCTCCACATGGTTCAGAATCTTGCTCACCACCAGGCGGGGGATGCCGCAAGACCCGGTCATGCAGGAAGCCGATGTCCTCCGCAAGTCGTGGGGGACAAAGGTAAAGCCCAGGTGTTCCAGGCCGGGCCGTCTAAGGGCGTGGTCAACTGCTTCGGCGGTGATGTGGTTGTCGCCCCGTGGGGAGGGGAAGACCCAGGGCGAATCCCCGGCCAGGGCCTTGGCCGCCTGGAGAAGTCCAACCGCCAGAGGGGAGAGGGGCACCCGGTGGGGAAGGCGGTTCTTTGATTTCTGCGCCGGGATAACCCACCACCCTTCCGCCAGGTCAATTTCATCCCAGGCCGCCGATATGATTTCCCCCTTGCGCTGAGCCGTAACCAGTTGGAGCTTGAGGGCCAGCTTCGTTCCCTCGGCCATCTTCGCCCCTTCCAGGCCATGCCAGAAGGCCCGAATCTCGTCCGTGGTCAACACCCGGTCCCGCCGTTGCTCCGGGGCCGGGGCCTGAATAGCCATACAGGGGGAGGCGGGCACAATGTCCCGGCTCACGGCGAAATTGAACATCTTGCGGATGACCGCCAAGGTGCGATTGGCCATGATGGGTGCGCCCCGGTCAATTATCCCGTCCAGGAGTCGGATAACATCCCGCCTGCTGATGTCTCTGGCCTTGCGCTGTCCCCAAGCCGGAACCACATCTAAGTTCAGGATGCGCCTGTCCGCCTGCCAAGACCGCTTCCTGGGCTTGGCCCACTTTTCCAGATATTCAGCCGCCAGGTCTGCGACCGTGGGGGCTTTCCGTTCCTCCTGGCGCTCGGCCACGGCTTTAGTCCCTGGGTCAATGCCCTGGGCCAGCATCTCTCTGGCCTCTGCAAAACCCTTGTGGGCTTCTGCCAGGCTCATGCGTGGGTAGTTGCCCAAGCTGAGGCGGCGGGGTTTCCCCTGGAACCGATACAGAAAAACAAAGGTTTTGACCCCCTGGGGAGTGACCCGGACGCCAAAGCCTCTGCTTTCCCAGACCTCGTAGCGGGCGGCTCTGGGCTTCAGGTTGCGCACATGGGCATCGGTGAGTTTCATCGTGTCTCCTTTCCGGGGTATTTCTCCGGGGTAGCATTTGGGGTAGCACTTTTTTGGTTGCAGTCAGTGAAATTTCAGGGAACCTCCTGAAAGGAAGATAGGGGAAAAAACTATGATTGTCAAGGGCATACAAAAGTTTTTGGGAATTTTCTGGAAGGATGGGAAACGGCCTGAAAGGCTATTTGCCGTCACTCTTAATCACTAGGTTTGGGGTTCGAGCCCCCGACGGCCCACCAAGTAGAATCAAGGGGTTAGCCAAAGCGGCTAACCCATTTTTTATTTATGGCTGGCATTCTGGCTAGCAAAATTGAGGGCGTTGGGGATATATTGACCTAACTTAAAACCTGGCACAATCGCTGGGGGCAGGCCGCGACGGCGGGGTGGCGATAACGGCTCTTGCAGCAGTAAGAGTTAGGAGAAGCGTTAAAGCGGGTGAGGGGCTATTTCGGGCTGGCAAGCCTCCTGAGGCTCAGTGGCACTTAAACAGATATAAATTGCCGGGAGGGTTGCCCCGCCCCGGCGACCTTGTTTGCCCTTAGATTGCCACATGGCATGAGGGCCTGATTCACGGATTCCCTATTTATTCATTTCTTTAAAGATTCCCGTTTGGACAACAGTTGGTATTTCTCGATCTTGTGCAGTAAGGTCT
>Ga0315268_10008701_pt1 | contig 10573 bp, 12 predicted proteins | sample C1_top_MG_FD_204535 | JGI IMG/M metagenome (GOLD analysis project Ga0315268, IMG submission 204535) | Sediment microbial communities from Yellowstone Lake, YNP, Wyoming, USA - C1_top | ecosystem: Environmental > Aquatic > Freshwater > Lake > Sediment | place: USA: Wyoming | collected 2017-08-01 | reverse complement strand
CAATCATCCCGACATCTTGAACCAAATAGATAAACCTCCTTGATATTTTCCCCTAAAGGTAAAATCAAAGATAAAAATCTCTCTACGATGACTTCATCATATAACTTCTGATTCTTAATCATATGATTTCTTTGTTTAACATCGTCTCCATTTTCATAGAGAGCCAGAAACGTATCCATCATATCCGAATCAAGATAAAAGTTCAAATGGATATTTGTACCCCGATTGCATGGCTCCACCGATCCCAAGATTAAACGGGAGATTCAGAACAATGGCTCCTTTAGATTTAGCTATCTCCGAAGTGAGATCCGTCGATCCATCATTCACCACTAACACATCCGCCTGGAAAAGATGGGTATGAACCTCCTCCACCACCTTTCCCACCGATCCCTCCTCATTGTAAGCAGGGACAATCACTAAGATATTTCCTTGATCCTCCATGGAGATATTTTTATCAGATTGGCTCTACTTTATCAAGTCTAAAAGCCTCCAAAAAGCTTGAATTGGATTAATGAGGAGATTAAAAAAACCCAAATTGGAAAACTTTTTCTATTCGACAACAATTATAAATATTGAAAAGAATTAAAAGCTTTGATATGATGCCTTTAAAGATGGAAAGGATAATATCAAATGAAGATGGAAAAAGAAAAGGTTTTTAAGTTAATAGAAGAAGTCTTAAGCCGAGATTCCCGTCTGGTTTTTGCTTATACCTATGGCTCTTTCGTTTCGGAAGAGGCTTATAGGGACATTGATATAGGAATCTATGTTAAGAACCCTGAGGAGAATCCTTTTGTCATATCGTCCGATATTAAAACTCAATTATCCCTTCTTGCAAAAAAAGAAGGGTTAACCTTTACCGCAGATGATTTTGATATACGGATTATCAATGACGCTCCATTTACTTTTATGAAAAGAGTCTTCACGGAAGGAATACTTCTTGTCGATAATGATTCTGATTTGAGGACGGATATCATAGAAAATGTTTCCTTAAAATATCGGGAATGTACTGGATTGCTTGCGGAGGCTTCCTTGGGATGAAAATCGATATTGAAAAGATTCAGAGATACCTTGGAGAAATTAAAGCCCGTCATCATGAGATCGAAGAATTATTGCTGCGCAATGCTGATGCAGAGATTCTCAAGGAACCATGGGTATTGAAGGGGTTAAAATATACTCTTGTCGAGATTGCTGAGGCGATGGCAAATATACTTCAGCATATCCTTGCAAAAGATATGGGGGAACCGGTCACTGGGTATGTTGAGACCGTTATAAGGGCAGGACAAACAAACATCTTGCCTGAGTCTCTTTCTAAAAAAATTAAACCATTTTTCGACTTCAGAAACTCATTAATCCACAGATACTGGTTTATTTCAGACGATAAACTTCTCCTTTTGGTTAGAGAAAATATTTATGATTTTAAGTCTTTTATAGAGGCCATAGAAAACTACATCCAACATAAATAACACCTCACTCGCTCCTCCACCACCTTTCCCACCGACTCTTCTTCGTTGAAAGCGGGAATGATCACTAATACTTTCTTGCCATATTCCAAATATATTTTCTCCTATTACTCCATTATATTCATCTATAAGGTGGGGGTTTCTTTAAGGCACTGCCATTCCCTTAAATCATCTATTACGATTTTTTCGATACCAATCGTAGACAATCCTCAATCCCTCCTCCAAAGGGACCTTTGGAAACCACCCAATGGCATTTATTCTCTTGATATCGAGAAGCCTTATCGGATTTCCATCTGGTTTGGTATGATCGTAATGGATAAATCCGTTAAATCCCGTTACATCCTTTATCAATTCCGCCAGTTCCGATACAGTCGTATCCACCCCAGTTCCAACGTTGATCGGTTCATTCTCTTGATAACGATCCATTAGAAAAATACACGCCTCGGCGAGATCGTCTACATATAAAAATTCCCTTTTCGGCTTACCAGTTCCCCAGACGGTAACAACCTGATTCTCTTTAATTTTAGCTTCGTGAAACTTTTTGATCAACGATGCTATGACATGTCCGTCTTCATTAAAATTGTCATTGACGCCATAAACATTTGCCGGTATAACCGAAATGAAATTGGTTCCATACTGTCTATTATAGGCTTGGCACATCTTTACCCCTGCAAGTTTTGCCATTCCAAAAGACTCGTTTGTCGGCTCGATTGGCCCGGTGAGGAGGTATTTCTCTTTCATAGGCTGTCCACACATTTTCGGGTAAATACAAGAGCTTGCCAGAAAGAGAAGCTTTTTTACCCCGCATCTGTAGGAAAGATCAATCACATTCGTCTGGATCATAATGTTCTCATAGATGAACTCGGCCGGATAGGTGCTATTGGCATAGATCCCACCGACTCTGGCTGCAGCAAGGAATACATATTCAGGGCTTTCTTTTTTGAAGAATTCTGCTACCTTAGTCCTCTCTGTTAAATCCATCTCCTTGTGGGTTTCTGTAATAATATTTTTATAGCCCAGTGATTTGAGTTTTCTAACAACTGCCGAACCAATGAGCCCGGTATGGCCAGCCACATATATATTTGCATTCCGGTCCATTCTAAATGCCTCTCGGTCTATGTATGTTTCTCCAAAAATTCTTTAACTGTATTCATGATATATTCAATTTCCTCTTCACCGATATCCTGATAAACCCCGATGTGGAGCCCATTGTTCCCAATATATTCAGCATTTGGAAAATCACCAAGTTTATAGTTCAGAAACCTAAACCCTGGGCATTGGGTGGGCATCGAAAGGAAGAGACTCCGCGTATCAATCCCTTTCTTCTCCATAAAGTCGACAAGCTGATTGCGGGTAAATGGCGCATCTTCTTTTATTAATATAGGAAAAGCATGGGGACCAATTTTTTCATAAGGAGCTTCGGATATTGTATATAGATACTCTTCATATCCCTCAAATTTCTCAATCATCGTGAGGAGGGTCTTTCGCTTTTTCTCAAGAATCTCATCAAATATTTCGAGATTCCCCAAACCAACCGCCGCCTCTAATTCGTTCATCTTGGATGAAAACCCTATTCTTTCGAACTGAAATCGAATATCCATTCCATCGCCCGATTGAAATCTCTTAGAACAATAGCCCGAGCTGACATTCAGGACACAACTCTCACATTTACATGCCCTGCCATGAGACCTTAGGGATCTCAGGATCTCGGCAAAATCAGACCGATCCGTGACAACAACCCCTCCCTCGATGGTTGTGATGATATGGGCTACATACGTGCTGTATGCAGCCATATCTCCAATAGTCCCTATATTTCTCGCTTTATATACAGCCCCATGTGCTTCAGCCGCATCCTCTATGACATAGAGATTGTATTTTCGGGCAATCTCGACAATGGGATCCATATCGGCTGGTTTTCCCATAAGGTGAACAGGCATGATCGCCTTTGTTTTCTCTGTGATTCGATCCTCGATTTTATTCGGATCGATATTCAATGTCTTTCTATCAATATCTACGAAAACCGGGGTATACCCTGCCTGAAGAACCGCATTTCCTGTGGCTACAAAAGATAAGGCTGGAGTAATGACTTCGTCTCCCCTTCTTGCTCCGAAATCGTATAACACGGCCAGGGCAAGGGCATCTGCATCGGTGCCAGTGCTCACCGCCACAGCTTCCTTTGTACCAACAAGTTCAGCAAATTTTTTCTCAAATTCCCTGACCAACCTGCCAGTCGAAACCCTGTTTGAATTCAATGCCTCCATGATAAGAGATTTTGATCTTTCAGTAATAGTAACTGTTCCAAAAGGAATTCTCATATGGCTCCCGTTTTCATACAGGGTTTTCTTCCAAATACTTCCTCTTCAGCCTTTTCGTTAATCCCCTTACAATCTCATCAAGGACTTGTTGACCAAATTTCTCTTTGATCATGCTCTGGTATCTTTCGTTGCTATAATACTTCACATAGGCTTCATCGCGAAACTTTAATACATCGATGGCATTGACATATCGGGTCTGAAGGGGAAGATGTTCATAGGAGTAAGGGGAGTAGCCCTCCCAGGTTTCAGGGAGTTTCCATCCTTCCCTGAGGGCTTGGTTAAAAAGTGGGCTGCCAGGATAGGCCGTAGCACAGTAAAGGTTCATAAACTCGCACTTCAACTCCATAGCCAGATTTAGGGTATCTTGCATCGAGTGGAAGTCATCTTCTGGAAGACCGACGATGTAGTTGCCGATAATATTGATGCCTATCTCTTTAGTCATTTTTATTACTTCTTTTATTTTTTCTACCGTAATGCCTTTGTTAATACTTTTTAAAACTCTATCATTCCCAGATTCAATCCCATAAGCCAGCCATGTGAAACCAGCTTTCTTCAGTTTCTTCAATAATCGTTCGTTGACGGTATTGATCCTGGCATAAGCCCAAATATTTAGCGGATAGCCTCGTTCAATCAGCAGGTCACATATCTTCAAAACATGTTCTTCCTTCAACACAAACATTTCGTCAATAAACTTTATATTTTTGACACCATAAGTGCTTACTAAGAGATCTATCTCTCCAACAACCTTCTCCGGACTTCTATACCTTATGCCAGGTTTTCCAAAAATGGCATTGATACAACAGAAATGGCAATGAAAGGGGCAACCCAGGCTTGTGTAGATGACAGCGTAGGGTTCTCTTTTCTGACCTGGTTCCTGGAAACAGTGCCAGTTGTGGGCCCTGTATCGCTCCATTGGTAGCAAATCCCAGGAGACATAAGGGAATTCCCCATCAAGATCATGGATAAGAGGTGCCCTTCCATTTGCAATGATTTCTCCGTTTTTCCGATACCAAAGCCCTTTTATATTTAATTCTGCCTCCTTCTCATCATCACCTTTCATGGCTTCGATGAGCTCTGCAATGGTGTAAAACCCTTCGCCCTCGCAAACGAAGTCTGTCTTTTCTTCCTCCATGGTTTTTTTAGGCAATGCACTTGGGTGTAATCCAGATACAATAGTCTTGATTGACAGCCCTCTTTTTGAGATCTCTTCCAATATCGCCCTCACTCCGAGCATATTCATAGTGGACGCTGAAGGATTGGTTCCCGAAACGACGATTCCTGCAAGAAGGGGATTTATCTCAGAGATCCTATCGACAACCTGGGAAGGACTCAACCTCTCCGCCTCCGCATCAACAATCTTAACAAAATAGCCTCGTTTACGAAGGAAGGTGGCAATGAGTCCTGCCCATAGGGGTGGTTCAATGGCGGTCAATGAATTTTCGCTAAGCTCACCATATAACTCTTTCTGGCTGCCAGGTTTTAATAGGAGGATATCAGGTCTTTTCATTTCTTAGTCCCTCTCAAGTACTCCTTTGCGATCTCAAGCCTTTCAGGTGTCCCAATGTCGAGTAACTTTTTCTCAGTGACGTATCCATAGATACCCTTATCCAAAATTCCTGGAAAGATATCATGCTCCAGAGATCGTTTCTCGCCAGAGGGTATCTCTTTGAGAATCTTTCTATCAAAAAAATAGATGCCGGTATTGACAAGGTCGTCTCCATGCATTATGACTTTCTCACTGAAACCAATGATTTTCTGATCTTTGTCCAATCTCACCACCCCAAAATCCATAGAGTTTTTTATCGTCGTCAGAACGATAGATATCAAAGCCTTTTTCCTGATATGAAAACTGAGAAAATCTTTAATATCGATCTCACAAAGGGAATCACCGTTTAAAACAATAAATGTATCACTCTCTATAAACGACTCGGCATTCTTTACGGCGCCTGCGGTCCCCAAAGGTATTTTTTCCTCGGAGATCAAAAAAACCAATTCACTACGCTTAGTCTCATAATATCTTCTGATAAAATCCCCTTTAAAACCGGTGCAGAGGATGAAGCGAGTGAAACCATAACGCGCCACATAATCTATTAGGATGTCCAGAAAGGGCCTGTCGTTTATCTCCGCCATTGATTTGGGACGGTCATCTACCACGCTATTCAGCCTCGAACCCAAACCACCGCAGAGAACCACCACATCGATATCTTTTGCCCTAATATCCCTCATAGGAACCTAAAAATACTGGGGTGTAATATTGGGTTCATAAACCACAATCTGACTGCCATGGTTTTCGAACTTAAATGGAACATAGAGCAGTTCGTGGAGTCTCTGTTTGATCGGTGGTTGTTCCTCAGGCCTTGCAAATAGAAGCATGAAGCCACCGCCACCCGCACCCAATAGCTTTCCACCCAATGCACCTGCCTCCCTTGCCGCCTCGTATATCTCATCAATATGCGAAGTGGATATCTTCTCGCTTAAGCTACGCTTGAGGCTCCAGGCTTCATGTAACATCTTCCCAAATTCGATGATAGAATCATTGCTGTTGAGAACGGATACCGCCTCATCGACCATCTGCTGAATGATAGAAAGTTCGCGTCTCTTTTTTGGGGTATTCTCAATCTGTGCCTTTGCAATCTCACCGGCATCTCTTGTAAAACCTGTAAAGTAAAGCATTAAATGGTCTTGCAAGCATTGTAACCTCTCTTTACTTATTGTAATGGGAATCATTTGAAAGTTGCCTTCTCTATCGAAGGTGACCTTATTAAATCCACCCATCGCAGCATGGACCTGATCCTGATACCCTCCATGTTCTTTAAGGATATTCCTCTCAATGTGTATCGCCTCAATGGCCAATTGTTTCTTCGTCGGCATCATACCTTTCAATGCATAAATGGCGTGGAGGAGTCCGACCGTAAATGAGGAACTGGAGCCAATCCCTGTCCTGGCAGGCATGTCCCCATCGTGATGGATCTCCACCCCCTCTTTGACCTCTAAGTATTCCAGAACGGCCCTGACAGCAGGATGGGCGATTTCAGAGATGTCTTTTGCATTCTCTATTCGAGAATATACAATTCTATATTTATGTTCAAAGAATGGCGGGAGATACCTGCAACTGATATAGCAGTACTTGTCAATGGTCGTCGCAAGAACTGCACCCCCATTCTCCCTATACCAGACAGGATAGTCTGTTCCACCCCCAAAAAAGGAGATTCGGTATGGAGTTCTGCTGATAATCATAAATCTCCCCCCTCCCCTCGAACAAAAATGAATGAATTTAATATGATCTAAAACATTTTCCTTTCCGCTCCTTACACATTTGAAAACTGTCTATTTCTCAAAACTTGATATCCCTTTATTAATTCCGAGATCCCATCTTGTAGAGAGAAAACAGGTTTAAACCCTGTTGCTTCAATCTTGGCATTGCTGACAATATAATCTCTCTTGTCCGGATCTTCTCCAACAGATGCCTCCGTAAAATAAAAATCCGGAACTTGTTTCTTGATCTCTTCACATAATTCCCATTTGCTTAGATTTGCATTGCTCAATCCTACATTATAAGGTCCTCCTCTCATTTCACTAAAATGCTCAAGGCAATGGATAAAAGCTTTTGCCGCATCACGGACATGAAGATAATTTCTCTTGAAGTGCGCCTCAAAGAGAATTAAAAACCGGTCATTTACAGCACGATAGGTAAAATCATTAACCAGCAGATCCAGTCTCATCCGGGGACTGATTCCAAATACGGTGGCCAGTCTCAATGTGATGGAGTTACCTGAGTCAAGTATAACCTGTTCAATCTCGGCTTTCAGTTTCCCATAAAGGGAGATGGGGGTCAGAGGTGTCTCCTCTGTGCAATAGACACCCTTCTCACCGATACCATATCCACTATTGGTGGTCGGAAAGATGAGGAGTTGATCTATACTTCTCAAATCTAAAATCATTTTTACCGCATCATAATTTGTTGTCTTTGCTCCAATGGGGTCTTTTGAGCAAAGAGGGGCGCCTGTCAGGCAGGCTAATGGGAAAATAACATCCACTTTCTTGAGCTGTTCAGAGATCAAATCTCGATGACGGGCATCTCCACGGATAATGGTTAACTTCTTATCCTGACAACAATCTAATAATGAAACCTGCTGATACATGAAATTATCAACCACGACCACCTGATACCCTTTTTGGAGTAGAGCCGGAACCAGAATGGACCCGATATATCCCGCTCCTCCGGTTACTAATATCTTAGCACCCATTGTCCTCCTCGCTTTAATCCTATCTATACTCTTCAATGACTTTAATAATACTTTCTTCATCCAAATTGTTTAGTTTATGCAAATGCTCCCTACTTCCCATATCGAAAATATAGGTGTCTTCAAAACCCATCCTTTTAATTCTGAATTTTGAGTTTCTTCTGGTCAGAATATTTGTGACCAGGCTGTCCAATCCTCCTTTATTGATAAATGCCTCTTCAAGAGTGACCACATAATCATATGGGTTGATGGTTTCAGAAAACAACTCTTCGTTCAGGGGCTTAAGCATAAAGAGGTCAATCACTCCGACTCGGATTTGACGTTCGTTCAATAGGTTGGCAACTCTGAGCGCCTTATGACTCATATAGCCTGTGGAGACAAGACATATCTTCTCCCCCTTCACCAATTCTTTAAATCCATTTTGAAACTCTGAGTCCTTGATACTATCATAAATTTGGGGCAAAGGCTTCCCGTCCAGCCTGAGGTATTTAGGTTTTTTTATTCGAATGGAATAATCAACAAACTTTTCGGTTAATTTCAAGTCACTGGGTGAAAATAGGGTCATATTGGGAAGAGATCTCATTATGGTAATATCTTCGAGACAATGATGGGTTGGCCCTGAAACATCGTAGCTCAACCCTGCACCCACTCCAATTAAATTGATATTGATCTCTTTTAATTGACCATGCAATGAGAGATTGATCCGTATCTGTTCATAGGCTCTCATGGTTAGAAATGGGGCGATCGCATAGGCATAAACTGTAAATCCCTCCAGGGCTAAACCCGTGGAGATATTGATAAGATTTTGTTCTGCAATCCCTACATTGATAAACCTATCTTTAAACTTTTCCCTAAGCCTATCAAGCTTAGGCGAACCAAAATCAGCTGAGATGAAAAAGAGGGTCGAATCTTCGTACATTCGATTGTAAATCCCCTCGATAAATACATCTCTCATTGTTTTTATTTCAGCCTTCATTTCAACTCCGCAAGGATTGCATCGATCTCTTCTGCCTTTAGATTCTTTACATGGCTTAAAGCATCTGTTTCGAGGCTGGGAACGCCCTTCCCTTTTATCGTATGGGCAATCAATACCTTGGGCTTATCCTCCTGATCTTCTCTCAATGCAACTAAGGCATTATAGAGTGGGTAAACATCATGTCCATCCACTGTCTCTACCTTCCATTTAAAAACTTTGAACTTCTCATCCAAAGGTCCCAAATCAATCACATTCCGACAGTAATCAAGCATGCAGACTTTGTTATGATCAATGATGACGATTAGATTATCCAATCTGTGTTCTCCTGCAAACATCACCGCTTCCCATATTGAACCTTCAAACAATTCTCCGTCGCCAAGGAGGACAAAAACTTTCTCACTTCTCTCTTTTCTTTTTAATGCTAAAGAGATACCACAAGCCACTCCAAGGCCATGGCCCAGAGCACCATTGGTTGTTTCAAATCCGGGGATGATGCAATCTGGAATGCATCCTAAAAATGAACCCTCTTGCCCCACCCTGCCCAATTCCTCTTTGTCAAAATATCCCAAGTCGGCCAATATTGGATAGAAGGAAATAGCTCCGTGGCCCTTGCTGATAATAAATCTGTCCCTATTTTCCCATTTTTGATTCTTCGGATCATACTTTATAATTTTGCCATAATATAATGCAACGAATATTTCGACGGGAGAAAGAGAAGACGCAAGCCGTGTCTCTGGAGCAATCTTATGTATTTTTAAGGTTTCTTTTCTCACCCATGAAGCCTTATGTCTCAAATATTCAAATAAATCAGAATTAGGATCCATTCAAATCTTTCCTTTAGAAATTTGTCGGTGAAATTCTTCTTTTTCTTCTAAACTCAATATATGAATTACAGCATCCTTTAAATCTCTCTTAATGAAAGTTGCATTCGTTGTCCGTTTCTCTTCTGCCCCATAACCTGTTTCAATAAGAAATGTTTTAATACCTAAGCGTTTTCCAGCTTCGATATCCGTATTTTTGTCTCCTATAAGAACTATTTCATCCATTTGATAATTATTTTCTTCAATAACATCCTTTAATAACTTTGTATTTGGTTTTCTGCAGAGACAATCCCTTGTAAATTCTGGGACGATGCCGTTAGGATGATGCGGACAATATAGGACTTTCTCGATTGAAATCCCTTCCTTTTCAAAAATATCCACCATATACCGGGTCAAGTGATGGAATTGCTCCACAGTGAAGTAACCTTTTGCTATACCTGCTTGATTTGTTACGATATAAATCTTAATCTTATGTTGTGTTAATAGCTTAAGGGCTTCGAGAGACCCAGGAATGAGCTCGAAATCTTCAACCCTGCTGATATACTCTTTCTCCTGATTTATTGTCCCGTCACGGTCTATAAATACCGCTTTAATTCTACGAATCTGCATTTCTATCTGCAACATTCACTTGATTTTTATATCCTTTAATAACCGCCTTATCTTTAAATAATGCGCTTATATAATCACAACTCTTTCATCTTTCACTGCCATCTTATTCAGCAACTCAACCTTATCTTCTACTTCGATAATATCTGCA
>Ga0315268_10008700_pt1 | contig 10575 bp, 7 predicted proteins | sample C1_top_MG_FD_204535 | JGI IMG/M metagenome (GOLD analysis project Ga0315268, IMG submission 204535) | Sediment microbial communities from Yellowstone Lake, YNP, Wyoming, USA - C1_top | ecosystem: Environmental > Aquatic > Freshwater > Lake > Sediment | place: USA: Wyoming | collected 2017-08-01 | reverse complement strand
CTCCCGGTGCGAACATCAACTACGTGACGGGGCACGCCATCTTTGAAGCGACCCACGGCACCGCGCCGAAATATGCTGACCTGGACAAGGTCAACCCCGGCTCGGTGATCCTTTCCGGCGTCATGATGCTCGAGTATCTCGGCTGGCAGGAAGCCGCCGACCTGATCCTCCGCGGCCTGGAGGGCGCCATCGCCGCCAAGACCGTCACCTACGACTTCGCCCGCCTCATGGAAGGCGCAAAACAGATCAAATGCAGCGAATTTGGCGATGAGGTGATCAAACGAATGGCGTAACATCGAGACTGCCCGGCGCGCCGAGCCCCCCTTCGTCTGCGCGGCAATTCTTGATCTGATCACACGGCCAGCCTGCTCAGAGCGCCGCGTACTCGCCCACCGTATCCATCCGCCGTCAAGCCCCTTGAATCCCCGGTGCCGGTCGCCCGTTTGACCGGCGCAGGGGCGGCATCAGCCGCCGTCGCACCGGCACGAGGGGGCGAATGGCCTGCTCAAACAGCCGCTACAGGGCCGAAACGACAGAGGTCACCGAACGATCTCCTTCGCCTTCTGCACCATGCACTGCGGACTCCGATCAGCCCCATGCTTGGCAATCCAGACATCATCCCACGTAGAGAAACCGCACAGAATTCGACGCGCCACTCGCCGTATGAGCGAGGGCTGGCGCTGGATGATTATTGATCTCTGCATAAATAATGCAATGATCAAGGCAAAAAAGGGGGCAGCTCCGTCTGGTGAACGCACCACCGGAGCTTGGGCTGGGAGGCACGCAGGCTGCGGAGGGCTTTGTTGAGCGAGGCGGCCAGTTCATCGAGGTTGTCGGGGCGTCCGTTGGCCAGAGTGTTGTCCATCTGGCTCCACACCCCTTCATCGGGGTTGAGTTCTGGCGCATAGGTGGGGAACCGTTCCAGATGCAGTCGCGGGAAACGACGGCAGATTTCGCGGATCGGTTCGCCCTTGTGGGGCTTGCCATTGTCCCAGATCACAATGACGGGGCCGCGCAGGTGACGGAGCAGGTGACGCAGGAACTGGCAGACCTCGGCCTGCCGGATGTTCTTGCGGTGAAATTGGCAGTACAACCCCAGTCGTCGCCGCGACGGGCTGACCGTCACCGCGGAAATCGCCGAGATCTTGTCATGCTTGTAGCAGTAGCGGATGATCGGCGTCTGCCCGCGCGGCCCCCACGTGCGGCGAACCGGCGGGATCAGCAGGTATCCGGATTCGTCGGCGAAGGCGATATGGGCACCCAGCCGCGCCGCGTTTTTTTTATGCGCGGCCAGTCCCGTTGCTTCCAAGCCTCGATCGCCGCCTCGTCGCGCTGCGTGGCCCGCTTCTCCGGCTTCTGGCAGGTCCAGTTCAGGGCGTGCAGGAGCCGACCGACATGGTCGCGGTGATACTGGACGCCGAACTTCCGCTGGACCAGTTGGGCCACGCGCAGCGTCGTCCAGAGGTCCGTCCGATACCCGTGCGCCAGCGGCCCCTGCACCAGGTAGGTGACGAGCCGCGCCTTCTGCCGGCGCGTCAGCAGCGGCGGCCGGCCCGGCGTGGGCTTGGGCCGAAGCGACTGGCGGCCGCCGCGTCGAAAGGCATCGCGCCAGCGCATCACCGAACTGGCGTTGCAGCCGACCCGGCGTGCCACTTCGTTCAGAGAGTATCCATCGTTTACGAGCGACACGGCGTGAAGCCGCCGTCGCTCCAGTTCCGCAGGTGATCCTTCGGGGCGCATCCGTGCAATCTCCTCGTGTTGATGCGCCCGATTATTGCATTATTTATGCAGAAGTCAATAACAACCCTTCTTTACCGTACCAGACCACGCACACCCGTGGCTTGGACCGCAAGTGGATGACCCGGCTTCCGAAGAACGATTCATCATATCGGGCCTTATCGATCGGAAAGCCGCATTCCGGATAGAAGCTCCCGAGTCTGTTCGAACGCGGCGCGATCCATTCCCGTCACCTATCATGCTATTCACCCCGCCGGCTCAAGCTCAAACCGCATGTCGTAATCCCACTCATCGAAGTACAGATTCCGCCCCGCGACCTCCACCTCGCCCCTCTGGAAATCCGCCGGCTCGCTGCGCATCGAGGGCTTCGCCGGCCACAGCGGATAACCGTAATCCGTGTTGACGATCATCCGATACGAGTCGATGTGCCCGAAGTAAAACCACCTCACCTTCCAGTCGTCCGACTCCTTCAATCCGAACGACGGATCGGCCGGCAGCCAGCCCCACGGCTGCACGTAAAACTCGGCCCAGTCGTGCATGTTCAGCAGCCCCGGCCGGCTCTCCCAGCCGCTCTGCCATCGCGCGGGGATGCCGGCGCAGCGGCACATGGCGATGAACAGCATCGACTGAATGCCACAGTCGCCCTTGCGGCTGCGCAGCGCCTTCTCGCTGAAGCTGGGGATCGTGCTGTATTCCTCCTCTGCGCAGTAGCGGATGTTCGTGAAAACCCATTCGAAGATCCGCCGGGCCGCCACGAGCGGATTCTTGTCCCCGTTCGTCGCCGCCGCCACCGCCTCCCGCAGCGCCGGCGTGAAGCGGATGTGCGGCGGCCGCTCGCCCGCGTGCCCGCCCGAATAGCCCGCCGGCAGCGGTTTGGCGGCCGCGTCGCTGAGCATCGGATAGTACGCCCAAGCGGTGTGTCGCCAGCTCGCTTTGAACACGATCGGATTGCCCGTGTCCGGCGCCTTCTGCTGCAGGTACAGCGTGCGGTGAACGCTCCCGCGCGGGGCGATGATGCCGTTGGCCGGCTCCGAGCTGATCAGTTCCACATCCGTCTGCCGCTGATGCTCCTGCGGGAACGGCAGCCAGCACCGCACCGTCGCGCCCACGGGTGCGCGGCCGGGGTTGATCGTCAGTTTATAGTGGCTGGTATGCCGCATCGGCAGCACCAGGGCCCGCTCGCTCCGCTGGGCCGCGGCGATCACGTCGCCCAGGTGCTTCTCCAGCACGAACGCCGGCTGGCTCTGCGGTGACGACGCCGCTCGCCTGCGGCGCTTGGCCTCCTCGCAGAACCGGAAGATGTTCGCCGGCTCGCGGTTGAAGCAGGCAATCCGGCCGTCGATGCGGCGATGCTGCACCTCGCCCGCTTCGCGCCATTGCCGCAGATCATCCGCGCCGGCGTCGGGGACCGACTTGCGGATCGCCGCCAGCAGCTGCGCCTCATCCTGCGAATAGTCCCACCGGATTCGCCGGATGATCTCCCGCAGCTCGGCTCGCGCTTGGCGGACCTCCAGATCGGCCGGAACCGACGCGCCTAGCAGGTCCTCCGCCTCGGCGAAGCCGCCGCGTCCCAGCAGGGCCCTCGCGCGAACAACGACGGCATCATCGCTCGTCCACGCCGCCGACGCCCCGGTTGGCTCGCTGAAACTCGTCCCGTGAGATGTGCGGCTCATGAGCGGCGATTATCGCCCCCCGCCGCGGAAACGGCCAGACCGCCCGACACCCTCATCTCGCCCTCGGGCGCATACCCGTAAAGCGCCATCAACTCTCCGCAGTGCTCCAGGAGACGGGCCTTGAGGCTTTCATCCCAGTCCGGCCAGCGCGGGAAGTGGCGGTCCCTGCTGGCATTCACCTGTTCGCTGTTGGCCGCCTCGATCAGCTTCGGATTGCGCGGCAGGCCCATCCAGTCGGTCAGCAGCGACATGCCCGTACCATCGCGGGCAAACAACTCCTCGAAGCGGATGCGCAAGTAGCGATCGCCGTAGACCTCCTGCCCGCGGTTGAGCGCGCGATTCACCAGGTTCCAGTACCAGGCCATGCGCTCCGGCGGGCTCATCTGCCGGAACCGCCTTTCGCACGGCCGGCCGAAGTATTCCGGCTTGGGCATCCAATAAGGGACGAAGTGATTCGCCAGCAGCTTCAGCCCGCGGAACGCCCCGAAGTTGATGCTCGATCGCACAAAGGTCCGCGGATCGCGGACCACGTGGATCAGCAGCGGCCGATCGAACACGCGGTCGATCGCCTCCACGAACCCGCTGACGTAGGGATTGGACTCGACGTAGATGGGCTCGGCGATGCCCCTGGCCAGCCGCCTGCGGCTGCGCGCCAGCAGGTCCGTCAACTCATCCAGCCCCGCATGCCCGCACAGGGCCTTGTTGGAGGCGCGCCGCAATCGCCAGCTTGGCGTGGGCTCGTGGCAGGCGCGGACGTTCGCATAGCACGTGCCCAGGTGTTGCGCCAGGGCCTTTGTGCCCGTGCGCCCGGAGGAGACAATGAAGGCCACTTTCTCGAATTTTCCCGCAAAAACCGCCACTAAAATGCACTCCTCCACCCGCCCGAAAACGATCAGAGCCCGGGCACACGCGTCGGCCAGCCCTCTGACGGCGGGATCGGGACCAGCTCGGCCCGTCCCTTCGTGCCGTTGGTCGATCCCTCCGCCTCGATCTTGTAGAGCTGCCAGTTGGGATGATCGACGATCGGTCCCTTGTCCAGGAGCTTCTGCACCCAGCGGATGCGAAAATGCCATGCCCGCCAGGGCGAGACCGGCGGCCGGTACACGTAATACCGCACGCCCTTTCGCAGCGCCCATTCGATCAGCTCCGGGTTGGGCTCATCCTTGCACACCTTGGGCGGCACAACGTCGGTCGAGCGATCCGTCAGCAGAACCAGCCCTCGCTCGGCGAAGCCGTTGCCCCGCAGGCGCCCCATGTTGATGTACTGCGCGCTCACCGCGACCTCGCGGTCCTTGACGCCCACGCCGTCCAGGTATCGGGCGGCGGCCACGAGATCTTCGGCCTCGCCCGCGTAATACAGCCGGTAGAAGCTCTCGCTCCTCGAAACGTAGGCGTCCACCGCGAGCATCGCCAGGTTGCAGATCAGAACGCTGCCCAGGAAGACCGGCGCGCACCAGCGGAACACCGTGGCGATCCTGCCGCGGCGCGACGCAATCTCCTCGAAACCCACCCAGATACCCAGCAGTAGCAGGGGGGCCACGGGCATGAAGTAACGCGGATTCGATCCCCGCCAGCGGATCACCACCGAAAGACAGTAGATTCCCAGCCCGAGCAGGATCCACTGCCGCGTCCGCCACATCCGCACCACCGCCCCCACGTAGCCGGCCACCAGCAGATAGCCCAGGAGGCTGTTGACCCGATCCGGCGTCTTAGAGCCGATCGTCACCTGGGTCGGCATCCAGAAAATGCCCGTCAGCCAGGTGCCGGCGTTCACGACCTGGTTGACGTAGTCCTTGACTTTGCGCTTCACAGGGATCAGCTCCTGGGCCGATGGCGCCTCATCGCTCGAATCTGGCGTGTCCATCCCCAGGATCTTCGCGGACTTCTCCTTGACCACGGCCGGGGGCGGTAGCTTCTGGATCAACAGCCATCGCCAGCCGACAAATGATCCGAGCATCACCACACCGCTGAGCGCCAGCGCCACCCACTGGCGCCGCGGCAACGGCCACCGGCCGGATACCAGCACGGCCGCCAGGATCATCCAGCAGGTGAGGGCGGCCCATCGCGTGCTGACCATGGCGAAGCACGCCAGCAGCAGGAGGGCGATGCGCCACCACTGCGAGCGGCCCTCGGCGATCTGCCACGAGAGGAGCATCGCCCACGTGAAGAAGACCAGGTAAAGCGCTTCGGTCCGAAGCTGGTTGCTCGAGCTGTACCACCAGAACAGCGTCGCGCTGGTCAGCACGGTCCAGAACGCCTTGCCGGGCGGCACCAGTCGGCGCACGCACCAGTACCACATCCCGATCGACAGCAGCATGCACCCCAGCGGCAGAAGGTTCAGAAACCAGAACGCCGGCGATATCTTCATGCCCGCGGCCAGCAGCAGCGGCCAGAATGGCGGACAGCGCGCCTGGAAGTTCTCGTTGAAAAAGCACCCGCTCTTCAGCGAGAAATCGTGCAGGGCGAGGCTGCGGCCCAGCCCGATGTAGAACGCCGTGTCGGCTCCGGGCGACCAGAAGCCGTTGTACAGCAGCAGGTACAACGCCAACACGATCAGCAGCAGCGCCGCAAAGTACCTGCGATCGCGACGGCGCACGTCCGCGGGCGACTGAACCTCCGCCATCGCCGGCGCGGCGACTTCCTGCGTGCTCGCTCTTATCTGCATCCTTGGTCTCCCGATACAACCGGAGTTCGAGGGCTTCATTGCCAGGCCGGCGGAGGCGCGGGGTCGCGCAGCCGGCCCAGATACATGCCGCCTACTTTCGTCTCTGAAGGCTCGTCGATCAAGATGCAGCCGCGCCGGATCAGGTCCAACATCTGCTTCTCGCGGGGATCGTTCGGGTCGCGCACGTAGAAGCGGAAATTCTCATCATGCAGCACCGCCTGCCACAGGTTCGGCGAGCACGCCAGAACCCGCGAGAGCTCCGCGTCCTGCATCACCCTGCGCCAAAACGCCTTGTCGTGCGACAACTGTCGCCAGGCCCAAGGCTTTCGTCGCTTCACGGCGATGTAGTCGGCCCTGTCGCGGATCATCCGATCGAAACGCGCATCCTTCGCGAGCCACGTGCACAGCTCGGGGTCGGCCAGGATCTTCGGCCAAGGGTATTGCTCGCGTCCGTCGAGGACTTCCCTGGGCTCATAGACGAGCCGTCCGCTCAGGTAGGTGATGATCTGCGCCTCGAGTCCGAGGACCTTCTGGCCCGGCGGGATATCGGCGCGGATGCGCTTGCTGAGCTCGACCAGCGGCTCCATTTTTCCGCCTCGGTAGACCTTCAGAAACGTGGATGGCCTCAGGTTGCGCCGGATGCCGTGCTGCTCCAGGAGAAAGTCGACGGACTCGCCGAAATTCACCACCGTCGCAAACCCGAGGCAGTAGAGCGTTGCGAAAAACACGCCCGCTGGCCACCGCGCCAGGCGCTGGGCGATCCAGTCGGAGATCAGGGCATACTCGACCAGCAGCAAAGGCAGCACCATCAGGTAATAGCGCGGGACGCTGCCCAGCGCCAGCGTCATACCCATCGTGACCAGAACATACGTCCCCCAGAGCAGTGAACGGCGCATCAGCAGAACGCTCCCACCGATGAGCATCAGCGAGAGAATCAGCCCCAATGGCCGAAACGTCTGAAAACCGACGACCGCCTGCGGCAGGTGGCGCTCGAGCGTGCGGTCAATCGACTGGGCGCGCTGGCGCCAGTACTCGCCCGTCTTCATCTCGCGCAGGTGCTGCAGCGCCAGCTTCTCGTATTTTCCGCTCAGCACCGACGATTCCCTGCTGAGCCTCGGATCGATCGCCCACCACCCCGCCAGCAGCGCCAACAGCGCCAGGATTCCACCCGCGTACCAGAGCCGGCGGCGCGAGCGGATCATCTGCACGGCGCAGGTCACCGCGCCCGCGATCGCCAGCGCGAAAAACGTCGGGCGCATGCAGACGGCCAGCGCTGCGCCGGCGACGGCGATCAGCGCGCCCGCCGCCTGCCGCCGTGCCGGCGGGCGATGCAGCCACGCGATGCCCAGCAGCGTCAGGCAGATTCCCAGCAGAAAGGGCAGATCCGTCATCAGCTCATGACAGTGCTGCAGGAAAATCGCGTTGACCCCCACGCCAATCGTGACGCAGACGGCGATCCAGAGCGGATAGTACGCCAGGACCAGGTGGTAGATCACCACCAGCGTGATTGCGCCCAGGCACGTGGTGATGATCAGCGCCGCCCGCGGCCGCATCGGATCCTGCGTGCCAAAGGACTTGTCCACGCCGGCCAGGAAATACGCCAGCCCCGGATAGACGTGGCGCTCGCGGTGCTCGCGGAATCGATAGCCTTTGCCGCTGACGAGGTTGCGCGCCACCTCGCGATAGCGCGAGCTGTCACGCCCGATGCGCCATTGGCCGTTGTAGCCGGCCAGGAGCATCACCCCCAGAAGGGCAAACAAGGCGAATCGGAAGCGCACGACAGAGCGCAGCAGCGGGTTGTTTGTTCCCGCCTGAGCTGTCTCCGCGGAGTTGGCCGCCTGCGCAACGGTTTTCAACGTGGACTGCCTTCCCGGGCGGTGAGCTTACCGGAGCAGCGGGCGCAGTCAACAGCGGGAAATGCGGAGTACTGAGTGCAAAGTGCTGAGTGCTGAGTTGGATTCCGGCTCAGCACTCGGCACTCAGCACTCAGTACCAGGACTCAGTACTCAGTACTCGAACCTCTACTTCCAGCCCGCGATATTCATCAGAAACGCCACCCGGTAGATCAGCACCAGATCGCTGTACTGCATCGGGGCGTTGGGGTTCTTGGCCATTCGCGCCTGCACAGCGCCCAGGTCGGTCACGGGAAGAGACTGGAAGTTGCTGGAGTAAATGCCGCCCATCTTGGATGACGCGTTGAAGACCCCCGCGCGTCCGATGGTCTGCAACACCGTCAGGCTGGCCTTGTCGGCGACCTTGCCGAAGACGGTGAAGCCGCCGTTGTCGCTGTCCAGTTGCTTGCGGTTATCGGTTTCGTTGAAGAAGAACTGATTGGTCGCCGAATTGGGCTGGCCGGGCAGCTTGGCCATGGCGATGGTGCCCAGCACGTTGCCCGGGTTGTTGGGGTGCGGCTCGTTAGGCGGGGAGGCAAACTCGGGAACAGGCTCCAGCCCGGTGCTGCCGACTCGAAACCCTCCACCCTGCAGGATCACGTTGCGAATGCTGCGGTTGAAGAAGCTGTAGTCCCAGGCGCCCGTGTTGGCATAGTTGGCGAAATTCGCGACCGTCAGAGGCGTCTGTTTCGAAAACATCTGCACGTCGATGTTGCCGGCCAGCGTGGTAAACCGGGCCACGAGCTGCCTGGACCGGCGAGCGACGGCCACGTAATCGCCTCCGGGTCTTCCGTTGCCGCTGCGCTGGGTGGGGCCGTTGAACTCGCCATCGAGCTTCAGGCCATTGGTGCCGCGGATGAGCGTCGAATTCAGCCGCACGGCATAGGACGCGTTGATCTTCAGCGACTTGGCGCGCACCACGACCTGCTTGGCGGCGGAAAAGATCTCGGCGGGGATCTTCTTCCTGCCCACGAGCAGGTTCACTGACCTGGTTGTGAGCGTCGAGCGATTCACCGCGGCATCGAACGTGATCGACACCTCGCCGCGATTATCGGCCGATACCTCGATGACATGCGGGGCCGCGGCGGCCAGCATGACGCGGCCTTCGAGGTCTTCGATTGATGCAGTCCGATAATTGTTCGTGTAAGGATTCGACACGGCTGCTGCCTCCGAACGGTTTTGCGCCACCGCCCCAGAACGCCCGGAGCAAACTTATCCCCCGTTGGCCCGCCTGTCAAAGCGAAAACGGGGCAGTGGGCCTTCTTTACGGCCGCTCGATCGGGCCCTATTCTGGGTGGCATGGACCGCACGCGAATCATTGCGTTCTCCGCCGCCGGCATGATCGTCGTCGCGTCGATCGCGACAGTGATCGTGTTCTGGCGCAACAAGGTCGCGCCACCGGCTGATCGTCCGTCCGAGGCCGCGCCTGCGGACAGCCCCGCAACGCCCGAAAAGCGAGGCGGTTTTGACCCATCCGTCATGGACGAGATCGATGGCCGGCAGTTTCCTCTGAAGCGAAGCTATCCGACCGAAAAGGTGGCCCGGCCGTTCATTCCGGGCATTCCGGAAAGCCATCGCAGCGCATTGGACGTGTACAACTACCGCGTGGTCAACCTGGTGGATCAGACGGGCATCGGCATTGAGCTGATGAATCCCAGGGAGGCCAGCGCCGTCCCGGGCGAGTTGCTGACGTTCGCACGGGTGACCGTGCGAAATTGTGAAGTGGCCAACCTGCGGCGCGACAGGAATCCAAATGCCCTCTTGCTTCACGTGAAGGGCGGCTCGTCGCGCCAGCCGCTCGACGCCGAGTTGCTCATCGAAGATGTCTACCTCCACGACGGCGACGTGATGCCGCTGGTGATCGAGGCCGGCAAGTACGACACGATTACGCTTCGTCGCCTGCGCATCGAGCGGACGGGGGGCAATGTCCGCATCCAGTGCGGCAGCCAGGATTACGTGAAGAAGATCGCGATCGAGGAGTGCCCCGGACTGAAAATCGAGGTCAAGGGTCCGCCCGGCAGCATCGGCCAGTGCATCATCAAGGATTCGCCGGGCTGCACGGTCAACGACATGCCCCGCGAGGGCGGCCGCTCCGGTGTGAAGATCAGCGGCGCGTCGGCCGAGCAGCCGTGAGCGCCGTCACATGATCGCAATCGGCATCGGTCCTCCGCCGGAGGACTCGGGCAGCGGCACATCGGCAACAACCTGGCCGGGATCGGCGATCGCGACAACCTTCACCGCATCGGAGCCGATCGAGTAGATGTAGCCGCCGATCCGCACGCTGCGCAGCACCTGGCCGTGGTGCCTGATCTGGCCGAGCATCGTCAGCCCCTTGGCCTCATCGACCTTGATCACGTCGAGCTTCGCGTCGTTGTTCCACCAGCCCCGATCCAGCACCGGCAGGGCCAAGACGTGCTCCTCGGGGAAATAGGAGAAGGCGTGGTGGTCCCACTCCGCCGCCGACCACCCTGACCAGCTTCCGCCCGCACTCAGTTTCATCACCCCCACGCGCCTGGGGCTGGCCAGGTTCGACACGTCAAAGAGCGACACCTGCAACCCGCGCACGCGGCCGGATGCATCGGCATCGCGCCAAAACCCGATCAGCGTG
>Ga0315268_10008699_pt1 | contig 10575 bp, 9 predicted proteins | sample C1_top_MG_FD_204535 | JGI IMG/M metagenome (GOLD analysis project Ga0315268, IMG submission 204535) | Sediment microbial communities from Yellowstone Lake, YNP, Wyoming, USA - C1_top | ecosystem: Environmental > Aquatic > Freshwater > Lake > Sediment | place: USA: Wyoming | collected 2017-08-01 | reverse complement strand
AGGGTTTCCTTCCAACGCTCGCTCCGCTCGCTGCCTTCCTTCCAAGGAGCATCTGGCGATGTATCTTCAGGGGGGCACTCTAGGCTTGGCTGGCGACCCACAAGGAAAAATCCGTTTCAGGCATGGCCCCGGTACTCCGGGCCGTTTCGTACCCCTTCTTGATGATGACAAACGTCGGCACGGCCTGAACTTTGAAGGCCGCGGCCAACTCCCGGTTTTCAGGCAATTCCACGTTGACCTTGATAACCATCACATCTCCCGCCCTCCGCTTGGCTACGCCTTCGACAATCGGGCGCATCATGTGGCAGGGCGCGCAGGTCGTCGAATAAAAATCGATTAAAAGGGAAAGGCTTGCCTTCTCGATCAAGTTCGCCACCCTCCAGGCCGCCGGCTCCAGGACCTGGCCGGGAACGGCCAGCGGGCTCTTGCACTTCCCGCAGACAACAGTCTTGCCGGCCGATGCCATAGGAAAATTGTTAGTCGCTCCGCATTCGAGGCAGCTCGTTCTTATTTTATCAGGCATGCGCCGGCCCCTCTCAGGCTTTCGTCTTGGCCAACAGCTTTTTTCGTTTCTCTTCCGGGAAACGCTCGATGGAATAGCGGAGCGTCGTGCGGGGAATACGGGCGCCGCCTGTCAGCAGGAATTTCTCAAGCCTCCGCATATCCGTTTTCCCGGCTTCCCGCAACAGCCAGCCATTTGCCTTCTGAACGAGGTCGTCTTCGACGCAAAAAAGGCGTCGAGAAATATCATAGGCGGCTTCCAGATACTTGCCGTGCCTGGCCAGGCTGATGAACGAAACCGCCGACGCCCTTTTCACCCACCGGTTGGGAGACTGCGTCCAGAGCTTGATCTTTTTAACGAGCGGCGGGTATTTTTCGAACAACGACTCCATCGCTTCGGGGCAGAGGATATCGACCATCGCCCAATTGTCGAGGTAATTGCGGCCGAGCCACTTTTTTATGATCGAAAAGATCTCGGGGCCGAAATCCTTCTTAAATTCGAGAAAAATGAGAATGGCCACAGACCTGGCTTCATAATATTTGTGGGGAAGAAGGATCTCGCAAAGCTGGATGGCTTCTCGAACCGTCCACTCGCCTTTCGTTGATTCGAATATCTCCAGGCCGACCTCTCGCGCTTCGTGGGACGTTAACCCATAGAAATTTACCTTTTCCTTAAAATATTTCTGCGCCCCCTCGGCCCGTTCGGGATTCGCCCTTTTTTGCAGGGCTTGAATGACTCGATCTGCGATCTCTGTGGGCGTTGGCATTCTTCCCTCCGCGCTTATCTAGAACGAAAAAGGAAAATCCAATCCTTGGTGTCAATGACGCCGTCCGGAAATAGGTCGGACAGCGGATTCCAATTATCCGGAGCCGGGGCGACATCCAGGCCGACTCCGACAGACCCGAAACAACGGAGCATCTCTTTCACATCGAGAAGGCCCCTGCGTCCGTCCATGTTCAGGTCGCCGAAGAGTCCTGGTTCCAGGTGCCGAGCCAAGTGGGCGACGGTCAGGAAGTAGATCCCCTCGAGGCTCGGGCGGAGCTCGGCCAAAAGCGGGCTGGGAAGAAAGCCATGTTCCGCGTTCTTGACTTTGATCAAAGCGCAGGCATTGCCCGCTTGCTGCAGTTTCTCCGCAAAACGAACCGCCTGATTGAAGGGCACCAGGCTGTCTTTTTCTCCATGGATGATAAGGACGGGCGGGTCGTCCGGAGTTACATACGTCACGGGAGAAGCCAGCCGGGCTATGGCTGGGCAATCTGTGGGCATGCAGCCCAGGAAATCGAGCACCATGCTTCTCCCTTCATCAGTCGTCTGAGAAGGATCGACATTCAGATCCGTCGGGCCGAAATGATCGACGACGGCCGCAACTCGGCTCGAAATTCCCTCCAGCCCGGGGCCTTCCAGGCCGTCATTTTCGTTTGCTGTCCCCATCAGGGAGACGAGATGCCCTCCTGCCGAGCTGCCCCAGAGCCCAATCCTCTCGGGATCAATGCCAAATGATTCGGCATTTTTCCGTAAAAAACGTACCGCCAGCTTGCAATCCTGGATCTGGGCCGGGAAACGAAATTGTGGCGCCAGGCGATAATTGATCGAGGCCACGGCAAACCCGAGCTGGAAAAACATTTTCGAATCGCCTCGCTGAAAAGCGCCGGCCTTGTCCCCCGACCTCCATCCGCCGCCATGGACATAGATGACCAGAGGGACATTCTGATCTTGGCAGACCACGGGCTTGGCAATATCGAGCTTCAACTGTCGCCCGCCGACCTCTCCATAGATAACGTCGAGTGTCTGGTCAAGCTCCGGCAGCGCAGCGTCTGAGCGGGGCGGCAACGGGCCTGGAACGGTTCGTCCGGCCAGCTTTCGCGTTGACTGAGGCCAAGAGCTTCCGGCCAGCAGGCAAAGAATAAGCCAAAGGCTGAGGATTGGAATCGTTCGCTTCACGCGGCCTCCAAGAGTTGAGTCATATAAAATCTTATCCTATTCTTAAAAAACCTGTCAAACGGACCGCTATGATTAGCGACCGAGCGAGAGACGTTCGCTCAGAAAGCCCGTAGCGTCCGGGAGCCCTTATCGCCTTGCCTTTTTGTCTCCGACCTGCTCCTTCTCCCTGTTCAGCTCGACCATGTCCACGCTGTCGGCATAATCGCCGATCAAGTGCTTACAGAAATAATCGGCCCGGATCCAGGAGAAATAATCGTTCATGTCTCCATAGCCGTGGCGCTGGCCCGGGAAGAGGAAGAAGTCGAACCGCTTGTTGGCTTTGATGAGCGCGTTGGCCATGCGGATCGTGTTGGCCGGATGGACGTTATTGTCGATATCCCCCGTAACCAGCAAGAGGTGGCCCTTGAGGTTCTTTGCGATATCGGAGTTTTTCTCGATATTGTACTCGAACTTGACATTGCCGTCCTTGTCCACAACTTCCTTGATGCCATGATGTTTTTCCGACCAGGTATTATTGTAGACGTTATTTTCGTGGTTGCCGGAAGAGGAGACGGCGACCTTGAAGAAATCCGGGTACACGAGCAGGGCGGCCGTGGACATGAACCCGCCGCCCGAGTGGCCGTAGATCCCGACCTTATCGACATCGATGAACGGATATTTCATGGCCAATTGCTCGATGGCTCGCTTTTTGTCGGCCAAACCGTAATCCCGGAGGTTGCCGTAGCCGTAATTGTGATACCACTTGGACCGCTGCGGGTTCCCTCCCCTATTTCCGACTTCGATGACGATAAATCCGAACTGGGCCAGCGAGATATTCTGGCTTCGCGGGGAGAACGTCTTGGTTACGCTTTCCGTCTGCGGTCCGGGATAGACATAAGCGATGATCGGGTACTTTTTATTCGCCTCAAAATCAAACGGCTTGTACATGACGCCGAAAAGGTCCGTGATGCCATCGTCGGCTTTGACCTTAAAAGGTTCGGGAAATTTATAACCCGCTTCGACCAGGGCGCTGACGTCCGTGGTCTCCAGGTCGAGGAGCAAGGTGCCAGCGACATCCCGGAGCTGGGCCTTGGGCGCCGTGTCGACGCGGGAATGGTTATCGATGAAATACTTAGTCGCATCGTTCATGCTAATCGAATGCGATGCATCTCCGGCATCGAGAAGCTTCAGGCCCGTGCCATCGAAGTTGACGCGATAGAGGTGCATGAAATAGGGGTCCTCGTTGGGCTCGCGGCCGCAGACATTAAAATAGAGAACACGCAGCTTGTCGTCGATGCCGACAATGCCCTGGCAAGTGAATTCGCCCGAAGTGATTTGATTTTTGAGCTTCCCGTTCTCATCGTAGAGATAAAAGTGGCCCCAGCCGTCGCGTTCGGACCAGAAGATGATCTCCTTGCCGTTGTTGACGATGCGCAGGGGCTCCGTTTCGATGTACGTGTTCAGGCGTTCCTCGATCAGGACCTTGACCTCACCGGATTCCGTGTTGGCCAGGCAGACATCGAGTTTATGCAGATCCCGGCTCTGGCGTGTGAAATAAAGCTTGTCCGAGGTATCGCTCAACCATTGGGAATAGACTTTTTCTTTTTCCCGGTCGATGGACTTCATCCGGTCGGTCGAGACGAACAGCGACTGGTCTTTGAACCGGTCAGCTTTGACCTTGGTGAACTTTTTGGTTTCAAGGTCGAAGACGAGGAGCTCGACCTGGGGGATGTTCTCTTCGCCGGGCATCGCGTAGCGGTACGTTTCGAGCGTCGGCCGGGGATTGGACAGAGAATTGATAACCCATAAATCGGCCACTTTGCGCTCATCGCTGCGCCGGACGGAAAACTTTCGCGAATCCTTCGACCAGACGATGCCGATGGGAGGAACGCGGTAGTCCTTGCGGTTCTTTTCCTCTTTCTGAAATTCCTTCTTTTCCTCTTCGTTCACCCGTGAGGCGTAGCTGTAATACTCGACGCCGTCTGTGGAAAGCTGAGTTTCTTTGATTTTGGGATCGTCGGCTTTCTTCTGAGCCAGGGCATAATTCTCGGCGTCCATCATGAACAGGTTGAAGCCGCGGGCAAAAATGATCTTCTTCTCATCAGGAGAAATCGACGCCCACCGGGGCCGCTTGGGGGGCGCCTCGTAATCCTCGAGGAGGGTAAGTTTTCCCGTTGTCAGGTCGTACTCAAAGCCGAGCGTTTTAGTCTTGGTCTCCTCTTCCTTGGGTTTCTCGCCCTCTTTGGTCTTTTCGATGTCCTTCTTCTCTTTTTCCTTTTCCTGTTCTTTGGCTTTTTCTTTCTCCTTCTCGGCCTTTTCTTTTTCCGCTTTTTCCTTCCCGATGTCGCCGGCCTTGACAACGCCTTTGGACGTCGCGACATCGATATCCTTCTGGACTTCAAGTTCGAACTGGATGGCGGCGTCTTTCTTGACAAACTTGATCCTCTGGATGGGCAGGTGCTGGGCGTCGTACGGAGTCAAGACGATTTTGGTCAGCATAGCGGCCATTTTGGCATTTTCGAATACGGGCGTTTTCGTCCGCCGTATGGGATCGACGATAAAAAAGGATCTCCCCTTGCTCGTTTCGTAGCCGTACCAGAACCGTTCGCTGAATTCGAGCCAATGGGGGGAAACGGACGTGTCAAAAACGAGTTTCCCGATTTTCGCCGGCGTCCAGCGGGAAGCCAGATCATAGTTTGCCTTTTTCACGGGAACGTTCTCGGCCAAAAGCAGAGGTATCGTTCCGGCCAAAAAAACGAGAATAAAAGCCACTGTCAAAACCGTACGTTTCATTAAGCCTCCTCCTTTTATTCGTAAATAAATATTTCGGGGCGTTACAGAGGATGATCTTCGGTGATTCCGGCGACCCAGATAGACGTTCATGAAAAGAAATATTTATTATATCAACAGGCAGGAAAAATCAACTGCGGCTAAAACGGCAACTCATTCTAGCTGAGGGTCATGCTGAGCAGGAACATGGTTTCGATGTAGCTGCCGATCAGGATGAAAAACGCCGAAATAAAATACATAAGGCCGAGGAACTTGAGCCCGTTCCTGAAGGCCTGTTTTCGGGTGGCGAAACCGAAATCTTTAAAGAACAAGGTCCAAAAAATGGCCGCCAGGGTCCCGCAAATCGTCAGGAAATACCCCCCGAACTCGCAGATGAACGTCGCTAATACCTGGTAGGAAACAGCGCTCTGGGCAAAGATCAATCCCTGGCTGAAGCGGCCGAAAGGATACAGGAGCATCGGCACGAGGAAGAGCGCCCGGACGTTTATGGTCAGGTTGGCCACGACCCAATTGTTAAAAAAGATCGTAAACATGGCTTTGACGATCCGGCCTTTTAAAAGATGTCCGAAGAGCTTCTGGCGTTCCCAATTCTTGTATTTCTGGAGCAGCGGGCCGTATCCGGGAACCTTGTATTCAAGATTCCTGTTCAGCTGCGAGATTTTTGAGCGACGCAGCCCGTTCGCGTCGACGAGCTTGAGTTTTCCCGCCGCGAATCCAGCGCCGAATCCCAAAATATAGACGACCAACATAGACAGAAAGATCCACTTGGCCTTTCGGAACAAAGACAGGACGCTCATCGCCTATTTCTCTTCTGCCTTTGGCGGGCCCTTGAAAAAGACAGCGCTCAAGGGCGGCAAATTCAGGGAGAGAGAATACGGCCTGCCGTGCGAGGCCCGGGCTTCGGAGTCGGCTCCGCCCAGATTTCCCTGTCCGCTTCCGCCATAGATCGATGAATCGCTGTTCAAGGCTTCGACCCAATGCCCGCCTTTCGGCACGCCCACCCGGTAATTGTGGCGGGGCACGGGAGTGAGATTGCAGACGACAAGGACGATATCATCGGCGCGGCCCGCCTTTCGGATAAAACTGATGATGCTGTGTTCCCAGTCGTGAAAGTCAATCCATTCGAACCCGTCCCCCTCAAAATCTTTCTCGTAGAGAGCGGGCTCGGCGCGATAGAAGTGGTTGAGATCTTTAAGCCATTTTTGCAGCCCGCTGTGGAAAGGATATTGGAGCACGTGCCATTCCAGGCTTTCCTCGTGATTCCATTCCTTCCACTGGCCGAATTCATTTCCCATGAACGACAGTTTCTTACCGGGATGGCCGTACATGTAACCGAACAAAAGACGAAGGTTGGCGTAGCGTTGCCATTCGTCCCCCGGCATTTTCCCGATCAAGGCGCCTTTGCCGTGGACGACTTCATCGTGGGACAAGGAGAGCACGAAATTTTCGAAGAAGGCGTACCAGATGCTGAAGGTCAGTTCATGGTGATGGAACTTCCGGAAAAGAGCATCCTGGGAGAAATAGTCCAGAGTGTCATTCATCCAGCCCATGTTCCATTTCATGCCAAAGCCCAGCCCTCCGACATAAACGGGGCGAGAGACCATCGGCCAGGCTGTCGACTCTTCGGCAATCGTCTGGATATCCGGATGCTCTTTGTAAACCAGTTCATTGAGTTTCCTGAGGAAGGCAACCGCTTCCAGATCTTCCCGGCCGCCAAAAGCATTCGGGACCCACTCGCCTTTCTTGCGAGAATAGTCGAGATAGAGCATCGAGGCCACAGCGTCGACGCGCAGGCCGTCGGCATGATACATCTCCAGCCAGAACATAGCGCTGCTCAATAAGAACGACCGGACTTCATTCCGGCCGTAGTTAAAAATATAACTCTTCCAATCCGGATGGTAGCCGCGCTTGGGATCCTGGTGCTCAAATAGATAGGTGCCGTCGAAAAAACAGAGCCCATAGTTGTCGCTCGGGAAATGACTCGGCACCCAGTCCAGAATGACGCCAATGCCACGCTGGTGCAAAGTATCGACGAGAAACATGAAATCCTGAGAGGTCCCATAGCGGCTGGTCGGAGCGAAATATCCGAGCATCTGGTAGCCCCAGGAGCCGTAAAAAGGATGCTCCATAACAGGGAGGAATTCGACGTGGGTAAACCCCATGTCCTGGACATAATCGGCGAGCTGCGAGGCGAGCTCCCGGTACGTCAGGGACCGGTTCCCCTGCTCCGGGACTCTTCGCCATGAGCCCAGATGCACTTCATAAATGGCGAAGGGTGCGCGGATGGAATTGTTCTGATGGCGGTGCTTCATCCATTCTGAATCGCCCCACTGGTATTCCAAATCCCAGACAATCGAGGCCGTATTCGGAGGCGTTTGCCATAAAAAAGCAAAGGGATCTCCCTTATCGACTTTGTAGCCCTTGTATTGGGAAACAATGTGATATTTGTACATGACTCCGGGAGTGAGACCGGGGATAAACGCTTCCCAAATTCCCGACTCGTCCCAGCGGACATTCATCGGGTTGGCCTTCGGGTCCCAGCCGTTGAATTCGCCGACCACGGAGACCGCTTTGGCGTTGGGGGCCCACACTGCGAAATGAATGCCAGGATACTTGTCGATAATGACCGGATGGGCTCCCAACTTTTCGTATATCTTGGCGTGACTTCCCTGCTTGAATAAGAAAATATCTGCCTCCGTCAGGCGCAGCTCTTCCGGTTTCTTGAATCTGAGAATGACGTCTTTCATGGGTGGTAAATTTTTCCTTCGTTAACGTGTCAATGGATCAAATCGTCCGGCTGAATCCCAGAATATAAATTTCCTGGTTGAGCCATACGTTTGCGGATCCTGGGGTTTTTTATCCTAAGAGATATTCATTCATCCACCGTGTTTTTCTCCGATTCGGCGAGCGAAATCAATATCTGTGCCCCTTTTTTCCGGAATTCAATCTTGTCTTCCCGGGCCAGCCAGCCAACGGCCTGGTTAACCGTCGCCGATTTTTCATCAAGGATTTTGGGCAATTGAGAAATATTAATTTCTCCCTTGGCCCGGAGCGTCTTCCAGACTTTCCCTGCCGTTTCTCCGATATGATGTTTCATGCGTTCCTCCCTCTGACTAGCTTGGATTGGAGTCCAGATTTCATTATAGCCCGGCCGGGATCGATTTTCAAACTAAAAGGCGCGCGTTTTGTAATTTCCTCTGCCCGGTGGGCCAGCTCTTAGGCTTGTATGCCCGCTGTGCAGCCCTGGAGTGGCGTGTCCGCGACGTTCAGACCTGCGAAGCCTGCCGGACTAAGGATTGCGTAGCCGCCCGGCACGCCTATAAATTGACCCGTCGGAGCTGCACAAGCAACCTGTACCCCGCCTCAATCAAGGATAACCGGGACTGCCTGGTCTGCACGCAGTGCCGAAAAGTCTGTCCTTCGGATAACCTCCGCTTGTCCTTGCGACCGCCCATGGCCGATTTGTCAGGCGGCCTCGGGCTCGGGTCCGTTGATTTTTTTCTTCTCTTCGCCGTCTCGGGACTGGTCGTTTGGGAGCTTGCGGAAGAATGGCCTCCGGTTAGAAATGTCCTCGAGTTCATTCCCGTCAAGTTCAGCTCCTGGCTGGGTGCCTCCGGTGAAGCAGCAAATTTTATTCAGACGCTGTCCGTTCTCGTGCTGCTTCCCGGCCTGCTTTTTCTGATTCGCGGATTGACGGCAAAGTGGCTGAATAGGACGACTCTTTGGGAATCCATCCGAACATTTGGAGTCTTGATCCTTCCCGTGGTTGCCCTGGGCCATGTCGTCAAAGCGTTGCTCAGGATCGCTTCACGACTTCCCTATTACTCGCTTGCTCTCAAGGATCCTGTAGGATACCCGACCGCCAGCCTTATCGCCTCGGGAAAGTTGAAGGTTGATATGAAGGTTGCCGACATGCTAACCCCATGGATGAGCGGACTCGGCGTGCTAGTCTTTGTCGGCGCTTTGTCAGCCGTCTGGACGATTGGACTAAAAAGCCCGGCCCGCCGTTCTTTCGGCCATGCCGGGAGAGCCATCCAGTTGACGATAGCAACGCTTTACGGCATAGGATTACTGCTTATTATTATATTGGCTCGAATCTGAGCCGTCGGCAAGTGTCCTTTTCTATTCTAGGGTGCTCCAGATGACCTTGCCGTTTTTGTCCGTCAGCGCCAGACTCGGAGCATCTTTGAATGCGGCCAGACTGACGCGGCTCTTGCCGGTTTCATCCGACAGCGACAAACCCGGGCCATCTTTTAGCACCGTTAACACGGCGCGCCACATGCCGTTTTCGTCATGCACCGATATCCTCGGCGCAACTTTAAACTCGGCCAGTTGGACGCGTGTTTTGCCGTTTTCGTCCAACAGCGACAAACTCGGGCCTTCTTTTAGCACCGTAAACGCGCCGCGATACAACCCGTTTTCGTCAGACATCGACAGACCCGGGCCATCTTTGAACGCGGCCAGCACGGCGCGGGTTTTTCCGTTTTCGTCCGACAGCGACAAACCTGCACCATCTTTGGTCACGGCCAACACGGCGCGAACTTTGCCGTTTTCATCCTCAAGAATGAAACTCCTGGCGCGGACCTGTTTGGCAGTCTTCTCGCCTTGTGCCTGCGCCCGAACCGCCATTGCCTCAAAAACCTTAGGTGCGATTAGGCTCCCGACTATTAATACGGTCGCGCCGAGCAGCAAACGATTGCGGCGTTTGATGCGCCCCATCTCTCGCTCCATGTTCTCAAGGCGTTCTTCGATGGTCATGTTCTTTCTCCTTCTTGGTTAGACAGCTATACTATTTGGCTTTATGATCCTCTGTCAATCCAAGAATTTCTTCCCCCCGGAGCGTCAGGACGGCCGCGTCCCTCAACTTCTTCGTCATGATTGGCCTGCCTCTCATCATCGTAGGCGTCCTCTTCATTATCAGTTACTTCCTGCATCGTCCCAAAAAACTGACGGCCCAAACCCCCTGACTTTGTTTCACCGGCACAACTCCCGGATGAGGGGCGTGGCCTCTCTTCGGCCGCCATCAAGGCGACCTGGATGGAGACGTGGAAGGGCGGCGGCTTCTCGGCCGCGAACATTTACCTGAGGGGACGGATGATCCGGTCGACGGCTTATTTTCTTACAAATAAGTCATTTTTCTCCTGGATGGTACATACTTCTTTTATGTTTTAAAATATCATCGATCGAAAACCATGCATTTTTAAATTTCCCATCCGCGAATAATTCAGCCTGATCAAGATAATGAACTGATTTCGGATCACTGCTCTGCCCGAAACCTAAAACAGAGGCAGCATTTATCTTTGGACCAAACTCAATAACCGCTACATAGGAATTCCCCATCGTGCCTTATTTTCTAATATTGT
>Ga0315268_10008697_pt1 | contig 10575 bp, 7 predicted proteins | sample C1_top_MG_FD_204535 | JGI IMG/M metagenome (GOLD analysis project Ga0315268, IMG submission 204535) | Sediment microbial communities from Yellowstone Lake, YNP, Wyoming, USA - C1_top | ecosystem: Environmental > Aquatic > Freshwater > Lake > Sediment | place: USA: Wyoming | collected 2017-08-01 | reverse complement strand
AGTTCGGCGATGTCCTTCAGGCGGCACGGAACCTTGTTGATGGAGAACTCGCTCTCGCCGTCGCGGAAGGTCCGGCGGGTGATCGCGATCTCGGCGTACGATTCGTACCCCGGAGGGGCGTTCCCGTCGTCGTTCTCGAAGGTGAGGGTCACCTCGGCCATCCCCAGGGGACCGGCGGCATCCGAGCCGGCGAAGATGACGTCTTCGAGCACCTTGCTGCGAAGATACGAGGGGGCGTGCTCGCCGAGTACCCAGCGGACGGCGTCGACGATGTTCGACTTGCCGCATCCGTTCGGGCCGACGATCGCCGTGACCCCGGCGGAAAAATCAAACGTCGTCTTGTCGTAGAAAGACTTGAAGCCGATCAGTTCCAGTTTTTTCAGTTTCATCGGTACCCCATGGCCGATGCCGCGCCGGATCGGGCAAACCTCTACATGCTGTAGGCCCAAGCTCCGCCTATCACAATATATGGTGTTTTCCGGGCGATGTAAAGATAATAAAAAACGGCGGTCCGAGGGGGCCGCCGTCAGGAATCCTTTCTGTTTACAGCTACTTCTTTCCACCCTTTCCCGGCTTTTTCTCCCTGAGAACCGCCTGGGCCGCCGCAAGGCGCGCGATGGGGACCCGGTAGGGGGAACAGGAGACGTAGTCGAGCCCCGCCCTGTGGCAGAACTCGACCGACTTCGGGTCGCCGCCGTGCTCCCCGCAGATCCCTACCTTCAGGCTCGGACGTGTCGAACGTCCTTTCTCGATACCCATCCGCACGAGCTGCCCGACACCGCCCTGGTCCAGTGTCGCGAATACGTCCGCTTCGAGGATGTTTTCCGTCCGTTTCGTGTACGTCACCTTGCACGCGCCGCAGGAGAGATCCTTCTCCAGCTTCGTGCCGCACTGCGGGCAAAGCTCCGACCGGTTCATGTAGTGCTGGATGAACTTTCCCGAGTCGTCGCGCGAGAACCCGAACGTCGTCTGGGTGAGGTCGTTCGTGCCGAAGGAGAAGAAATCCGCCTCGGTCGCGATCTCGTCCGCCGTCACCGCGGCGCGCGGCAGCTCGATCATCGTCCCCACGGTGTAGGGGAACTTCTTCTTGTGCCGCCGCATCGTCTCTTCCGCCACGGCGACGACGATCTCCTTCTGCGCCCTCATCTCCCCCACCATGCTGACCAAGGGGATCATGACCTCGGGCTGGACCCGGATCCCCTCCCGGGTGACGTCGCACGCCGCCTCGAAGATGGCGCGCGCCTGCATCCGGGTGATCTCGGGGTAGTAGATCCCGAGCCGGCAGCCGCGAAGACCGAGCATCGGGTTGAACTCGTGAAGCTCCTCGACCCTCTCCAGCAGGCGCTTCTTCTCCTTGATGATGGAGCGGTCCGCGTGGATCAGCTCGAGCTTTGTCACCTCGACCATCAACTCCTCCCGCTTGGGGAGGAACTCGTGGAGGGGCGGATCCAGGAGGCGGATGGTCACGGGATACCCCTTCATCTCCCGGTACAGCCCCTTGAAATCGTCCCGCTGCATCGGGAGCAGTTTCAACAGGGCCGCCTCGCGGTCCTCCCGGGTGCGGGAGAGGATCATCTCCTGCATGATCGGGATCCGGTCCTCGGCGAAGAACATGTGCTCCGTGCGGCACAGCCCGATCCCCTCGGCCCCGAAGTCGCGCGCGACCCGCGCGTCCCGCGGCGTGTCGGCGTTGGCGCGGACCTTGAGCCGCCGCACGGCGTCCGCCCAGGACATGAAGACCCCGAACGAGCCGGTCATCGCGGGGGCGATGAGCGGCGCCTTCCCCAGGATCACCTCGCCGGTGGAGCCGTTCAGCGAGATGAAGTCCCCCTCGCGGATGACCTTTCCGCCCACCATGAACCGGTTCGTGGTTTCATCGACGTCGATCGCGCCGCACCCCGCGACGCACGTCTTCCCCATCTGGCGGGCGACGACCGCGGCGTGGGACGTCATCCCACCCTTCGCGGTGAGGATTCCCCGGGCCACGTCCATCCCGTGGATGTCGTCGGGACTCGTTTCCTTGCGGACCAGGATCACGTCCTTCCCCTCGGTGGCCCACTCCACCGCCTTGTTGGCGTGGAAGACGACAGCGCCGGTCGCCGCGCCGGGAGAGGCCGGGAGCCCCTTGGCGACGACGTCGAGCTTCGCTTTCGGGTCGATCACCGGGTGAAGCAGCTGGTCGATCTGCTGCGGCTCGAGGCGCAGGAGCGCCTCCTCCTTCGTGATCAGCTTCTCCTTCACCATGTCCACGGCGATCTTGACGGCCGCCGCCGCGGTCCGCTTCCCGTTGCGCGTCTGGAGCATGTACAGGATGTTGCCCTCGATGGTGAATTCGAAATCCTGCACGTCCTTGTAATGCTTCTCGAGCTTCGCGGTGATCCGCATCAACTGGTCGAAGACCCGCGGGAGCTCCTTCTTCATGTCCCGGATCTGGTGCGGGGTCCGGATGCCGGCGACGACGTCCTCGCCCTGCGCGTTGACGAGATACTCTCCGTAAAACTCCTTCGCGCCCGAGGCGGGGTTCCGCGTGAAGCCGACGCCGGTGGCGCAATCGTCCCCCATGTTTCCGAACACCATCGCCTGGACGTTCACCGCCGTCCCGATATCGTCGGGGATTCCGTTCGTCTTCCGGTAATATTTCGCACGGTCGTTGTTCCACGACCGGAACACCGCGTCCCGCGCCAGTGCCAGCTGTACCAGCGGGTCCTGCGGGAACTCCCTCTTCAAGCGCTCCTTGACCAGCGCCTTGAACTTCAAGCACAGGTCCATCAGGTCCGCGGGGGTAAGGTCGACGTCGTAGGCGGCGCCGCGCTCCTGCTTCTTCGCGTCGAAGATGTGTTCGAAGTTGCTCTTGGGGAGGTCGAGCACGACGCCGGAGAACATCATCAGGAAGCGGCGGTAGGAGTCGTACGCGAACCGGGGGTTGCGGGACTTCTGTGCGAGCCCTTCCACCGTCTTGTCGTTCAGTCCGAGGTTGAGGACCGTGTCCATCATGCCCGGCATGGAGAACTTCGACCCCGACCGGACGGATACAAGCAGCGGGTTTTTCGGATCGCCGAGCTTCTTGCCGATCGCGCGCTCGAGCCTCGCGAGGTTCTTCGCGATCTCCGCCTTGAGATCCTGAGGGAGCTTCCCGCGGTTCCTGTAATACAGGTTGCAGGCCTCGGTGCTGATGGTAAATCCCGGAGGAACCGGCACGCCGAGGTTCGTCATCTCGGCGAGTCCCGCTCCCTTCCCTCCGAGGACGTCCTTCATCGTGCCGTTCCCCTCGGCCTTACCCCCCCCGAAAAAGAAGACCCGTTTCGTCGCCATTCGTCGCACCTCCGATCACCCTTGTTTCGGCTGCCCTGAAGACGCCACCTTCGAAAAGTCCGCCACCGACGCGAACACCGCCGACAGCCCCTTCAGGAGCGCAAGCCGGTTGTTCCGGACCGTTCCGTCCTTCGCCATCACGAGCACTTTTTCGAAGAAGGCGGCGACCAGCGGCTGGAGCCCCGCCATCTCGCGGAACGCCTCGCCGTACCGCCCGTCGCGTGCCGCCGCCACGACGCGTACCGAGACATCGGCCGCGGCGGCGTGGAGCGCCCGCTCCTCGTCGTGCTCGAAGAGCTTCTCCGACACCGTGAGGGGACCGTCGTACACCTTGGTGATGTTGATCGCGCGCTTGAAGACTTCCGCGAGGGGCTCGAACGCCGCGTCCGCCCGGAAAGCGACCAGCGCGTCGAGTTTCGACCGAAGGTCCACGACGTTCGTGAGCCCCGGCGCCAGCACCGCCTCGACGAGGTCGGCAGGCGCCCCCTGGGAAACCAGGAGGTTCAGGTAGCGTGCGACGACGAATTCGAGGACCTTCCTCCGTACCTCGGCAGCCGGTGACGTGAGCTTCGGCGCGAGGGTGGCGAGGGACCGGTCCACCAGCTCCGCGATCGGGATCCGGAGCCCCCGTGATTCGAGGATCGTCAGGATCCCCAGCGTGTGACGCCGCAGGCCGTAGGGGTCGGCGGTTCCCGTCGGGATGAGCCCGACGCCGAAGCAACCGCACACCATGTCGATCTTGTCCGCGATCGCCGTCGCGGCCCCCACGTCCGTGGCCGGCAGGTCGTCGGACTGTCCCTTCGGCAGGTAGTGCTCGAACACGGACTGCGCGATCTCGGCCGACTCGCCGGTCTTCAAGGCGTAGTGCCGCCCCATCACCCCCTGCAGCTCCGGGAACTCCTTGATGACGCCGGTGGTCAGGTCGGCCTTGCTGAGGAACGCCGCGCGGCGGCAATCCGCCGCCTTGCCGGGGAAACCGAAGGAGGCGACGAACTCCGCGATGTCGGCCATCCGCTCGACCTTCTCCCAGTACGTTCCCATGTCCGCCTGGAAAAGGACCTTTTTCAGCGCCTCGGACCGGTCGAACAGGGGCTTTTTCAGGTCGTCACCGTAGTAAAACTCGGCGTCGGAGAGCCGGGCCCGGAGGACCCGCTCGTTCCCGGCGACAACCACCGACTCGTCGGGAACGATCATGTTCGAAACGAAGGCGAACCCCGGGAACAGGCCTCCCTTCGCATCTTCGAAGACGAAATATTTCTGGTTGTTTCTCATCGAGGTGACGAGGACTTCCCTTGGAAGCGAGAGGTACTTCTCCTCGAACCGCCCCACCATGACGACGGGGTACTCCACGAGGTTCGCCACGGTCTCGACCAGCGGTTCGTCCTCCACCCATTTCACGCCGATCCGCTTCGAAGCCTCCCGGATCCCCGCGCGGATCCTCCCCTTCCGGTCTTCGAGGTCCACGAGCACCCGCGCCTTCGCAAGCATTCCGGAGTACGCTTCGGTCGACGGAAGATCGATGGCCGCGGGGGCGAGGAATCGGTGCCCGAAGGTGACCCGCCCCGACGTGACGTTTCCGAACGAAAACGGCAGGATCTCGTCGCCGTACAGCGATACGATCCAGTGGACCGGGCGGGCGAACCGCACGTCGAGGTCGGCCCACCGCATCGATTTCTTGAACGGAATCGCGGGCAGGAAGTCGGAGACGATCTTCGGAAGGATCTCCTGGACCGGGCGGGCCGCCTCCTCGCGGACGAAGCCGAGGTAGTCGCCCCGATCGGTCGGAAAGACGGCGAGGGCCGAGACGTCGATCCCCTGGGACCGCGCAAATCCCAGCGCCGCCTTCGTCGGCTTGCCGGCCGCGTCCAGTCCCACGCTTTTCGGCGGGCCCATCACGGTCTCTTTCGACGCCGCCTGCCGGTCCTCGAGGTCCCGGATCACGTAGGTCAGCCGCCGCGGGGTACCGTAGATGTCGACCTTCCGGAAGGAGAGTCGGGCCTTCTTCAGCATCCCGTCGAACTGCTGGCCTCCGAACCAGAGCGCGGGGCCGACGAATCCCGCCGGAATTTCCTCGCAGCCGATCTCGAGCAGATAGTCGCGTCCCATCGGAATTCCTCTTTGCGGGTGGATTCTTCAGCCGGAGAACTTCCCGAGCAGCGGGAAGCCCATCTCCTCGCGTGACCGGAGGAACCCTTCCGCGCAGAAGCGCGCGAGGTTCCGGACCCGGCCGATGTAGGAGGTGCGCTCCGTGACGGAGATCGCGCCCCGGGCGTCGAGCATGTTGAAGGCATGAGAACATTTCAGGCAGTAATCGTAGGCCGGCAGGACGAGCTTCCGCTCGATGAGGCCCAGGCACTCCTTCTCGTACATGGTGAACAGGGAGAAGAGCATCGGGATGTCGGCGGCCTCGAAGTTGTATTTGGACCACTCGACCTCGCCACGATGGTGCACGTCGCCGTACGTCACGTCCCCGACCCACTTGAGATCGAAGACGCTGTTCACGTTCTGAAGGTACATGGCGATCCGTTCGACGCCGTAAGTGATCTCGCCGGACACCGGCTTCAGGTCGATGCCGCCGCACTGCTGGAAGTAGGTGAACTGTGTGATCTCCATCCCGTCCAGCCACACCTCCCAGCCGAGACCCCACGCCCCGAGAGTGGGCGATTCCCAGTCATCCTCGACGAACCGGATGTCGTGCTTCAGCGGGTCGATCCCCACCGCGCGGAGGGAGTCCAGGTACAGTTCCACGTAATTGTAAGGACACGGCTTCATGATGACCTGGAACTGGTAGTAGTGCTGCAGGCGGTTGGGGTTCTCGCCGTAGCGTCCGTCCGTCGGGCGGCGGGACGGCTCCACGTAGGCCGTGTTCCACGGCTCGGGCCCGAGGGCCCGCAGGAACGTCGCGGGATTGAACGTTCCGGCGCCGACTTCGATGTCGTACGGCTGGTGGATCACGCAACCCTTGTCGGCCCAGAACTTCTGCAGGGACAGAATGAGATCTTGGAAAAACACCGTTCCCTCCCGGTGGAAGTGATAGGGATAGTTAGTTATCACTCCGCGGGAGGGGTTGTCAAGCCAAATCATTGGAAAATTGAGGGGTTATACCACTCGAAGGTCACTTCTTGCCCAGGCTCCGGAGTTGCTTGCCGAGGCAATACTCGATATATCCAGGGATAACTGTTTGTAATTCCTCGGCAATCACGACGGGGATCCGGAGCCGACCCCGTGCCGCGGTCTTCCCCGCCTGCAGGGCGCGCCATGTCTTCACGGCGCCAAGGGACAGGGGGGATCCCCCGACGGGCGGACAGGCCCCGCACAGGATCCCCCCCTCCGAACCGAGAAACCGGTACGAGCGACCCTCCGTCTTCCTGCATTTCCGGCATCCGGTAAGGTCGGGTCCCCACCCGCCGATCGCGAGGAATTCGGCCTCGGCCCTTCGGGCGGTCTCCGGCGGCGGCTCCCCGTCCGCGATGGAACGCATCCCCCGCAGGAGGACCTCGAACGCCCGGGGCTTGGGCCCCGCCTGAGGGAAAAGCTCCGACGCGATCTCGAGCAGGTGGTCCGCGTGTCGCACGCGCTCCCAATCCTCAACGATCCCCCAGAAACTCCGGTTCACGGAGGCGGAGGAAAGGACGGCCATTCGCCCCGTACGCTGCGTCCACGCGATGTCGAGAAGGACGTACCGCTGCAGCGCGCCGCCGAACCGTTTCCGGCTGCGCCACGCGGATTTTCCGACGGTCACGAGGACGCCGGCGTCCCGGGTGAAGAAGGTGAGGCGGCGGTCGGCCTCCCCGAGGTCGATGGCGCGCGCGAGGAATGCGGGAGAGGAGTGGAAGGAAGGCCGGATCACTGGCCGAAGGTGAACTTCCGGACCTGCCCCCGTTCCCCGAACGGCGGCAGCCGCCGGCCGTTCAGCGTTCCCGCCACGCCTCCCGCGTTGCCGAGTTTCAGGGTGATCCGTCTCCCCGCATGGATGCTGATCTTGTCGCCGGCGTACAGCATCACATCGATCGGGTCGCCGTCGTCGAAGCTGTACATCACCCACGCCTGATCGCTCGCCTCGAGGAACAGCTGGAAGGGGCCGACGAGGGGGCCGGTGCCGCCCACCGCCGCCACTGAAGAGGCCGGTTCCGCCGCAGTCGGCGTGGCCTGCGTCGGGGGAAGGACCGGCGCCGCCATGTTGTCGAGTCCGGAAGGGGCGGCGACCACCGCGTTCTCCACCCCCGGCGGGGAAGGGAGCGCGATGGCGGGGGGCGGCGACGGCGACGGCAACGGACGGCGCTCGGTGTGGAGGGTCACCCAGGCGAGGATCACACCCACGAGGAGAACGGCCCCCGCGGCAACGGTGTACGTCGCCCGGCGGCTCCCCCGCTCCCGGTCCCGCTCCACCCACCCGAACCGCAGCTGCGCCGCCATATCGCTCTCGTCGCTGCTCCTGGTCGACCGCTCGTAGTCGGCGAGGACGGGCCCCGGATCCTGCGAGAGGTACTTGGCGTACGAGCGGATGAAGCCGGTGGAGAATACGCGCTCCGGGAAATCCCCGAAGTTCCCCTCCTCGATTCCCTCGAGATACCGATGGCCGATCCGGAGCTCGGCGGAAACCTGGCCGATCGTCTTCCCCATCGACTCCCGGCGTTCCTTCCAGGAGGAACCCGCGGGTTCCGACGTCATCGCTTCTCCGATCCGAGGAGCGTCACGTACTCGGCCGCCTGCTTTCTCACTTCGGGGTCCCTCGAAACCGCGAGAACCTTGTCGAACGCCTTCAACGCCTCCGCGGGCCGCGAGAACCGGAGGTAGGCGCGCCCCAGTTCCATCCAGCCCGAGGCGTACTCGGGAAGGACCTCCACGCACCGGGTGAGGATGGACGCCGCGTCTTTCCACTTCCCCTGCCCGCCGAGGACGGCGGAAAGCGCTATATAGGCGGGGGCGTACTGCTCGTTCGCCCGCAGTGCCCGCCGGTACGCCCCTTCGGCGTTCGCCGGATCCCCCTTGACGCGATACGCCTCCCCGAGGTTGAAATACGCCCGTTCCGGGGTCGTGTACATCACGTTCGCGGCAGCCGCCTCGAACTCACGGATCGCCTCGTCCCACGCCTTGCGCCCCGCGAGGACGATGCCGAGGTTGTTCCGCGCGTCCGCATAATCCGGCTTCTTGTCGATCGCCCTGCGGAGATTCTCCTCGGCCTTCGACAGGTCGCCGCGCGCCTGATAGACGAGGCCGAGGGCCATGTCGACTTCCGCGTTCTCCGGATCGAGTTCCGATGCCTTCGCCAGCTCCCGCATCGCCATCGGCAGGTTCCGCTGGTCGAGGTAGGTCACGCCCATCCGCATCCGCGCGTCGGCCTCCTTCTTCCGATCCACGGAGGGCCCGGCGCAGCCGGCGAGGATCGCCGCGAAGAGGCAAACCACTGGGAGGAAGAGCCCTTTCGGGGGACGGATCACAGGTACTTCCCTATCAGGAGGCCGAGGCGCGCGCGCGCCGCCGGCGGGATCCGCTTCCGGTCCGTGATGATCGCGTATTTCAGCGCCTCCCCGCACCGGCACCGCCCCGGAAGAGGAAGCCGAAGGGCGATCTCCCGGACGATCCGCTTCGAGTTCTCGACGTTGCGGCGCAGGACGTCGAGAATCGCGTCGATCGACACATCGTCCTGCGTCTCGTGCCAGCAGTCGTAGTCGGTCGCCAGCGCGAGCGTCGCGTAGCAGATCTCCGCTTCGCGGGCGAGTTTCGCCTCGGGCATGTTCGTCATCCCGATGACGTCGACACCCCATTTCCGGTAGATTCCGGATTCGGCGCGCGTGGAGAAGGCGGGCCCCTCCATGCAAAGGTACGTCCCCCCCCGGTGGACGCGCCGCACGACCTTGCGCGCCGCCGTGTACGCCACGGCGGAGAGGTCCGGGCAAACCGGGTCGGCGAAGGCGACGTGTCCCGCCACGCCGTCGCTGAAGAAGGTGTTCGGCCGGAACCGCGTGTGATCGAAGAACTGGTCGACGACGACGATGTCGCCCGGCCGGATCCGTTCCTTCATGCTGCCGACGGCCGAGATCGAAAGGATCGCGCCGGCGCCGATCTTCTTCATCGCGTAGACGTTCGCGCGGTAGTTGATCTGCGAGGGGGAGAACCGGTGCCCCCTCCCGTGGCGCGGCAGGAAGGCGAGCGTCCTCCCCTCGAAATCGCCCACGGTGATCGCGTCGGACGGCGCGCCGAACGGCGTCCGGACGACGACTTGCCGGACGTTCTTCATCCCCTCCATCTCGTAGAGGCCGGAACCGCCGATGATGCCGAGGATGCCCGTCATGAACCCTTCCTTCTCCCGCGTGGGATAACCTATAAGACTATAGGCAGATCGGGGACTACGCTCAACTCTTTTTCCCCCCGGCCACGAGCTTTGCTGCGTCGCCTCGGAGGGCGGGGCTCCGTTCGTGGCTCGCCGTGCGATGAACCTGCACGGCTGCGCTTTACCTCACTGCGCCCCCCCTCCTGCGGCGACTCCGCCGGACCCTCCCGCCGCAGTGCGCAGCTGCCCGCAAGCGGCCCGGATATCCGCGCCCCGCCGCTCCCGGGTGATCGTCTGGACCCCTCCCGCGATGAGAATCACCCGGAACCGGTCCATCACTTCCGCCCCCGGCGCCCGGTACGGCGATGCTTCGTGCGGGTTGAAGGGAATGAGGTTGACCTTGATCCTCGCGCCACGGAACAACCGTGAGAGCGCAAGCGAGTCCTCTGGCGAATCGTTCACGCCCGCCAGCAGGACGTACTCCGCCGTCACCTTGCGGCCGCTTTGCAGGGGGATCCGCTTCATCTCCGCGACCAGTTCCCGAAGGGGGTATTTCCGGTTGATCGGCATCAGGAGGGAACGGAGGTCTTCCCGGGCGGCGTTGATCGAGACGGCGAAGCTGACAGGGTACCTCAGCGCGAGCGGCAGCATCTCCGGCACGATTCCCGCCGTCGATACGGTTACCCGCTTGCCGGAGATCCCGAATCCGAACTGGGACAACAGGATCCCGATCGTCCGCGAAACTTCCGGGACGTTCAGCAGCGGCTCCCCCATCCCCATGAAGACGACGTTCGACAGGCGCTCCCCCCGCCCCGCAAGACGCTTCGCGGCGAAACAGGCCTGTTGGACGATCTCGGCGGATGTCATGTTCCTTCGGAAGCCGGCCGCGCCGGTGGCGCAGAAGCCGCACAGGAGCGGACACCCGACCTGCGAGGAGATGCACAGGGTCCGCCGCCCCTCGTCCGGGATCAGCACGCTTTCGACCGACT
>Ga0315268_10008695_pt1 | contig 10578 bp, 6 predicted proteins | sample C1_top_MG_FD_204535 | JGI IMG/M metagenome (GOLD analysis project Ga0315268, IMG submission 204535) | Sediment microbial communities from Yellowstone Lake, YNP, Wyoming, USA - C1_top | ecosystem: Environmental > Aquatic > Freshwater > Lake > Sediment | place: USA: Wyoming | collected 2017-08-01 | reverse complement strand
CGCAGGCCCGCAGCGCCGCCTCGCCCCGCGCGGCGGCGCAGGCGACGCGGGCCAGGCGCAACTGCCGCCCCGCCCCGCCCGGCGCGCCGGCCGCCTCCGCCGGCAGCGCCCCCACCACTCCCGTCAGCCCCCACCGCCCCCGGCCGACGGCCAGGGCGACCCCACGCAGCGCGTTGTCCGCGTCGCCGGCGGAGAGCAGCCGGACGCCGGCCCCCGGCGGCGCCAGCGAGGAGATGGCGACCGGCGTGGCGCCCCGCCCCGCTCCGGACGCCAGCAGACCGAGCCCGTGCGCACAGCCGAGCGTGCCGCCGGCCAACTGTCCGCGTCCGGCCTGCAGCGCCACCCCGCCGCCCCAGACTGTTTCCCCGCCGGCGGCGGTCCGTCGCCGGATCAGGAGGCGGGCCGGCCCTTCGCGCCCCTCCAGACGCGCGATCGCCGCGGTCGCCGTCCCCGGCGCCCCCCCCTGCCAGGAGAGCCGCCAGGCCGGGGGCCCGGGGGGCCGTGCAGCGCTGCGTCCGGTCGGGGCCGCAGCGGGCAGACCGGGAGCCGCCCGGTCGGCCAGCTCCGCCAGCTCCGCGCGGCCCAGGAGCGCGTCGGCCAGCTCCAGCTCCTCCCGTTCGGGGGTCGGCTCCTCGTCTGCGCGGAGGTCGTCCGCGAACGGGACCGGTTCCGCGGTCGCGGCCGAGTCCTCCCCGGACCACTGCCCGCGGGCGGCGGGGGCGCCCGCCAGGAGGAGCGTCGCCAGCAGGACCGCGCGCAACGGGCGGGCGGTCACGGCCACAGCTCCCCCCGGCCGACCCCGAGGCTCCAGCGGTGGGTCACCCCGAGCGCCGGATGGGCCAGGTGCGACGAGCGGAGCAGCAGACCGCCGCGGAGCCAGGCGGTGGTCAGGCCGAGCGCGCCGGTGGCCGGCTCCCAGCGCAGGCCGAGCCCGCACCCCTCGGCCACCCTCAGCGCCCCCTCCCCCTCGAGCAGCGGCGCGCCGCGCGCGTCGCGGTCCAGCGCCAGGCACCAGGCCGCCTCGCCGGCGGCGGCCGCGACCGACCACCAGCGCCTGGCCCCGCCGCGTCCGTACCAGTCCGGCGCCGGCAACAGCGGCAGGCTGCCGGCCAGCACGGTGCCCGCCGGCCCGGCGAGCCGCAGCTCGAGATTGAAGACCGGTCGGCGACCGGCCGGCGCGTCGGCCAGCCGGAGCGCGTCCCACCCCGCCGCCACGCCGAGCGCCTGCCGCCCGCCGACCAGGAACTGCCCGCGCGCGCGCTCCTCGCCCAGCAGGTCGGCGCCCAACCGCTGCCAGGCGAGCGCGGCGCGCCACCGCGGCGCGCGCCAGCCGGCCGCCAGCCCCCGCAGCGGCAGCTCCGGCATCCCGTACAGACGCGCCTGCCCCAGCGCCAGCCACGGCCCGCTCTCGCGCCCCGGCCGGGCGGGGGCAAGCCACGGGCGGAGCAGGTCTGGCGGCAGGAGCCAGCCGTCGTGGAGATCGCGGCTGCCGCCACCGGCCGCGGGGGAGCCGCACGCCAGCCCGACGAGCGCAACGGCCACGACGACGACCACGCGCCGCCCCTTCACGGCCCGCCCCCCTCCGCGGCGACGACCGCCAGGCGGCGCGCGCTGCCGAGCAGGCTGCCGTCCGCCGCGAACCGCCGCACCACCACGACGTAGCCGCCCGACGCCACCGTCTCGCCGCCGTCATCCCGCCCGTCCCAGGCGGCGTCGCGCGGACCGGGCCCCAGCGCGTCCCCCCCGAGATCGCGCACGTGCCGGCCCCACAGGTCGAAGATCCGCGCCTCCCACGCCCGCTCGGAGCCGTCCAGGGAGAACTGGACGTGCAGCACCGCCCCCGTCGCGGGGACGAACGGGTTGGGGCGCAGCGCCGGCCCCGCCGCCGGCGGCGCCTGGAGCGACAGGGCGTTGGGACAGCCGGGGGTGGCCCCGGCGGCGGCGCTGGAGGGACCCCAGTTGCGCGCCGGCAATCCGCGCGGCCGCACCCAGGCCCGCTCCAGGCTGCGCCCCTGCGGCACGTCGAGTCCGTCGGCGCCGAGCGTCACACAGTCGATCACCGTTCCCGACGAATCGGCCAACAGGATCCGGTCGGCGAAGTCGCGTCCCGCCGGCGGGCTGTTGTTGAGCGACGGCCAGGCGCCCGGCGGCTCGAGCGCGCGCGGGGCCAGGCTCGTCGCCCCGCACTCGACGTCCCCCTCGCAACCGGCGCCGCGCCACCAGGCGAGCAACCGGGCGACATCGGACGCCAGCACCACCAGTTCCCCCGGCGCCAGCGCGCGCGGCGGCAGGGGACGCCAGACACCGTCCTCGTCGCGCCACTGCAGCGCCTCCAGCGGACTCGACGCCGCGCCGGCATTGCCCACCTCCACCCACTCGCACCCCCCCGCCGGGGGGGCGGCCATCACCTCGCTCAGGTACGGCCCGGCCGGTCCCACCTGGTACGCGCCGGCCGGGAGATCCAGCGCGGCGCCGCACGAGTCGGACGGTCCGGCGAGGCGGAGCCGGCGCCGCCCCTCGGCGGCCGGGGTCCAGACGAAGCCGAGCACGCGCGCCTCGCCCGGCCCGATCGCCTCCAGCCAGGTCGCGGTCGATTCCGGCCGCGCCGCTTCGCCCGGCTCCTCCGCCAGGGCGACCAGGTGGACCGGGCCGGCCGGCAGCGGCTCGAGGCCGTCGTTGCGCAGGCGCAGCGCCACGGTCACCGGCCAGCCGGCCGCCGCCGCCATCGGCGGCTCCGCCGTCAGCGACTCCACCGTGGCGGCCCGGGCGGCGAAGTTCGCTCCCCCCGGCGTCGGAGCGTCGCGCGCCACCCAGTCGGCGGCGTTGTCGCCGGTGTCGCGCCCGTCGGGCCGCCGGGCCAGCGACTGCCCCGAACGCGCCCCCGGGTGGGGCGTCCCCTCGCAGAAGTCGGGCGCCGCGAGGAGGCCGTAGCCGAGCCGGTCGTCAGTCGCATCGGGCCGCGCCAGCCGCAGCGCGTCGGGGCCGTTCTGCAGCGCGAGCGGGGCGGTGGCGGCCGCGACCGGCGGACCGGTCCAGCCGCTGTCGGCAACGAGGAACCGACCGCCCGGTCCGATCGTGTCGGCCGCAGCGCCGGTCCAGCGGGCCGACCAGACGGGGGGACTGTCAGCCCCGTTGGCGGTTTCGAGGCGGTAGCCGGCGAGGCAGACCGCGCCCGGCCCCGGATTGAACAGTTCGACGAACTCCCGGCCGGCGTCCGCCCCGGACGGATCGTAGAGCACCTCGTTCAGCACGACCGCCGTCCCCCCGCGTGACGGGGCGACGAGCGCCGCGCCCGCCAGGCAGAACGCGGCAACGGTCCCGGCCCGAGCGCTCGGCACGGCGCACCTCCGGAAGACGAAGCGGGAGGCGACAGGCCCCCGGGGGGGGACGCGAGCGGAACGGCCGAGGGAGGGGGAGGGATCGACCGGGGAGGAGATCGGGGAGGTGGCGCCCGGGGAGCCGCCCGGCGGACACGCGCTACAGCAGCCCGTGGCGCCGCCGCAGCGCCCACTCGGCGCCGAGCAGGGCCGTGGCGAGCAGGACCAGCGGCCAGCCGGCCAGCGGGTCCCAGCGTCCACTCACCGTCCGCGTGGCGGACGCCAGCGGCCGGCGGGCGAAAGCGGCCGTCAGCCGCCGCGCGGCGTCGGACGTCTCGCCCGGCAGGAACGTCGCGCCGGTCGCCGCGGCGAGCGCGCGCAGGCCGCGCCGGTCCTGGGTGGTCTGGCTCGCCTCGATCGACTGCGGCGCGACCGCGAACGCCCGCGGCGGGCTCTGCGGAACCGGCGCCCCCCCCGCCAGCGCCACCAGTTCGTAGCGGCCGGCCGGCAGCGGCGGCAGCACGGCGCTGGCGCGGGTGGAATCGCCCGGCGACGGCTCCAGGGAGAAGATCCGCTCCCGTCCGGCGGCCGGCCCGTCGAGCGACCGCAGCAGGACCGACCGCGGCGGGCGGCCTCCCGCTTCCCCGCGCGCCTCGCCGGCGTCGGCGCGCGCCTCGATCGGGATCCGCTCCCCCTCGTCGAACAGCTGCCGCCCCCCGGCCAGGCTCAGGCCGTTCGTGGCGCCGCCGCTCGCGGTCCAGACGAGCAGGTTCCGCACCAGCCCCCGCCCCGGCTGCGGCAGATCCGCGAGCGACGAGCGCGGACTTTCCCAGAACGCCAGCCGCCAGAGGTCGCGTCCGCCGAACCAGGCGACCCGCCCCTCGCCGGCCCGCCCGGCCGCCAGCAGGGGAGCGCCGCCGCCGGCCGGGGCGCCCGGCAACGGTTCCGCCGTGAGCAGCACCTGCGCGGCCGGTCGCGGCCGCGCCGCCAGCAGCCGGGTCAACGGCGGCAGGCGATCGCCCGCGAGGCCACCGGCGCCGCCGGCCCCGCCATCGAGGCCGGCCAGCAGCGGGTGCCCCGCGGCGTCGGCCGCCGGGCGCAGCGCCAGCGGTCCGTCCCGCCAGACCGCGCCCCGTCCGTCCACCGGCAGCAGGTCGGACAGGGCGGGCGGCAGGCCGGCCGACGCGGGATCGTCCGCCGCCAGGACGAGCAGGCCGCGCCCCTCCCGCACCGCCGCAGCCAGCGCCTCCCACGGGAAGTCCGCGCCGAGGCCGCCCCACCCCACCAGCACGATCCCGTCCCAGCGGCGCCAGCCGGCCGCCGTGCGGGGCGGCTGCCAGGCGCGGGCGCTGTCGGCAAGAACCAGGCCGCCCGGTCCGCCGCGCACCACCTCCAGGCGGAGGCGCCCGGCCGCCACGGCCCCCTGCGCCAGGAAACGGACGTCCCAGTCGGGGCGACCGGCCAGCAGCAGCAGCCGCGCCCGCTCGCGGCGCACGTCAACGGCGAGCGACGCCCGGTTGTTGGCGAGGTACCGCTCGTTGTCGAGCGGGGCGATCTCCAGGTCGTAGACCGTCAGACCGGGCGCGGCGGGCCGCACCGGCAGCGAGATCGTCACCACGCCGTCCCCCGTCGGCGCCGGCGCCTCCCCCTCGGCCACCACCCGCTCCCCCTCGCGCAGGCGCACCGTGACCGGCGACCGCCCGGCGGCCCCGCCCCGGCTGCCGATCGCCACCTCCACCAGCGCCTCCTCCCCCACGTAGGCGGTGCGGGGATAGCGCAGGTCCTGCAGGAACCGGTCGGGCGGGCCGGCCGGATCCCCCACCCCCACGACCAGCAGCGCCGCGCCGGCGCCGCCCGCGCCGGCGATCGGGCCGGGCGCGGCCGCGCGGCCCTCGGTGTCGTGGCCGTCGGTGAACAGGACGATCCCCTGGGGCGACTCCCCCTCACCCCGGCCCCCCCCCTCGCGCAGGAGCGCCGCCAGGTCGGTGCCGACCGCCCCGGGCGGGGCGACGGAGCCGTCCGCGGCGCGCAGGTCGCGGACCGGGCCGAGCCCGTTGCCGCGCAGCAGGCGCACGCGCACGGCCGGCTCGCGCCGGTTCAGCACGGAGTCGAGCCGGGCCGCCAGGTCCAACGCGCGCGCCCAGCGGGTCTCGCCCCGCGGGCCGCCGTCCGGCAGGTCCATGCTGGCGGAATCGTCGATCAGGAGGACCACTTCGGGAACCTGCGTCACCTGCCGGGTGCGCAGGAGCGACGGGCCGGCGAGGGCGAGCAGCAGCAGCAGCAGGGCGGAGGCGCGCAGGCCGGTCAGCCAGCGGCGGGCCGCCGGCGCCGGTCGGGGATCGGCCCGATCGTAGAGCCGGTGCGCCCAGAACGTGAGTCCCACCGCCGCCACGAGCAGCAGCGGCCAGGCCCACAGGGGCAGGGACCAGGCGATTCGCACGGGAGCCTCCGCGGCAACGAAAACGACCCGGCTGCGGGCCGGGCCGTCCCTGGCAAGATCCGGCAGGATCGCCCGCCTGTCAACCGGTCAGCGACGCCCCCTCGCCCCGCGGCGCCGGCGCGAAACCGGCGCACGCCTCGTCGAGGGTGCGGTGATGCGTCAGCACGGAGCGGAACTCCAGCAGTTCGTAGACCTCGTAGACCTCGGGCTTCATCCCGACCAGCCTCAGGTCCCCCCCCTGCTGGCGGATGTGCCGGATCTCGCTGAGAAAGATGCCCCAGCCGGCGGAGCTGATGTAATCGACCCCCGACAGGTCGATGACGACCTGCCAGCAGCGCGCGCGCAGCACCCGCTGCAACTCCTTCTCCAGATCGACGGAGGTGGCGGTGTCGAGAAAGCCGTGGACCGCGATGACGGTCGCGCCGGTCTGCTCGTGCTGCCGTGCGTGGATGTGGATACTGTCCATTGAACCCTCCCCGGACGCCGCCGACGCGGGCGTTGCCTGCCCGCGTCCGCTCGCTTCCAGGGTAGGTTTCGGCCGCCGGACGGCCGCCTTGACCGGGGAATCGAGGAAATCGGCGGCCGGCGGCGCGGGGTCGGGCGGCGCTTCAGGCGCCGGCGCCCCCCCCACCCTCCGGACCGCCGTCGCGCCGCAGCTCGTCCATCTGCTTGAGTCCCTCGAGCAGCAGCAGGTCGAGGCTGACGTCCAGCAGGATGTCCTCGCCGTCCGGCAGGACATCCGCGAAGAAGCGGAATTCGCCGGAGCCGAGCCCGAGGATGTGGAAGACGGTCTCCAGGATCTGGTCCCGCACGACCTGCTGCAGCCGGGCCTGGTCGAGCGAGCCGGCCTCGACGAGGATCTGGCCGATCCGACGCTTGTCGGGATTGATCTCGGCCCGGATGTCGGCGCCGGCGATCTGCGAAGCGGTCACCAGACCGAGCCGCACCAGCCGGTCACCCAGCCGTTCGGTCGGTCCCTCGCGCCGGGCGTAGACCAGGGCGCCGTCGTGGAAGTAGATCCGCGCCTTTTCCCGCCGGGTGTCGAGCACGAGCTTGCCCGTCACCCGCGACAGCGAGAGGAACTGCAGCACGTCCACGACCGAGAACGGCCCGATGCGTCCGCTCAGAATCATCCCGACCTCCACCGACCGACAGCCGCCGCGAACGGCAGGGTGCCGGCCGGCCCCGCGGGACCGGCCGGCGCGAGGTTGGTCCGCCCTATCCCGCCGCGTCCTCGAGGGCCGCCTGGGCGGCGGCCAGACGGGCGATCGGCACGCGGAACGGCGAGCAGCTCACGTAATCGAGTCCGACCCGGTGGCAGAAGGCGACCGAGTTCGGCTCGCCGCCGTGCTCGCCGCAGATCCCGAGGTGCAGGTGCGGGTTCGTCCGGCGTCCGAGCTCGCACGCCATCCTCACCAGCTGGCCGACACCGTCGACATCGAGCATCTGGAACGGATCCACCGGCAGCAGCTTCTGCTCCACGTAGGCCGGCACGAACCCGCCGATGTCGTCCCGCGAGAAACCGAACGTCATCTGCGTGAGATCGTTCGTGCCGAACGAGAAGAACTGGGCCGTGCGCGCGATGTGGTCGGCCGTCAGGGCGGCGCGCGGGATCTCGATCATCGTCCCGTACAGGAAATCGACTTTCGCCACGCCGTGCGCCGCGCACACCTCGGCGTGCACGCGGTCCACGACGACCTTCTGGTGGTCGAGCTCGGTGACCGTCGCCACGACCGGCACCATGATCTCCGGCAGCGCCCGCTTCCCCTCGCGCGTCAGCTCCACGGCCGACTCGAGGATGGCGCGCACCTGCATCTCGGTGATCTCCGGATAGGTGACGCCGAGCCGCACGCCGCGGTGCCCCATCATCGGGTTGCTCTCGTGGAGCGCCTCGGCCCGCTGGTCGAGCTCCGCCGCGGTGATGCCGAGCGCCTTCGCCAGACTGGCCCGCTCCTTCGCCCCCTTCGGCACGAACTCGTGCAGCGGCGGATCGAGCAGGCGGAACGTGACCGGCAGGCCGTCCATCACCGCCATCGTGTCCTTGATGTCCTTCTTCACGTACGGATAGAGCTCGTCCAGCGCCGCCCGACGCTCCGCCACGGACGCCGAGACGATCATCCGGCGCAGCAGGAACAGCGGCTTTTCGGAGTCCTTGCCGTAGAACATGTGCTCGGTCCGGAACAGGCCGATCCCCTCGGCGCCGAAACCGCGCGCCTTGAGGGCGTCTTCCGGGGTCTCGGCGTTCGTGCGCACCCCGAGGCGGCGGTGCCGGTCGACGATCTGCATGAACGCCACGAAACGCGGGTTCTCGGCCGCGCTGACCATGCCCAGACGCCCCGCGTAGACCCGTCCGCGCGTGCCGTTGAGCGTGACCGGATCGCCCTCCTTGAGCACCTTGCCGTCGACCGTGAGGGTGCGGGCGTGGACGTCGACGTGCAGGCCGGCGCAGCCGACGATGCAGCACTTGCCCCAGCCGCGCGCCACCAGCGCCGCGTGGCTGGTCATGCCGCCGCGGGCCGTCAGGATCCCCTCGGCCGCGCGCATCCCCTCCACGTCCTCGGGATTGGTCTCCTCGCGGACGAGGATGACCGGCTTCCCCTGCGCGGCCCACTCCACCGCGGCGGCGGCGGTGAAGACGATCTGCCCGGTGGCGCCGCCGGGGCCGGCCGGCAGGCCGCTCGCCAGCGGCTGCGCCGACTTCTCGGCCTGCGGGTCGACGATCGGGTGGAGCAGTTCGTCCAGCTGCGCCGGCGTGACGCGGCGCACCACCTCGCGCTCGTCGATCAGCTTCTCCTCGAGCATGTCCATGGCGATGTTCAGGGCGGCGGTGCCGGTCCGCTTGCCGACCCGGCACTGCAGCATCCAGAGCCGCCCGTCCTGGATCGTGAACTCGATGTCCTGCATGTCGTGGAAGTGCGCCTCGAGCTCGCCCCGGATGCCGTCGAGCCGGGCGTAGACCTCGGTCATGGCGGACTCGAGCGACGGCAGGTGGCGGTTCTGCTCGCTCTTGGTGGCGTCGTTCAGCGGATTGGGGGTGCGGATGCCGGCCACGACGTCCTCGCCCTGCGCGTTGGGCAGCCACTCGCCGTAGAAGCGGTTCTCGCCGGTGGCCGGGTTGCGCGAGAACGCCACGCCGGTGGCCGACGAGTCGCCCATGTTGCCGAACACCATCGCCTGCACGGTGACGGCGGTGCCCCACTCGTGCGGGATCCCCTCGATGCGGCGGTAGGAGATGGCGCGCCGGCCGTTCCACGACGAGAAGACCGCGCCGATCGCCCCCCACAACTGCTCCTGCGCGTCGTCGGGGAACTCCTGGCCCAGCACCTCCACGATCTTCGCCTTGAAGCGCTTGACGAGGTCCTGCAGGTCGGCCTCGGAGAGATCGGCGTCCGAGGCGCAGCCGCGCGCCTTCTTGACCCCGTCGAGCATGCGATCGAGCTGCTGGCGGATCCCCTGCCCCTCGGCCGGCTCCACGCCGGCCGCCTTCTCCATCACCACGTCGGAGTACATCATGATGAGACGGCGGTAGGCGTCATAGACGAAGCGCGGGTTGTCCGTCAGCTTGACCAGGCCGGGGATGGTGCGCGAGCAGAGGCCGACGTTCAGCACGGTCTCCATCATGCCCGGCATCGATTTGCGGGCGCCCGAGCGGATCGAGACCAGCAGCGGCCGGTCCGGATCGCCGAAGCCCATCTTCATCTCCCGCTCGACGCCGGTCAGGGCCGCGGCCACCTCGGCCTTCAGGCCGTCGGGATAGGCGCGCCCCCGCGCGTAGAAGTGGGTGCAGACCTCGGTCGTGATGGTGAAGCCGGGCGGCACCGGCACGCCCAGCCGCGCCATCTCGGCCAGATTGGCCCCCTTGCCCCCGAGCAGGTTCTTCATCGTGGCGTCGCCGTCGGCGCGCCCTCCGCCGAACACGTAGACCAGCTTCTCGCGCATCAGGATCCCTCCCGCCAGCCGTCGCCCGGCGGGCGCGGCCGTCGATTCGGCGTCTGGCGCCGGGCGCCCCGTCCGGGCGCTCATCGTGAAAAACCGTGGCCCAGTATAGGCTGGGCCACGGCTTTCTCAAGTCCGCAACCGGCCGGACTCAGCGAATGATCACAAGCTTCCCGTAGAAGTCGCCCCGCGCCGGCATGGCCACCTTCCAGACGTAGACGCCGGAGGCGAGAGACTCGCCACCCTCGTTGTGGGTGTCCCAGTAGATGTTGCCGCCGGTCTGCGGCTGCCCCGGCCGCGGCAGCTCGGTCACGAGATCGCCGTCCACCGTCCAGATCTTGATCCGGCTGTCGGGGGGCAGGTTGGTGAAGACCACCTGGTTCCCCTCGCTCCCCTTGAAGCCGGCGCCGCGCCGCAGCGGATTCGGATAGACGAAGATCTCGTTGCCGCCGAGCGGATCGGCCGCCGCCAGATCGACCCGGAAGGCGGTCAGGTTGCCGTCGCCCGTGAAGATGGAGGCTGCGTCGTCGGGATAGCGGGGAGAGAAGAGCAGGTCGTTGCTCAGGGAGGCCGGATCGATGTTCGCGGTGCTGCCGTAGTCGAAGGAGGTCACCGCGTAGTTGTATTCGAAGCCGTTGTAGATGTTGTCGTCGAAGAATTCGATCGTGTCGCCGCGGCTGAAATTGAAGCAGGCGGCCCGGCGCTCCTCGAAGCAGTCCGGCGTGATGTTGAAACTCGTATCGCCACAGAAACCCTCGATGCAGGTCTGCGGATTGGCCTTGTCGTAGATGCCGATCAGCTCCATGTTGCGGCGCAGGAGCGGGTCGTGCCCCTCGCTTCGCCAGACGGCGTAGCCCTGGAAGTCCTGGCACTTCACGAAGAAGC
>Ga0315268_10008694_pt1 | contig 10578 bp, 9 predicted proteins | sample C1_top_MG_FD_204535 | JGI IMG/M metagenome (GOLD analysis project Ga0315268, IMG submission 204535) | Sediment microbial communities from Yellowstone Lake, YNP, Wyoming, USA - C1_top | ecosystem: Environmental > Aquatic > Freshwater > Lake > Sediment | place: USA: Wyoming | collected 2017-08-01 | reverse complement strand
AGAGAAAGTTTAGCCTTTCACAACAGCCAACGGAACCAGCCTAACCACTCTCGTGGCAATGCCTACTTTGTCGCTCACTTCAGCCACTCTATCCACATCCTTGTAAGCCGGATCCGCCTCCTCAGCCAACACAACCTGACTCGCCGCCCGAATAACCATACCACGATTCTCCAGAGCCTTTTTCACCTCGCCACCCCAGAACTGTCGCTTAGCCGCTGCTCGGCTCAGCATTCTTCCAGCGCCATGGGCGGTTGAGCCGAACGTAAGTTCCATAGCCTTGGGTGTTCCGACGAGCAGCCATGAGCTGGTGCCCATGCTTCCTGGGATTATCACGGGTTGTCCGTGTGGTCTGTAGTCTGCTGGTACTGCTTCATGATTTGGCGGGAAGGCTCGCGTGGCGCCTTTTCTGTGAATCCACACTTTCTTGGTTTCTCCGTTCACCTTGTGCTCCTCGATTTTGGCTATGTTGTGCGCAACGTCGTAGACGAGTTTCAAACCGAAGGTTTCAGCGGGTTTCTTGAACACCTGCTCAAAGCTTTGGCGAACCCAGTGGGCGATTGTTTGACGGTTGACGAAAGCATAGTTAACCGCGCATGCCATTGCTTGAAAATAATCCTGTGCCTCTGGGCTGGTTCCTGGAGCGCAAGCTAGTTCTCTGTCTGGGAGTTCGATTTTGTATTTGCCAACTGCACGTTCCATAACGCGCAAGTAGTCGGAGCAGATTTGGTGTCCATAGCCTCTGGAGCCGCAGTGAATCATAACCGTGACTTGGTCTTCGTGAGTGACGCCGAAGACCTTGGCTATTCCGGGGTCGAAGATTTTGTCTACTTTTTGGATTTCGAGAAAGTGGTTTCCAGAGCCTAACGTGCCGAGTTGTGTTTCTCCTCGGCTTTTGGCGGTTGACGAGACCTTGTTGGGGTCTGCGTTTTTCATGCATCCGCTTTCTTCACAGTGTTCTGTGTCTTCTTTCCATCCATAGCCTCTCTCGATAATCCAGGACACGCCTTCTCTAGCGACTTGATCAAGCTCGTTGAGTGTCATTCGAAAGTCCTTGCGTCGGCTGCCGAGCCCAGAAGGAACATTATTGAATATTGTAGTCGCCAGATCTGGAAGTTTGGGTCTAATGTCGCTTTCAGAGAGATTTGTCGTTAACAAGCGGACGCCACAATTAATGTCATAACCAACCCCGCCGGGGCTAACTACCCCATTTTCATAGTCTGTCGCTGCGACGCCGCCTATGGGAAAACCGTAACCCTCATGCCCATCAGGTAATGTTATGGAATACTTGTAAATACCCGGCAAATGCGCCACATTCACACACTGCTCCAGTGTACGGTCGGTTCTCATTTTCTCAAGCAAACCCGCGTCGGCTAGAACCAAACCTGGAACTCGCATGCCCGGTCTGTATTTTTGTGGGATTCGCCATGTGTATTCGGTGAGTTGTTCGAGTGGAACGGCGGACATTTTCTTCTCCTCGAAGTGAATATAATTCGTGTGCTATAAACAATTTCGCTTTTGATACAAAAACAATCACTGCGCACGTTTCTGGAGGTATTCCAAAAAGCCTTGGACGTTCTGTTTGACCACGCCACGTCCGAGGATAGGATGCGTCTTCATATAATCATTTACAGCCTTAACCGCAGGGTCGATTTGACGTATGTTTTCACTTATTGTTTCGAGTGTTTCGCCTTTTCTGATTCCGTCAGCCACTATTTCTGCCCACAATCGCAACTGTGTTGCATGTCTTTCGAGTTTCTCAATCGCATTCTCGGCAACGCCAAAGTGCGTGTAACACAGAAGCTTCGGTGCCTTCTGCTTCAACTTGTCTATAGAAGCAAGCGTGGTCTCCAGATGAAAAGGCGGCGGTGTAGTGGGCACTATCACGTCGAACTGGTTAAGGTAAATGCCTGCCGCATCGCCTGGGAAGAGTGTTTTGCTGTTTTTTTCGAAATAACTAAAGTGATGCGAAGCGTGTCCAAGCGTCTCCACAACCTCTAGCACTATGCCTCTGCCCAGATCAACTATCATCCCATCACCAGCTGGCAGAATTCGTTCGGGGGCAACAGGCTCAGGCGCTCCGTACAATTCAGCCACCTTGCCCAGAACCTGTTTCGATTGCATCCAAAGTTTTTCTGGGTTCACCAAATGCGGCGCACCTCGAGGATGGACAATAAGTCTCGCGTTGGCCAGATGCTTCATTAGGGTTCCCACCCCGCCTCCATGGTCAAGATGAATGTGCGAAACCATGATGAAACTCACGCTGTCGTGTTTTATTCCGAGTTCGTCCAAACCCTTGAGCAGGTTATTCACTGTGGAGGTCGGACCCGTTTCTACTATGGCGATTTTTTCTCCCAAAACAATGTAGGACGCGATGAAATTTGCGAATCCTGCAGGCTTTAGGTCGGTCATGTATAGGAATTCGTTGATTTTCTGGACGGGCATTTTTCATTTCACTTTGGCTATAGCGTGGTTAGATGTCTAAAATAAACTTAATAGTAACCTTGCTTGGTTTCTTGTCTATTTCCATACGATGATAAGTGACGGCTTTAATTCCGACCTTCTGTGGATGTTTCTCGGGGTTAAACGGTTCGCCTCTTATTCTGGCTGTGAAAGTGAAGCCTTTTCCTGTTTTTTCTATCTTTGGAATCTCAAAACTAGAGTACAGGTTGCCTTTCGTCTCAAAATTGACTAACAATTGCTCTAGCCACGAATAAAGCAAGGATTGCTCGTCGGGCGCTTCAACTTTTATTGTGTATTCGATTTTATGCGCTATTTTCCTGGTGTCAGTCATGACTTCGAAGGTTGCGAGGGCGGCGTTTTCGAAGGCTTCCTCCAGAGTGGCACCATATGCGGCTATGTAGACATCGGCGGTGTGCTCCAGAAACTCAAACCGCTTACCCAGAGCCAAACAAGCCTCCTGCCTTCAAAGCGCCACAAATAATCAAATAAATCAGCCGGAGCTAATATAATTCTCGCCCCAAAAAGGACGGATTGAAATGGAACAATGGAACTTAATCATCATCGGCGCAGGAAGCGCAGGTCTGTCAGCGGGTTTGTACGGCGCACGCGGCGGACTGAGAACGCTCATTCTCGAAAAACAATTACCCGGCGGCGCCACCATCGAATCGCCCGAAATCGAGAATTATCCAGGCTTCATCAGCATCAGTGGACAGGAACTTATTGACAAGATGGTGGCTCACGCCACAAAATTCGGCGCCAAAATAAATCAGCTGGAACCCGTCGTTATGCTTAATTTAAAGGGAGAGAAAAAGACGGTTAGAACAACGAAAGCCGAGTATGAAGCTTCGGCTCTAATAATCACAACTGGCTGTCATCACAGAGAACTCGAAGTGCCCGGGGAAAAAGAATACAGTGGAAAAGGCGTGAGCTACTGCGCCCTCTGCGATGGAGCGTTTTTCAAGGGAAAAAAAGTAATCGTCGTCGGGGGCGGCAACAATGCGGCAACCTCGGCGTTGATTCTTGCGCACTTAACCCCGAATGTTAAGCTTATTCACCGAAGAGACAATCTCAGGGCAGAAGAGATACTTTTAGAAGACTTGAGAAAGACGAGAGTCGAGTTCATCTGGAACACCGAAATCACGGAAATCAAGGGCGACAAAACCGTGAAAAGCGTGACGACCGTCAACAACAAAACGGGCGAGCAGAAAGAAATCGAAGCCGACGGCGTCTTTATCCAAGTCGGGGAGATACCCAACAGCGATTTCGCCAAAAACGCAGGCGTTCAAACGGATGACTACGGCTACATCGTTGTGGATTCTCAACAAAGAACCAACATTCCCGGTGTCTACGCAGCCGGAGACGTGATCACAAACCCAGTAAAACAGATCGGCACCGCGGTTGGACAAGCCATCGTCGCTGCGACGGACGCGTTCGGTTACATACGACGTCCATACTACTATAAAGGAAGCTAAAATACATCAACGTGTGAGCAAAAGGGAAAACTTATGGCTCATCCAGAGGCAGCTTCATGCGGAGACTACTGCGGGAAATGTCCTAACTATCAAGACAAATGCCGTGGCTGTATCCCCGCTGACCATGCGGACTGCTACTTTGCCAAGTGTTGCCTAGAAAAAGGCATTGAACATTGCGGTTTCTGTACAGTTTTTCCATGCAAGAAACTGAACGATTTTGTTCCTGACGACCGACCTGGATGTCCAAAAGGGTATCATATTGAGAATCTGCGAATGCGTATGACTGTTGGGACAGAGGTTTGGTTAGATGCTCAGCGAAAGAGATGGAAGGCATAACCGACAGTTTTCTCGAAGAAAATGGAGATTGCAGTTATTATTTTTGCATTAGATATTCATGGATTGCTCTTGCGGCTCGTTTTCCGGCGCCCATGGCACTGATTACTGTTGCTTCTCCGGTTACTATGTCGCCACCCGCGAAAACGCCTGGAATGCTGGTTTGTCCAGTTTGCTCGTTGGCAACGATGGTTCCCCACTTGGTGGTTTCGAGTCCCTTTGTTGTGCTTTGAATTATTGGGTTTGGCGTTCTACCGATGGCTACGATTACAGCGTCAACGTCCATTACGAATTCCGAACCCTTCACGGGCACTGGTCTTCTTCTTCCCGACTCGTCTGGTGCGCCGAGTTCCATGCACACACACTCCATGGCTTTTACCCAACCTTTCTCGTCGCCGATGAACCTTGTCGGCATGGCTAGGAACTTGCAGCCAATCCCCTCTTCCTCGGCGTTTTCAATCTCTTCCTTTCTCGCGGGCAACTCTTCTCTAGAACGACGATAAACGATGCAGACCTCTTCGGCGCCTAGACGCAGGGCTGAACGAGCAGAATCCATAGCGACGTTTCCCCCACCGATGACTGCGACGTGTTTGCCGATGCGTATGGGCGTGTCCACGTTGGGAAACTCGTAAGCCTTCATTAAATTAACTCTAATCAAAAACTCGTTCGACGAATAGATTCCACCCAAATTTTCTCCCGGAACGCCCAAGAACTGAGGCAAGCCTGCACCTGTGCCGATGAAAACTGCATCAAAGCCCTTCTCCAAAAGCTCAGGAATCGCGATAGTTCTTCCTACGAGGGTGTTTGTGAGAATTTCAACTCCGAGTTTCTTAACAAAATCCGCTTCAGCCTCGACTATAACTTTGGGCAGACGAAACTCTGGAATTCCATAGATGAGCACTCCGCCGGGTAGATGCAAAGCCTCAAAAATAACCACTTCATGCCCAAGTTTGACTAAATCAGCCGCTGCCGTAAGCCCAGCAGGACCCGCACCGATAATTGCCACCCGCTTACCAGTTGACGGCGCTTTAACTGGAACATTAATCCCACTCAGCCGTTCCCAATCGGCCAAGAACCGCTCCAAACGTCCAATGCTTACTGCATCGCCGACTTTATTGAGCAAACAAAATTGTTGACACTGCTCTTCTTGCGGACAAACACGCCCGCAGATGGCTGGCAGGCAATTTTTCTCTTTAATCTTTTGAATCGCGGCTGCAAAATTCTTCTCTCTCATTAATTTGATGAAGCTTGGAATGTCGATTTCAACGGGGCAGCCAGTCACACATTTTGGGTCTTTGCACTGTAGGCAGCGGTTTGCCTCTGTGAGGGCTTGTTCTTCCGTGTAGCCTAATGCGACTTCGTTAAAGTTTTTTCTGCGAACTTCAGGCGCCTGTTTTGGAATGGGTACTGATTGCTTCTGAAGCTTTGGTTTGGGCTTGGGTTCACTCATGACACTCGCATCTCCTTTCTTGCAAGCGCTGCAAAGCCATCTTCTCCTCAGTCGTGTACGCCATTTGTCTCTTCAGCAGTTCTCCAAAATCAACCTCATGCGCGTCAAACTCTGGTCCTTCAACACACGCAAACCTCGTTTTGCCAGCCACCGTGACGCGGCACGCTCCGCACATGCCCATGCCATCAACCATAATTGGGTTTAGGCTGACAATCGTGCGGACGTTGTAGGGCTTGGTCGTGTTGGCAACCGCGCGCATCATAACCGTAGGTCCGATGGCATAGACCCTGTCGAAAGTGTAGCCCTTGTCAATCAGCATCTTTACCACGTCACTGACGAAGCCCTTATGCCCCTTTGTTCCGTCGTCGGTGGAAATGTAAACCTCATCCGAAACCTTCTTCACATCCTCCTCAAGGATGAGCAAACTCGCCGTCCTAGCGCCGATAATCGAAACCACCTTGTTGCCCATTTGTTTGAATGCCCGTGCGATTGGAAAGGCAGATGCCGTGCCTACTCCTCCTCCGACTACGCAAACCGTGCCGTAATGTTTGATTTCGGTTGGTTTTCCCAGCGGGCCAGCGATGTCAGAAATGGAATCTCCTGCTTCTAGTGCGCCTAGTTTTTCGGTTGATACGCCTACTTCCAGGAAAATCAGTGTTATTGTTCCTTGTTCTTTGTTCCAGTCGACGAGTGTGAGGGGTATGCGTTCGCCCACTTTATTCACTCTTAAGATGACAAACTGTCCCGCCTGCGCTTTGTTGGCTATGTCTGGCGCGTGGATTTCCACTTTTTTGATTTTGGGTGCCAGTTCCTTTTTCGAAACAATCTTGTACATGCTTCGAAGTGCCTCTCGAAAGTTGGTGGAGAGAAATGGTAAGACATATTCTTTGGATATAAGAGTTTGGTAAACGCATCATAGAATTACGTGTTTGTCGTTTGAAGCAGATGATGAAAAGATTAGTGTTTTCAGGTTTCGAAGGTGAGTATTTTGCTTTTCTGGAGCGTCTTAATCAACGGTACGCCTATTATGATGGTTGCTGCGACTGTGATTACTGCTTCGATGGGTGTTTGGAATGCGCCGAGCATGAAAATTTCTGGAAGAAGTTGTGCTGGTATTCCCCACCATTGGTAGCCATTTAGCGGGATGAGTATGAATATTCTTGTCAGTACGTCGGCTTCTGTGCCTATGAACGCCGCAAATCCTATGAATATGGGGAGTTTTTGTACGAAGTGTGTTCTGCTGATTAAAGCGAAGATGAAGATGCACGCGAAGGCGATGTAAATGTCCCACAAAGTCCAAAGCGGGATGGTGCTTGTTAGTGGGTATGCGAAGAAGGCGAGTAACATTCCCGCGTAGAGTAAGAACGCATGTGGCCATTTCTTCTGCGCTATCAAGCCTGCGGTTAATGCTCCTACAGGTTCACCTATGCCGAATATAATTGGTTCTGCTCTTGGGCGTATAAACCATCCCAGTAAGTATCCGATAGAGCCCGATGTGAAGCCTAATAGTGGTCCGAGGATTATGCCTTCGAGGGGTGTGATTATTATTATCCAGCTTCTGAAGCCTGCGGGGCCTGGGAAAAGTGAGAGTGTTGTGTGCAGGGCGGCGAGGATGGCTGTTAACGCGATTTTTTGTGTTTGTCGCATCTTGTGAAGCCTCTGGGATGTTTTGTTTGGGTTTTGTTTTAGAAGTTTTCTGTGCGTGCACACGCGATTCTCTAGTATATGTAGTTTTTTCTTGGTGCGTCTCCCTGCAGCAGCCGTCTAGACCCGGGTTCACCATATGCTGCAGATGCGAGGTGTGACTTGTGGTTGTGTGTCGTTTTTCTGACGCATAAAAAATGATATTGACAGCCGCTTGGTTTCATAATTATACCAGAGGTTATGATGATGCGGATTGGTTTCTTTGTTTGGGAGTATCCGCCCTCCATAGTTGGCGGTCTTGGCACTTATGCCGAGTACATTACACGTGAGTTCGTCGCGTTGGGTCACGACGTTACCGTCTTTACCATGAATAAGGGCGACCAGAAAACACGAGAGGTGATGAAGGGCGTTGAGGTTCACAGACCCATAAACGCTGATGTGAGCAACGTTTTTCCCATGTTTGTCACGGAAGACTTGAAGAAGTGGGGCACCAACATTCGTTTCTTTAATGACATTTTCATTTACAACGTGCTCAGCGCCACGAAGTTCATCAACAGCCTCATCAAAAAAGAGAGGCTCAAATTCGACATTGCTTGCGTGCATGATTGGCTGAGCAGCATTTCAGGAATCATAGTCAAGAACGAAACAAAGGTGCCCGTGGTGTTCCATGTGCACAGTACAGAATGGGGCAGAAGCGGCGGTGCCGGCTCAAGCGTCGTCTCTCACTTCGAGACGGCCACGGCAGAAACGGCAGACCATATAATCACAGTAAGCCACGCCATGCGAGAAGACCTCACAAGACACGGCTGGCCAAGCCAAAAAATCAGCGCAGTCTGGAACGGTGTAGACCCAGGACGCTACAACCCAGAGCGTTACTCCAAAGAACGCGTACAGAGAGTACGCGAAAAATACGGCATTGATCAGGACGGGAAGATGCTCTTCTTTCTCGGAAGACTAACATGGGTGAAAGGCGTCAGAAACACTGTCCAAGCCATGCCCTTGGTTCTTGAAGAATATCCAGACACGAAACTTGTTATTCTGGGCAAAGGTGAGGAGCAGAACGACGTTACCGAAACGGCACACAGGCTAGGCATAGCCAAGAACGTGATTACATGTTTTGATTTTCTGCCCGAAGAAGAAAGAATACTGCACTACGCCGCGTCTGACTTGTGCGTTTTTCCATCGGTTTATGAACCCTTTGGTATAGTCAGCCTAGAGGCAATGTCGATGGCTAAACCCCTTATCGTGGGCGCTCAGGGTGTTGTTGGCTTCAGAGAACAGGTACTCTCCTCAGGACCAGAACAGAATGGCATTCACATCAATGGAAATGACCCTGCCGACATAGCGTGGGGTATTAAAGAAGTCCTCAAGGACGAGGAAAGAGCCAAGCGTTGGGGACAGAACGGGCGAAAGCGGGTCGTTCAGTATTTCACGTGGCGAAAAGCCGCCGAACAGACGTTGCAGATATATGAAGCCACGCAGTCTGGCGGTACGAAAGAGACGGTTGATTTGGCTTATTCGCATATGCTTCCTGAGACAACGAGCAGGGTTTAGAGCAAGGTCAAAACCATATAGGAAACAACTACGCAAGTCAAGATTGACAGCGCGATGAAGCATATTCTAGAGTAATTCTTTCTATGCATTCTTTGTCGTTTCTGCCAACACTGTACGTGAAAAGGTTTTTTCCATCTGACGCCCCAATCTGCAACTCGGAATTCTTTAAGCACCATTTCTGCCTGGTTCTGAATTTCTTTTCCGCATTCATAACATATTCGCATGCTTCTCTCTCACATTGCCCTCGTAGGAGTGCGGAAATAAACTCTATGAAGTGAAAATCAGTATTCAGACTCTATTTTAGGAAAACAAGGAAAACAGAGCAAATCAAACCGAAAAATAGGCGGAAGAGAGCACTTTTAGAGTGAAAAGATTGATTTCTTCTTTTCTTTCTCGGTTTTCTTTTCCACTACTTCAGGCTCGGCTTCTTCTTTTGGTGGAATCACCATGGCTGGTGGTTCTGGCGGTGCTGGTTCTGTTTCCTCTCTCCTCTTTGACGGTATTGGAGGCACTGATTTGGTTTTCTTTTCTGTCTTCTTGGGCTTCTCTTCGTCGAACGTGGCTCTCGAGTGTGTTTTCTTCGTGAACACTGAATGCGCGTACAAGCCTTTCTTGTCGTCGATTTGCAAGTAATCCCATTCGTAGAGATCCACTTCGGTTACGTTGGTGTTTTCGACCACGTTGCGCAGGTTGGACGAGAAGCTCGGCGCTAGAAGCACTAGGCGTGGTGGTGCGTTTTCGTCTATTCCTGCTTTTCCGTAGGCGGCTCTGAGCATGGGTTTCACTGTGTCGATGTAGTTGATGCAGCGTAATCCTTCGAAAAAGGCGTTGTCGTCTTCTACCACGTTTAGTTGCATAACGACCAGTCTTCCATTCGCGTCGTGGCAGAGAAGGTCCAAGTTGGTTTTGGGGTCAATTTTGATGTTGTTGTAGAGGACGGTTAAGCCGTTTTCGATGGAGTTTATCTCTTCCATCACTATCTTTTGCAGTTCTTGTTTATCCTTTATACTGATTTGTTCGATTGGCATTTTATTTTCTCCGTTGCATTCAAACTGAGCTCTGGAAAGAATAAATAAATTATGAACTCCAAATCCGAATTCCGCATAAACTACAGCCTAAAATCAGAAAAAGAAGAAGTTTCGTAGAGTTTTCTTAGTATAGATTTTTGTTTCAGAGAATTTTACCTTGCCCTTCACAAGAAAAACAGCAACGAGTATCTCTTACACACATAGAAGCGGTAATAAAAAAGAAGAAAGAAGGTGTTTTTATCGTATCTTTCTTAGTGCTGTCTCCGCTGCAAACACGATGGGTTCCCAAGTTTCGCACAATGGTGGCGTGTAAGCCGTGTCTGCCTTCATCAGTTCCCGCAATGTCATTTGTTTCTGTATGGCAAAGCTCAAGGCATTAATGCGTTGTGTTACTTCTTCTCCGCCCACGATCTGTCCACCCACGAGCAACTCTGACTCTCTGTCGAACACTAGCTTAATCTTGATGGGCATGGCGCCTGGATAGTAATCTGCCCTAGTCTTCGAAGTAACCGCACCAATCAAAGGCGTAATCCCATGTCTCCGCGCCAAAGCTTCAGTCAAACCAGTAGCACCGATTTCCAGGTCAAAAAGCTTCGAAGTCGAAGAACCCAAGCATCCAGGAAACACCGCGTAACCG
>Ga0315268_10008693_pt1 | contig 10578 bp, 5 predicted proteins | sample C1_top_MG_FD_204535 | JGI IMG/M metagenome (GOLD analysis project Ga0315268, IMG submission 204535) | Sediment microbial communities from Yellowstone Lake, YNP, Wyoming, USA - C1_top | ecosystem: Environmental > Aquatic > Freshwater > Lake > Sediment | place: USA: Wyoming | collected 2017-08-01 | reverse complement strand
GTTGGCGCTTCGGTGTACTTGGATGGAAATCTGTTCGGCACAACAAACTCGGCTGGCTACTTGGTGCTGAAAGGCGTATATGCGGGAGCACACACGGTGACGATTCACAAAGATGGGTACGTCGACTACAAGACCACGATCAAGCTCTCAGGAAGCACCACGCTACGAGCGTACTTGACTCGCGTGAGCTAGTCCACACACGGAACGCATCCATCACAAGTCAGTTCATTGGTGTCCGCAGAGAATGCCATAGCTCAGAGCGCCGCCTGAATACTCACAAGGCTGTCAGGCGGACGCCCAGGAACGCCAGCTCCACTTCATCGAACTTGCACTCTAGGAACCTCATGGCATGACCAGGTACTAGCTTCGAACGCATGACTAGTCAAACGGCGGTTCAATCGAGCAGGTGGCGGTCCCTTCTGCTGCACCTCCGTTTGTGTGGAGGGTTCATCTGGTTGGACATGGATGAGTCTTCTAGTATGTGATACCGCAACTGATTATTCTGAAGACGAGTTCACGCACTCATGTGATCCTCGATGGCTGAGGCGCCCTTGGCCGTCTGTGATGTTTGCGGGAGGGCGATGGCCAGAGGAGGGGATCTTCTTTGCGGGGATTGCTCACGTGCATTCACGCTCATGCTTGGTTTGCTTCACAGCCACCCGGATATTGAAGTCACGGATCTTTTGCGAATCAAGGAAGTGTTCGAGTGGCGGACAAAGAGGACAGGCCCTCTGCAATCTGGGAACGGGCAGCCACGCGCCGAAGGTCAGCGTCAAGAGATGAACACGTTAGCAGCTCTCTCCGATATTCAGCAGGGGGAAATCGTGGACGCCTGCGAGGTCTGTGGAAGGGCTCTCGCGGAGTCGGACCGTCTACTTTGTGTGGACTGCGCCCGCGCCTTCATGTTTGTGCTAGAGTTGCTACGCGAGTCCGAGCCGTTGATCCAAAGCAGGATGGAGGCTCACCCCGAGCTGACGGCAGACGACCTAGACCGTATCAGAGAGGTCTTCAAGTGGCGTAGCGGCAAGATTGGGCTCGGAAAACCGAAACCCCAAGCTGACGTAGTCCGTGCATGACATTGGTCAGACGACGTGAGCCTGACCACGTGTCCGGGGCGTCACCGCTCAATCTTCAGGGGGATACCGATAGGGCTGACGGAGTCCTTTGGGAGTCTTCGAAACGCTGGCCATGTGGCCCGTGTTGGCGGAATCATCTCCTACCAACGCGCCAAGAATCCGCAGCGCATCGCCCGGGCCAACAGTGTTCATGACCTTAGTGAAGAGACATTCGCGTTCCGTCACTCTGTGCGCGAACCCGTATCTTGAAAGAAATTCCAAGACCCGAAGAACCGCATCGCTTGGCTGCCCTAGGATGTTGGCTAGGTCCTCAAGGCTGTAGAACTCGTCTTTCCGCATCGCGGACCAGACCGTGTCGATCATGTCAAGGGTCATGGCAATCGCAGACCACCCCATTGGTTGTTTCCGAAGCGCGTAAACCTCGTGTGACGGCGGTCTGCGAACATCAGCGACAGAAATTGAGGATATCTCTTCTAGAACTCTTTTCTATTAGAAAACGTAACATCTATCATCTATGACGCCTGCAATCACGTCAACCGCAGAGATTGGGACGGGTTGAGGGTCGCTTGGCTGTTGAGGACAAAGAGGTCGCAGCACTTCGACGTCTAGGCCTAACCGAATACGAGGCCAGGATCTATCTCGCCCTGATCAGGATGGGCCCGAAGAAAGCGAGCGAAGTCAGCTACTTCGGCCAAGTGCCGCGAACGAAAACCTACGGCTCGATCAGGGAACTCGAACGGAAAGGCCTGCTGCGCATCATACCGGGAAAGCCGGAACTGTACGCAGCCACTTCTCCGACTGAGCTGCTCTTGCCCGTAGTGACGAAGTTGAACCGCGAAGTAAGGGAGTCCGAAACCATCGTTCAGTCGCTCGCTGTACTCTTCGAATCAAGCAAGTACACGAAGCAGTATGCGATTCCGGAGGATGTGAAAGAGTTCTGGCGGATAGACGGTCGGAAGGACATACTTCGAAAACTGACCGAGATACTTAACGACGCAACCAAGACAGTCAACTACGCCACAAGCCTCTGGGGACTAGTGCGCGTCTACAAGACACATTCCGAAGCGCTGGAAGAGGCGAAGAATCGCGGTGTGATCGTGCGTCTGGCTGCGCCGATCTCATCAGAGAACTCTGCCGTCGCCAAGGAATTCGCGGAGGTTGTGGAGTTGAGGGAGATCGATAAGCCATTTGGTCCAAGCTTTGTCTCAGTCGACACGCGGCAGCTTGTGGTAGTGGAGAGTAAGCCTGATGATCTCAAGACTGATCGCGGATTTGATGTCGCTCTCTGGACCACACATGGGCTGATCGTGAAAGCGCATGACGAGCTCTTCGAACGAATGTGGAACACGTTACCGCCGTTTAAGACGTATTCCAAGAAAGAGACGGACTAGCCTTCAGGAAGGAAAGAGGCGTCCGATCAATCGTCGCTTCGTAATGGTTGCACGTTGTATCCGGGCGTGGAGCAATCGGTCGCAAGATCGAGCGTGAAACCGTTCTCTAGATCCGCAGCACGGTTCTCATTTTCGTGAACAATCCAAGACGACGTTCGAGTGAAGTCAGCTCGAACGCAAGCAATAGTGGAGTCGACAGTAGCGTGGTCAGCACCAAGGCAGAGGCTGCCATGGCAAGCAGCAACAACGATCCCGCCAGCTCACCCAGCAGGAGCATGGACACAGCGACAAGAAGCGAAATCAAGAAAGCTTTCAGTGTACGCTTAGCCCCAATCCTCCTTGCTCTCAGGAATCGAACAAGAATGACACTGATCGGAGTCAGGTAGACGAGACCGATCAATGCGCTTGCCAAGATGCCTGCTATCGTGATTGCGAACTCGGGCACAGACTGGAACACGGAGTAGGTCGCGGACGAGAGTTCGAGGATGCCGAGGAGTGGGTACAGCACAGCCCTCAGCGGGCTTCTCAAGGCATCATGCAGAACGATGAAATCAGCAACTTGAGGACTAAATGAGTAATACCACAAATTGAAGGCGTCAATGAAAGCAGATCCAGCATGAGTTGAGAGGACGAGATTATCTCTGAAACCTCTAAGAAGCTGAACCTCAGGAGTCGCCTCTGAACCAAATGTTACCGTAGCAATTATGCATGGAAAGGCTGACAGTTCCTTGTACGCGGCAACATACTTCTCCGGTTTAAGGACGCTCTGCGGAGCCTTGACGGAGCCTCCTGTACTGTTCTTCCAGTCTTGGAAAACGTAGCGCCGGAAGCTCTCGCTCAGGGTCGCGTTGCTGGAGAATGAAACGGATGATCCCTCGTCGAGCCAGAGTTCCACAGTGTCCGGGACCTTCACTTGGTGAGACACGGAGTTCAGAACCATTGTTAGAACTGTTCCGTTGCGAACTCCTTTCGTCACAAAAGTAACTAGGTACTCAGTTTTCCAATTTGCCCGTATCACTTTGGGGCCGTCCATCGTAACGGTTCCCTGTTGACTGCTGCCAGTAGCGTCCCCGGACCATTGCGTGAACACGCGGCGCGTATCATTTCCTGTATCAACGGTCAGCGTATCTACTCCGAATACGGCCTGCGTGCTCGGATCGTACCATCCTGCACCGCTCGCATGACCGTACTCGGATTCAAGTTTCAACTCATACTGTGTCGCCCACACGGCTGAGATAAGCTTCGGCCCCGACATTATGAGCGACTGGTCCTGGTTCCCTCCAGACAGGTCGCCCGCCCAGCTTTTGAAAACATGCCTTATGCCATCTCCAGTCACAACGGGGGAGCTCAGTGAGACAACTGCCTGAGAGTTCGCGTCATACCATCCTCCCCCAATTGCAGCGTACAACGATTGTATGTTGAGGAAGTACTGGGTTTTCCAGTTCGCTTTCAAGCTGTGAGGCGCCGTCATGTTGAGGACAACGGATGTCGAGTCTGATTGCAGGTCTCCTGACCAACTCAGAAAGACAAGTCGCGTCTGGTCGGTGACAACAGTCGACGGAGACGTTGCCGTCACCGTCACGACCGTGCCCGAATTGTACCATCCCGCTCCGCTAGCCGCCCCTCCGCTTGGCTCAAGCGAAAGCAGATATTGGGCATCGAAATCGACACCGAGGCTCATGTCTGACGAGACTTCGATGGTGCGAGGATTCGCGACAGCCCCGTCACTCCATTGGCGGAATACGAAACGAGAGCTGGGGCTGAGGTAGATTGTGGGCTGTATCTGCACGATATTCGAGCCCTGAAGAACTCCGATCTGGAAATCACCCACGCCGGCATAGGTTTCGTTGTTTCCGTTCACGATGATCCACCATTGAATGTCTGCGCCCGCGCCCGGTGGTCTAATTCCGAGCGTCAGAGTATATCCGACGACCACCGTCAGCGTTTTGGCGTTGTTATCGATGTTGTTCTCACCCAGTATCTTCTCCGGGTCAAGAACGACTTTGAAGAAATAGGTTCCCCCACTCTTAGGCGTCCAAGACAACTGGATCGATTGTGTCTCTCCAGATCCCAAGGAGATCTTGCGAGAGGCAAACAGCGTGTCGTTCAGATATATCGCAACGAAGAAAGGCTTGGACTTGAGTGCCCCCTCGTTTCCGACTTCGACATCAAGGGACGCGGTGCTATTCGGATGAACCGTCGGAGGATTCAGGGCCAGACGTTCGACAGCAACATCCGCGCTCGGGGCAAGAGTGTCCACAACGATTGAGTATGATGAGTTGTTCGTGCTAACTACTGAGATGATGAGATTATTCTTACCGTCCAGATACTTCTGTCCCGCCTGGAACGGAGCGTCGTCTAGAGTCGAAGTCGTCTGCACAGCATCAATGACTTTGACAGGATTTGAACTCGCCTCGTCAATGTACTCGACTAGGACGCCGCTCGATGGGAGGGCTTTGTCATACCCGATCTTCTGTCTCACCTCAGCAAGATAGTACTGCTTCGAGTTTAGAGATGACGTCTGAATTCTGACCGCTTGCAGACCAGATGATGGCAACTCAATTGGATCTATGGTTGCGTTCACCTTGGTTTGCCGCGTTATGTTGAGGAGGTGATCGGACGTTAACCATCCGAGGAATATCCTGTCCCACGCGCCCATCTCGGCTGGGCTCGATCCGGCTGGCTGTCCATTCCAAGCGCCTCTAGCCATCAGATCCCAAGGACCAACTTGCTCCATCGTATTGCTATAGAGGTCTGGCAAGCCTAGCAGGTGCCCAAACTCGTGCGCGTAGACTCCAACTGTCGCGAGTCCGCGCGCTTCAAGCTCCGGAACAATTGAGTATCGCTCGAAGGTGCGTTGAGCAGTATTCACAGGCCAGCCCAGGTATGTGACTGACCAAATGTCGTTGGTGACTCTGCTCGACTCCTGTCCGACCCCAGCATGAAGAACGACGATCTGCTGATACGCTGTCACGTCGACCTGTTTCGCAACGGTTGGAAGCGCGTCCCTCAGCAATTTCCAAGTATCTGGAACCCCGTCTCCATCCTGATCGTCGACAAAGGGGCCGTTATCTGCTCCGTATGAGGCCATCGTGTATGGCATTCTGATCCAGCCAACGGCTTTTCCAACAACCGAAGTTGTTCCGTATGATATTGTGCTGTAGTAGTCGTTCAGAGAGTTGATCGTCTGATTCGCAACTTGTTCGATCGAGATCGTATGATTATGGTCTCTGAAATCGACCGCAATCACGAGGACGGTGACCTGACCGGAGATCGGACCAGGCCTCGGGACAGGGTATGAGATCGTGTAGTTCAGCGACGGGGCTTCGCTTGTGAACTGTGGCATCGGCGGCACAAATTGAAACGCTCGGTCATGTGCCCCTGTTGCATATCCGGTTGCCGCAAGCCCCGTTACTGCAAAATTCAGAAAGATCGTGATGAACAGCAGTGCCACGGATCTTCTATGTCTCAAGTTTGTGCGCCAGCAAACCAGCCGGTAACAAGGCAAGCATGATTGGGCACAACTCGGGCTAGTTTTGATAAAGCCATTAGCCGCACGAATACGTTCAGCGTCATGAATGGCTCTCGCTTGCCCTTGACACTAATGCCGCAAACTAGTGCAACGCTTGACAGGTCGCAGCCGAATCAGAATTCACACATTACGAGCTCGCGACAAGACGGTCCCAGTTTCTGAGAACTCGGAAGATATGCGCGTTCTTTCACGAGAATTGGCAAGGAGCGCGTAGTCGATGTCTGCGCCGTTGCAGTAGCAATCCGAAGCGACGAAAGGCCATACAGTTGCCAAGATCAACACCGGTCCGGTCTTCGTCGTTTGCACAGAAGGCTTTTTTAGCGCTATTCCCACCGACTTGGTGGGAAAGAGTCTCATGACTGAGACTGTCGTAGATCAACGTGGCAGGGTCTTGATTCCAGAGGAGATCAGAGAGAGTGCGGGGCTGACGAGTGGAACAATGGTCGCGATCGAGAAGGCTAAGCACGTCGTAGTGATCAAACCGCTTCGGAAACATAGGCGAGGGTGGAGACAATTGTGCGGGTTGGCCCCAGAGAGGACGGGCAAACCAGAATGGCCTACAACAGAAGAGATCAAAGATATCTGGCGATAGACTCAAGCATACTCGTTGCCTACTTGGACCGAGATCACCCGCAGCACCAAAAGGTGAAGTCTCTCGCTTCGAAGCGGGTGGCTCTCAACCCAACTGTCATTCACGAAACGTATCATGCCTTGGTGTTCAGACTGAAGTGGTCACCAGAGGAAGCGGGACTGGCGCTGAGAGAGGCCCTAGATGACAGAAATAACCTGTTTCTCAATCAAACACTAGACACAACTAGGACGGGGCTTGCGCTCGCGGAGCGATACTCGCTCGGAGGAAGAGATGCGCTGATACTTGCAAACTACATGTTATCGTCGGTTTCGCGTCTGCAGACGTTCGACAAAGCGCTCTTGGCACTTGAGAGAGTCGTCTACGGTCGTCACGAGCTGAAGATACGGTCCCCCTGAGCTTCCATTCCGAGAGCCTTCGTGCAGTCGGCGGGTCTTCTTGTCTCATTAGCTCCGTTGGCGGAATGCTGTCGGTGCTGAAGCGGATAGTTACGTACAGTCGTTTTCAGTGTTACTTCTCTATCGCTTGGTCTGACTTCTACTGCTGCGTCTCTTTGAGGAAATGATCAGTAGGGCGACCATTGGGATTGCCGCGGTGAATGCGAGATTCATGAACTCTGGTGTAGCTGTGCCTGACACTGTGAGAGTCACGTCCTTGGAGACGTGCACGCCGGGCCTACTGAAGATGATATCGAAGTTGTACGGCCCCCAGAACTGTTCCTCTCCGATTGTTGTGACGAAGAAACTGTATGAGCCTTCAGAGAGCCACAGCCTATAGCTTCCGGTCGCTGACGAAGCCCAGTGGCTGCCCGGAGACGTTTCGATCACTTGAGCCCACGCGAGAGGTCGCTGATCGCCGTACATGTCGATCCAGGACACCGTGCCGATCAAGCTTGGTTGTTCCTCAAGCGTAACGCGAACGATGGCTGAGCCTCCCCAAGGCGCTTCAAGACCGGCAACCTCGGCCGTCTGCGCGTATGCTCTGAAGTCGCTTAGTCCCGCGTCAATCGGATCGGGCGAAGTGTAGTCGTCATCTGTTCCGAATATTCCGTCAGGCCCGGCGGGATCGAACACGCCATTCGGACCGTATGGGTCGAAGGCCCACACGCGAATCGTGAATGTGCCTGCGCCATCGAGCTCGAGAGCGTCCCTACTGCCGCGGATTCCCGAGTCTGCATGGGCTACTCCGTTCGTTGTGTCCCAACCGTTCGCCCAAAGCCCATCCATCCGGCTGTCCGGGCCCCCGTAGTATGAGCTGAATCCGAAGACATCGAATGCCGCAATGGCGCCTGCGGGCACGGATAACCTGTTTGCGTCACTTCGTGTCATGGAAGGCCAGAGCGCCCAGGTGTTTAATGCTCCGATTGTTCCGTCGCCGCTTGGAATCGGTCGATACACTTTGCTGCTGTAGATGTGGCTACTCGTAGCGGCCCTCTGTCCGTTGATGAATCCGAAGTTAGCCGGGTAAAGAGGATCTCCAACGTTTCCTGTGCTGGACGGAAACGTGTTGAGTGCCTCAAGCCTTGTAGCGTTGGGTAGGCCGAAGTCAGTAGCTTCGGCTGGTCCCAGAATCTGCATGAAATCATTGGTCCTGCTGTAGTTCAGATAACCGCCGCCGCTCAGAACTCCCATTAGCGTGTAGTAGTTGGGTTGAGCTTGACCGTAAATCGATGCACCCACGAGCTGGTCCTGCGAGTTGTAGACTTCGACACGCGCGAAACCGTTGAAGTTCGTCGGCACGCTTTCGTGTTGGAAGTCTAGTTCGACGCGGATTTGCGTTCCCTGAACAAGATCCATCTGGAGGTCATTTCCAACGCCGGAAACAATGTTGACTGAATAATCGTATCGTTGGATGTAGCCAAGCGTAGATGCGAATATCGAGTACTTTCCTTCCTCAATTCGTGTCGGGTAGAGGCCACTGAGCGCGCTGACGTTTCCCGGGTCGATTCCTGTAAATCGTACATATAGCACTCCGTGCCTCCCGGCAGGGTTAACATTGTCGTTGTCATATGGGCTCACGCCGAACGAATTCCCCGGCAACGCAGGCGCTCCCGGTATCGTCCATCCTATCGTGTCGTTTGTTGTTCCCGCGTCTTGGATCAAGCCGTAGAAGGACGGATCCAGAGTTGCTACCATGTTCCCAAGTTCGTCAACGATCGACAGGCGGATCCCCGCCCCTGGAAAAGTCCACGGAACAACCTGCGGTGGTACCTGGATCTGAATTGATCTTAGAGCAAACTCAATAGAGCAAGCCTTGAGGTGAAATGAGACTTCAACCCCACCAGATCCCAAGGCTGGGAGAACTTGGATCTCCTCTTCCTCGAGCAAGTACCAGCCGGTACCGTTGATGCGCTTCCACGGAATTCCCATGTCGGCCATGTAGACTTCGAGCGTATAGTCGACCGGCTCAAGCCCATAGTCCTGATATGCGTGCGCGGCATTGAATCCTTCCAGAATGATCGAGGCTTCCTGAGCCCCGGCCTTGAAGATCGAAGCGGCGATTCCTTTGTCAAGGTTGTCGGTGCTCTTCGCAACGACGACGTACGTGCAATTTGAGACAGGCGCATATTGACTGTCCCGGATTACGGCGGAGGCATTGACCCAGCCGCTTCGTCTGAGATCAACTTGGAGTGAGTAGTTCTTCGTATTCGATGGTAGTGTGAATGTTCTCTGCCAATCGTCAGCCTCCCGCATTATGTACCCTGTCACTTGGACTTCAACGGTGTAGGCGCCCGTATCGATTCCTTCCACAAAGTCCGCTGCATCGGCCGGCACATGGCCATCGAGTCTCGCCGCTGGTAAGCCCCTGATGTCGGTGAGCGTCACGGAGTATGAATCATGCGAGGGAACAGTTGACGGTTTCAATACGAGCGGAGAATAGTTACGCCTTCCATCAACTCTGGCGACGTTCCAGGGTGGCCCGTAGAGTGGGTCGATATCATCCGAAGCCCAGTAGCCTACGGTCTCCTCGTACTGATCGAGCAGTCTAACCAGTATGTCCCTGTGGTAGCTGTCATCAGTGATCGGGAGGTACGGGTTATTTGTGCCGTAGGGCGGCTGCCAAAGATTCCCCCACGGAATCAAGCCGTTCTGGTCCTTCGACCAGACTGTCAGGCTGATCCGGACTCCCTTCTCAAGTTCGAAGTCGTGGCTCAATGATTGTCCCGGGTCGACCGTGACGCGTGTTGATGTCTTCAGGAAACCGGACGCGGAAGCTGTGAGCTCGAAGGTTCCCGCCGGTAGCCCGAAGAGCCAATATCGATAGTAGCTCCCGTCAGTGTCAGCCGTATCGAAGTCCTCTGGACCAAAATAGCCGACAGCCTCCGCATACTTGCCCTGGCCGGTCGCGCCTGTTGCCGTTACTCTCCCAGAGGCGTTCGTAGGAGGGAATAGCCCTCGAAGCAACACCAATCCGGTGACATACGCTGGCTGGAGGCTTGACTTGACGATTACGATCGGGAAGTTGCCGTCTCCAATGGTGCTCCCGTCGACGTAGATCTTGAAATGGTAGAGGCCAGCTGTGAACGGGGCCCGCACTTGGAAGAGTCGAATATGATGAAGACCCGGGAGGATCGTGAACGATGGAGTGGGAGAAGTGAGGGATGGGATTCGACCGATCTCGATACGATTCCAACCCGGTGCGATAGGATCATCGCTTGCGAGCGTGGCAACCGAGACGAACGAATAGTCATCTGTGATGTCCGTCCATACGGAATAGAGCTTGTCTGATGTTGTAGCGTCACCGTATCCGCTCGAAACATAAGCAAACGTGAAGTTCGACGGCAAATAGATACGGATGTCAGAAACGTTCGCCACTGTCCAAATGTCAAACTGAAAGTCCCCGATGCTATCGGACATGCTTGCGAGGATCGCGTAGTCTTGGTACCGGTTGATTATCTGTCGTTGCTGAGACTGTCCTCCCTGCGTGCCTCGGAGCGTGTCAAGCGTGTGACTCCATGCGACGGTTGAATTGGACTTGAACTCGTCTCGG
>Ga0315268_10008692_pt1 | contig 10578 bp, 17 predicted proteins | sample C1_top_MG_FD_204535 | JGI IMG/M metagenome (GOLD analysis project Ga0315268, IMG submission 204535) | Sediment microbial communities from Yellowstone Lake, YNP, Wyoming, USA - C1_top | ecosystem: Environmental > Aquatic > Freshwater > Lake > Sediment | place: USA: Wyoming | collected 2017-08-01 | reverse complement strand
GAAGGCCGTGGATTTGCCGGCGCCATGATCGTGCTTGTGCCACAGGATCCGGCCAACAGCGAGCTGCTTTTCCGTCGGGACCAGAGCGATAGCGACGGAACCTTTACCTTGCCGAACGTGGTGCCGGGAAAGTACACCGTGATCGCCATCCGCAACGGATGGAAACTTTCCTGGGCCGACCCCAAGGTCCTCGTCACCTACCTGCCTTCCGGGACGAAGGTGGAAGTCACTCCGCGGCAGGCGACCAGCATCAAGGTGGAGCTGAAGTAATCGACCTTTGCCAAAAATTAAAAGGCTCTCCTCGTTTGAGGAGAGCCTCTGGAACTTGATGGCGGGGTCGACGGGACTCGAACCCGCGGCCTCTGCCGTGACAGTCTATTCCGCTTATCGAACAGGATGGTGCAGCAAGTAGCAAGAGTGTCCACACAATCCTTTGAAATCATCTGCTTGCCATCTTTCCATTGCGTTCTGACTCATCCTGCATATTCCTGATATGTGCTGATATGCTTCTCTGAATCATCGAGTCTTGTGGGGAATCTTGTGGGGAATCATCCCGCGAGGTCTCGATGCGAGGAAAAGGGGCAATTCATGAAACAGGAATCGGTTGTTCCGCTGAAGGATATCCAGATCAGCATCAGTTGACAATTTGGGAGATCAGAGTAGTCTTCTCAGCGAAGGACATAGGGGTAGTCAACAAACGGCTACCACTTCCTGATGCGAGGCATGGCAGATCGAGGCATCCTCCAGGATGCCTTTTCTATTTCCGCTATACCGAGAGGAGAATACATGTCAGCACCCACCCGTTCTGAACGGTCGTTAAAGACCGGACACGCCCCAGGCCACATTCGCGAATGCCTAATCGAAGCACTCGATGATTTCGAACGCGACTGGTGGAAAAATCTCAATATTGAGCTACTCCGCGAGCGCCACCAGCGATGGTGGAACGAGTCCTCCAACGATCAACGCGCATACTGGCTGCTCGGCCAGCTCTGGCACTGTACCGACATCGTTTCAGGCGGAACGATGGATTGGACACTAGGTTGGCTCCGGGCGGACGACGATTCGCTGTACGAAAAACAACCCCTGAGAACGTACGCTGCTCTCGCGAGACTACTGAAGAACAATCTCGACCTTCAAATCGAGGCTCCTCAGGCCGGAATTGCTGAGGGCTCTTTCACGCGAAGTTGAGAACTGGTCGTCCTAGAGTAGCCGGAGCGCAAGCTTCGGCTTTTTTTATGCTAACAGTGCACTGTTCAATTGCCACTGTTGCTTGACAGTGTTAACAGACAGTGCCCTCGAAGCCGCATAAACACTGGTCGAAATCGCTTGACAGACTATCGATGTGCGCCTATGTTCGCCATGACAAATGATTGCATTCACTCAAGTGCTCAACCACTCATTGACACATCTGCTCATCGGGCATATTATCGCGCCATGAAAAAGCAGACGGTACCGATCAGCGGGCGTGCATTGATTCAAAGGATCAATCGCAAGCTCAAACTCGAGGACCAGGTCCTCAGAGCCGCACGGGGAGAACGTGCCCGGATGGACCTTGGCGAGTACTACATTATCGATGTCCGGCACAACTTTGTTCTCTTCAAGGATATTGGACTGAAGGAGCTAGGGCGCGAGTTGGGAGTGCTTGCGAAGTACGAACGCCTAGAGGAGGAGGTTTAATGTCATTCCCCGCAATAGAGACCATACGCCTTGGGCATCGAAACTGGGCGATATGCGACGCAAGTGATCGGCTTCAGTTGGGGAGCACTGGATACTTCATAGTGCTTGCCGAGGGATTCCGAACGGCGGCGGATGCACGTTTGAATGTAGGCTACGCCCGAAGGAATGGCTTCAAGTCCGCAGACGAGATCAAACAGGCGCTCGGACTCATACGGGTTAGCAGCGCTTCTAAGTAACAAACGCGCCAGTCCGATGCTGTAAACATCGGCCGGCGCTGACCATCAAACCTAACTGGAGGCATGAATGGCTACTCTCGAAACTACCACCGCAAACCCCTCTACTCAACAGGAACGCGAAGAACGCCAGGCGGCCGAGTGCTGGCTGGCCGCCCACCTGATTCACGTCCATGGCTGCGATCGAGAAGATGTCGATGGTCTCGATCTCGAGGGCTTACGGGTCTGTCATACGATTTCCGCGCATGAGGCTGTCCGCCCGGTCGATGAACTATCGATTAAAGAACTCAGCGCGCGCATCGGCTCTGGGAGCGCTTTAGTTCGAAGCTGGGATTCGCTATGACCGAAGAATTGTGGAGGTTCCGGCGATATTCCTGTGAGAGCTGCAAGCTTGTCTTCTTCTACGATGACGCGGCTGACTATGAGCACGGTCCCAAGCGGTGCCCGAAATGCGGCCGGTTGGTTGCAAAGCCGATTCATTTCGACTGGCGCGCAGCTGGTTATCGCGCCTGGGAAGAGCGGGGATAGGTCAAAGCAGGTCGAAACATGGCCGCGGCCGGGCGCCGCGGCTCTTTCGTTTCATGCCTATTTCCGCGGTCCCATGTATTCGTATTCGCCGGGCGCCGCCTTCCGAACAAAGCCGCGCCGCATGAGTTCTCGGATGGCATGCTGCATCGAGACCGCCGGCTCCGGATGGGACCTGAAATCGAAGCCGCGTGCTTGCATCGCCCTCCGAATCTCGATCGGCTTGGAGGTCAAAGGTCGGGGTTCGATGGCTTCATTCGACTCAGAGCGGCTTCGTAGAGCTTCTTGTTGAAGAAAAACATCGCCGGTTCAAGGCGTCCGGGCCCATGCTCCATAAGGATCAGGACGTCGTCTCCGCGCGTCCATGTTTTGCCGTCATTGAGCACCGAGATGTAACGCGCGTATTCGTTCGATTCGGTCGGCGAAGGATTCCCGAACTTCACCGCGAGAGCGTCACGGATCTCTGTGTAGTCCTTCGAATCGAAGCCCGCCATGACGAGATAGAGTTTGCCATCGAAGAATTGATACGAAATGCCGCGCGGCTTCACATTGCCGAGCGACCAATCAAGTGGCGGAATACAGATCATGATGCCGGCGCGCACTTCGCGTGGAGTCAACGTTACGAGATCCCCGCGGACTCCAAATCCCGTTACATCGTCGCCACTGCACGCTGCTTCGCGCGTAGGCATGAGAACGCCTTGAACGTGATCCATGCGGTGTGTCGCGCGAAACTCAGCTACGCTCATCCCCATCCGTGCGCCCTTCAAGTCGAATGGCGGCTGACCTGGTACAGTGGCGGCGGTGTTCGTACCCGACTTACAGGCCAGCGAACACATCACCAGCGCGACCGCGACAATGTAGGTCCAACGAATGTTCATGACTATTTCCGTGGGCCGAAGTATACAGCGGGAGCATGGAAAGGCCGCCGCTTAGTTGCTCGGCGCCGGTACCGGTTATTCAGCCTTCGGCTCCGCGCGCGCCGGCGCCGCCGCCGAACGTCAAACCCTTGCCATCGTTCCCCAGGAAGGCGCGCGCGAAGTTGTCTCCGGTGATGAGCAGACCCATCCCGCCGGATGAGTTTGCGGCGATGTTCAAGAGCCCGGTTGTTGGATAGCTGATTGCCACATCCGGCGCCGCCGCGCCGCTTCCAAACTTGATTCCACTACCATCGTTCACCAGCGAGATCCGCGGGTATGCCTCATTCGTAAAGGGCGCGGTCCATCGCACGATGTTCAGGCCGCCACCGCTGGTACCGGAAAGGTCGAAGCCGCCGGCATATGCGCGGTAAATTTGGGTATCGGCCGCGCTGGTCCCATCCGTGAAGAGGATCCCGGAGCCGTCGTTGTGGAGGATGATGCGCGCTTGCGCTTCGAAGGTTCCGTAGGTTGGCTCTTGCAGGATCTCGAGGCCGCCGCCCGGTAAGCCGGCCATCGCCATCATGCCCGTGAAGGCGTGATAGAGCAGCACGTCCTGGTCACCAGCTCCACCAGGTCCCCACTCGAGGTTGCCCTTCATGTCGAGCAGGAAGCGCGCATTCGCTTCCGAGCCAACGAAGGCCGCGATCGCCACTCGGTTCTGATTCGAGCTCTGAAGAGAGATCATCTCCGGACCGCCGGAGACCTGTTTAGGCGCCGTGCCGCCGCCGAATACCGTGTGGTCCGCAAGAAAAGCCCCGACGCTGAGCGCGCCGGTGACGTTCATCGTTCCTATCACTGCGAGATTGCCGGTCACGGTCGGACCAACGAGAGCGGTGAACGGTCCGATCATCGGCGAGTAGTTGTCAAAGCTGAAGGTGGATCCTGTCGGCTGAAGACACTCGTACCCCGTGCGCGTCCCTGCCGCGTTTGAACCGATCACAACTTGATTGGAGGAGAGGTCTTTAACATACGCACGAAAGCAGATGTTCGCCGGCGAGGTGATGGACGTGTCCGCCACCTGGAAGGTTCCGACCAGCGCGCCCGCGGCGATGCTTTTACAGACAGGCGTCGAGACCACTTGACCGGTGATGCCGAGCCGGTACGAAATAGGATCCCCGCCCGGGTCAGTTCCGGTGAAACAAATCTGTCCCTTCGCGAGTTTCGCGCCGGTGGCGTCCTGGATGTTGGTGGCCGTGATCGCCGTGTATTGCGCCGCCGCGGGGATCGAGAGCAGAAGCGCCGCCAAGAGGGAAATGATCGTCTTTTTCATCGCACTCTCTAAAAACAGAAAAGGCGCTGCGTTAGGTTCGTTTTGGAGGTGCCGGTAGGTCGTCGACCTTCTTGACTAACACCATCCGCTCACGGATGGTTACACTCACGCGCATCCGATAGACCTTGGCGATCGCGTGCAGCGACTGCCGCGCGATCTGACGGTCGCGACCGTTGTTCTGGTCTTCCCTTAGCTTCTCAGCGAATACGGCGCCGGTCTTTGCTGCTTTTAATTTCGCGACGATATCCGCCCAGCGCGACCGCGGACGGCTGTGTATAAAATCAAAATCTCTCTCCGACATGGCGACGTGACCAGCCGCTTGAACGTCCATGTATCCTCCGCGGCGCGAGCTCGGCCGCTGGGTTCGACGCGCACGAAAAAAAGCGGAGCGGCCCACTGCGACCGCTCCGCCACCTTCAGGAGAAAACTACGACAACAAAATGTGACGCACCGGATGAGTTCCGGCGTCCAGAAGGTTCCCGTCGTAACGCGAGAACCCGAGGAACGCCACCTGGCCGTAATCTGCGAAGCGCTCGGAAAGCCGCAGAACCGCCATGTCTTTCACGCGCCGGATCAGGTACTTATCGAGTGCTCCGAACAAGACAGGTTTCTTGCCGGTAGCCAACGCATCTATGTCGTTGTTCACCACGATCGGGTAGCTCAGGACCGTGTCCGGAGCGCCAACCGCCATGCCGGGAACCCACAGCGGGCGCCCGTACTTATCTTTCAGCGTTTTCCAGTAGCGAACGGTGGTGTCGTTTGCCATGAACTTCGCGCCCTGGCGGTACGCCTTGTCCACCGAATGCTCGAGGTTCACCAGGTCGAGGTATCCGACTTGAGCCGTCGGGTCCGGCGTGGTGGCGTTATCGTCGCCGATCAGGGCAGGCGTGGTGCCAGCGCTGACGCCGAGCGAAGAGGCCACAACGATTCCCATAGGCTCCGTCGTTCCGACTCCGGTAGTGAATTTCAAATTCAGGATGCGGCCGAGCCGCGTCGCGAATTTACCCGCCAAGTACGATTCGATGTCGAACGCGGAATCCTGGATTAATTCCATCGAAATTCGAATCAACTTCGTGCTGTACTTAAACGCGCCCAACGTCATGTAACCAACATTGACGTCGGCCATCGAGACCTGCTGACCTTCACCCACTTGTTCGCCAGTGACGTTTACGTCATTGTCGGTCGGGTATGGCAGAGGCTGACCAGAATCGGTCGGGAAAATCGTCGACGCCTCGAACATACCGCCGAACCATTTCAGCGCTTCTTCTATTTTCGAAACGAAGCCAACAGGAACGAGTGGCGCTGCACCAGAGAACGTCAGACCAGGTCCGCCGCCCGCCGTCATGTCGCGATATTCGACATGCGTGGCGCGTTTCTCGAGGAGCTGCCGGTATTGATCAGATACGCCGGGGCTCCGCTCGGTGCGAACCATGCCGAATTTCAGGTATTCCTGATAGGCAAGGCGATATTCTTCATCACCACGCGCGGCAGAACCGCCATCCGCACGCCCACCAGGTGCATCATTGGCCATGCGGCTTCGGACGCCGCCGAGATCATCGCCCAGAGAGTTCGACCGCTCCGCTGCGTTGATCTGTGACGCGAGTTCCTTTTGCTCGTCGTCCATTCGGTTGAACTTTGCCTTGCCTTCCGCCGTTCGAAACTCTGGACTTTCTGCGAGCTTCGACATCTTGTCAGCGAGGATCGAGCGGCTTTCACGCCAGCCGCGGATCGCGACCAGCGGGATGGCCATTGCCATGGAGACGCCGTTTCCGGCATGAGAGCCGAAGAGCGCCTGGATCGGGTCCGCCCCGCGCGCGATCATCACCAGAGCGATGACAGCGACGAAGCACAGTGCAAACGGCGCGAACGCATATACCAACTTCATCGACGCGAAGCCGATGCAGCGGGCAGAGACGTTCTCGCGCATGTTGCGGTAGAACTTGCGCTTTTCACCTGCAGTATTGAATTTCATAGAAACCTCGAAACGTGATTTGAACTGCGCTTGCTTTGCTGCGCGCCCGGTTGCCGCCCACGCGGGACCACCACGCTCTTCGCGCCCGCCCATTCAAGGGAAGCGGCATCCCGCTAACGCGAAGGGTTGTTGCAAACCTTCGCCGGCCCGTTGCCCATCCAAGGGCGCCGCTCCCGGCCGGTGCGACGAAGTAAACTCGCAAACAAAAAGGCCGCGGCGCATGGCCACAGCCTTCAGTTCAAAATCGTTGCGGCGCATCGGCCGCTTAGGTCAGCCGCGCTTCGATACCTGAGCAGCAGCTTTCATTTCTTCGATGTCAGCAACCCGCACGCATGTACGGCCACAGACCTCGCGCGCTTCGATGGCGCCGGTGGAGATCTTCTGAAGCAAAGGCGCGCTCGATGCCAGCCTGAGCTCTTCGCAGGCCTCTCGAATCGTCATTTGCCGTTCGTCTTTCATCTCGTTTCCTCCAGAAATGCGATAAGCGCTCCGGAGAGCGCCTGTGACGTCGATCGACCGCAGCCAGCCCTATATTCGGCTGGCCGCCAATAGCTTCGAATTGTTCGACACCGTGATCGGTTCCATCTCTTCAGGTAGAAATGCCGAAGGGTCTAACCTTCGGGCCTCTTCAGCAGACAACAGTTTGTGCCGGCGTAAGTAACTGGCCTCACTCTCGAAAACGAGAGGCGCGGCCGCGGACAGCGTTTCCTCGATCCAATATCCGACCGGAAGGGCATGATCGAAAGACGGAACATAGCCTTCATGCAGTTTCCCTCGTCCGGAGATTCTCCGTCTGGGATCCGCGAGCTTGCCGTCGTAGTAGCAGCCGGGGAATGTTCCGAGCGGCGCCCGCGGTGCGTCGAACCGATACCAGATAGCCGGCCGCGTGCCAGGTTTTGTTCGTCTCCACTTCGAAAGGATCTCGTCTTTGACGGCATCCCAGAGACACTTCAACTTCTCAGGGGCGGCGTAGTCGAGATGGTAGACACCCCAGAACTCTTCACGATTGCTTTCGTCGATTGGTTCATCCTGCAGCCAGTTCATGATGAAAGCAGGCACGTCGACGGCCGTGCGTCGTTTTGCTATTCGTCTCTTTCTTGGCACTGTGCTCTCCAATCGAAAATCTGATGAACTGATCTAGATCCGACCGCCGGCGCCTCGCAAGCGGCTGTGATGCGAATGGCATAAAGCCTGAAGGTTATCCTCGGACAACCGAGCGCCACCATCCTGCAACCTCACGATATGGTGTGGCTCCGTGGCTGGGCGCTCACAGCCTTCACTCGCCTCACAGATTGTGTGCCGTCTCAGGTACATCAATCGGAACTTCTGCCACGTCCTGTCGTAGCCGCGCGCTGTCGAACTTCCACGGCTTCTGTCGTACTGCTTCGCATCGTCGGCATGCCGATCGCAGTAACGACTGTCGACGAGTTCGGCGCACGGCTGATGAGCACACGGATGTTTGGGGCGCATTGGCATAAGGTCTATCTCCCTATCGAAGGTGGCCTTGGGTCGCCTGGTTCGTTGACGTCGAGGGCTAACTCGCGTACGAGCCGCGCGAACGCGATGCGCGAGTCTCGCTCGACTCCCAAAGCCGGATGTGGGCGCACCTCACCGAAGCGGTTCGGCATGTAGGCTCCGCTCTTGGCGATGGCCTCGCGCGCCTCTACAGCACGGTCCCAAGCCTCAGCCGCCATCGTTAGAAGCCGAACATGGTGAGGTTCGAGCTCGTAATCTTCAACAACAGACAGCCACCAGCGGCGCGTCTCGATGCGCAGATGCTTCGGCGGCTTCGGCTTACGTTGGAGCGTCATATCTATATGCCTCGATTAAGTCCTTTGCTATGAAGGGGATAGGGGTATGATTTCCAGCGTGTGTTTCGGCTGGCAACCGTGCCCCAGGAACACGTCCATTTGCATGTACCCGGTTGAAAAGAAATTCCCGGTTTGCCGGAAATCCTCGACCGCTCTCAAATGCGTTTCAGGTTACGTCCCAGGCGCGGCGATCGATACGCTTGAAGCCTCGATGTTGATGCGCTCGATCTTCCCGAAATCTATTCCCGACTGACTGTGGTGAATGGAAAATTCTCCCGTCACTTCGACGCGAGTTCCGAGTTTCAGTTGCGCGCATTCGAGTGCGAGCTGCCCTGAGGTAGCGACACGGAAGAACTGCTTTCGAGCGATGCCGGAAGTTAGCTCACGGGTCATGACTGCGACCTGGAACCGCGTGACCGGCTTCTTGTTGACACGATTTCGGGTCTTGATTTCGCAGACCCGCCCGCGGATCGTCGCCTCACAGATATCTGACATGGATAGCGCCCCTTACGCCATCGCTTCTTGTATGCCGATGAGTCTCAGCCGTCCTTGCGCTGTCCGAGCGACGCCGGCGGCGAACATCACCGCTCCAGTCGCAATCCGTGCGTCTTCGCCTGTCATCTGCGAGATCGACTCCGGATCGATGCCGGCGAGTTCGGCAAACGCATTCCGCAGCCGCTCGATATCGCTTGGTGCTAGGGTTCTCGTCGCGATCTTCTGCGAGAGCTGCTCCATCAGCGCCAGGTGGCAGAATCTCTGCTCGAGTGTGGGCGGAGTGATTGTTAGTTCGCGTCCCTGGAACAAGACGCCCTCAAGTTTCAGCATCTCTTTCCCCCTCATGCCTTCTTAATGCCGCTGTAAAGATCGAGCGAACCGTCTTCCCGCTGGATTCCGGCGAGGTGAGCAAGGGCCAAGCCGATCTCGGTAGCCAACTTCTGAGCTTCCGCTAGGCTGGTCAGGAACTCTTTTTGGATCATCGAATCGACCTCGGATTTCTTGAGCCCGGCAACATCGGCGAAGAGCTCCAGCAGCTCGGCAATGTCCTGCACCATGCTTGGCTCCGGCATGCTTTTTGTCCTCATCGCGGTGTTCGTCTTCGAAACTATCGCGATGAAGAGAGCCCGAACCCGCTCGCGCTCCACCTCTGAGAGATCGCGAAGGGGTAAATAGCGGCCTTGAATCTCGACCGCTTCCAATCGTTGGAGAGCCATAGCCATTACCCCCTGAAGCCGTACTTCTTTGCGGCCTTACGAACGGCCGCCATCGTCACCTGGGACACTTGGCGCGCCGTCTCGGCTGGATCAGGATTGTTGATGTGGAAGGTTTGATTGAACGGCATGCGTCCGCCTCCGCCGCCTGGGCCGCCGCTGTCACGAGAGGATCCGTTATTGAGATAGCCGTTGCCGACCATGCTGGGCATGGCGCGAACGGTGTCGGCGATGTTGGCTGGCAGGATCATTTCACGCTTGTGCACCATCGCCAGTTGGTCGCGGTCGACGTTATCCCAGCCGCCAGCCGCCGATGCCATGCCAGCAAACAACGTGCCTTCGCCGTAGGCCAGCATTCCCAGGAACTCTGGCATAGGCGGCGGATACATCGCGCTGGTCAACGCTAGCGTGTTGGCTCCCGCCAAAGCGGCCGCGCTCATCGCCAGGTCCGCATTCGCCTGTTTCTTTTTGGCCGTCGAATCCTGATTGGCCAGGTCGGTGTCGAAGATCTTGTCGATCGCCGCCATGATGACGTGAGTCATTAGCCACTGCGAAACGATCTCGGCGCACGCGTCGACGATGGAGGCGACCATACCGGTCCCGAGTTGGGCAAAGGCCTGGCCGACAGACTTGGTGCCCATGATCATCGAGGAGAATGCTTGCGCCATCGATCCCTGGATGCGATGCAGCGCGCCAATCGTCTGCTCCATCGCTTGCGTACCGATGGTCGGCGTGTTGGCATTGTAGATATCGACGCCCGCTCGAATGCCGCCACCAATGCCTCCGGAGCGCGCGGAACTCTCGTCTTTCATCTCACGCTCGCGACGGCGTCCTTCCTCCAGCTGATCGTTGATCTTCTGCAGTTCCTTAGCGTAAGTTGCGGCGTCAATCGTCAGGGTGTCGAGATGCTTTTTCTGCTCGATCCAAACTTCATCGGCGCTGCGGTTCCTCTGGATGATGTCAAA
>Ga0315268_10008691_pt1 | contig 10581 bp, 11 predicted proteins | sample C1_top_MG_FD_204535 | JGI IMG/M metagenome (GOLD analysis project Ga0315268, IMG submission 204535) | Sediment microbial communities from Yellowstone Lake, YNP, Wyoming, USA - C1_top | ecosystem: Environmental > Aquatic > Freshwater > Lake > Sediment | place: USA: Wyoming | collected 2017-08-01 | reverse complement strand
GCTGGCTGATGGTCTGGCAGTCATTGAAGACGGCGGCAATTTTGATGGACACGAGAAACTCCTATTGGGGTTTGGCAAGTTCAGTAAAATCGAGGCCGATTTGCAGACTGATTTGCTCCCCGGCTTCAGCCAGGAGGGGTTTGAATGCGCCGAGGGCGTTATTGCGGGCAGCGACCAGCGGGTCGGCTTGGTATTCACTGCGCAGGGCATAAAACGGCTCAACATCCTGCTGGCTGAGTTGTTCGCCATTTTGCTGGCGGGTGACAAGCTGGTCGTATAAATCCATGAAGCGTTTTTCGAGCACGGATGCTTCGGGGTCGCTCTCGAGGGCAGTAACAGCCTGCTGGTAGGGTTTGGCCTGCGGGTCGGCAAGCAGGGCGTCGGTGAGGGCACGGACGGCGTCCTGAATGTCCTGGGGAAGTTCGTTGGGATTCATCAGATACTCCTTACAAATTATCCGCCACAGCCACAGCCGCGCTTAGCATTGGCGACGAAATCCACTTTGAGGGTTTCACTCAGCACAGTATTGACGGCGTTCAGCAAAGCGCGGGCGTCTGTTTCAGCGGCGTGGTAGGACTGAATGATGGGCAGCGCTTCCAGTTCCTGGTTGAGGTGTTTCAATTCATCCGCCAGTTCGGCGTTACCCCTCCCACCGTTGAATGCATTTTGTTTGGCCTGAATGTTCAAAGACAGGTCGCGCACTTGTATGTCGCTTTCCAAATCCATAATGCTGCGCATGTAGGTCTGGTAGAGTGGATGCTCGCGCAGCAAGTCGCCCAATATCACGGCAGTTTGTTCGATTTTCTCGTGCGTGGTGGGCAGGTTGAGAAGAGGTAATACTTCCATAAAAATCTCCTTTATATTTTTCGATATCGTGCGCCCCTTGCAGGGTCAGCCCGTTTGTAACGGCGTTGGTGATGGTGAACATCAATACTCCTAACGCGGTTTATTCCAGGATGAAATGGATCTTTTTAGTGGGGCGAACCAACTCTCGTTCTGGCGAGAGACAGGGATTTTGCCAGAATTCAGCGCCAGTTTCATCTGACGGTATCCATCCTCAAGCAGGAATTGCGTCTGGCTGAAATCCCAGGGCGGGACCGGCGAGTCGGGTTTGAAATAGATCACGTGGACTGGTACCTTCTTGGCACGCGCCAGTTCCAATTCCAGAGAAATTTGACGCGCCTCAACAATATTGAGAAGTTTTGTCCAGAAAGGACCGAACCCATGTGCGTCCGGGTCAATCTCATCCGGATTGGAGAGTCCCAGGGCAATCACCTCGGTTGCACCGTGAATCATGGCGGGTTCAATCGGCAGGTTGCTGACCGCCCCGCCATCGATCAAAAAGCGGCCACCTGATTCGATGGGGTGCACCCAGGGAGGCAGGGCTGTGGAGGCCAATAATCCATCCAGGACAAATTGCTTCGGGTCGTTTCCGTAATAGACAGGCTGGTGATTGTTGAGGTCAGCGCTGACCAGGATCACAGGCATATGAGCCAAATCGCCGAATCGCAAATCGGGCGAGACGCCCTGCGAGATAAAAAAGTCCTTCAGGCGTTGATAAGGTCGAGCATGAATTCGGTTGAAAAACACCCGCAGAGTCAACCAGGCAGTATTGGCGGGAAACAGGTCGGCTTTGGCAGCGGCGAACCAAGCGGCGTTCAAGTCATCGAGTGCCTGAGGGGTAAAGCCGTGCATAGCCAGAAAAACAGCATTGACTGCTCCGATGGAGGTGCCTGCCAGCAGGTCGGGCATAATCCCGGCTTCAAGCAGGGCGCGCAATGCGCCTGCCTGTAACGCGCCACGTGCGCCGCCACCACCCAGGGCAAAAGCCAAAGTTCGCTTCCCTGCTTTATTTTTTTTCACCGGATGTTTACCTTCTGTAACCATTTTGTTCACTTTACTCTGATATAAAGATGATTGTAAAGGTGCTCAAAGAGCGCTAAAAATTCTCACCATTATAAGGAGATGAACCATGAAAACCGTAAAGACTTTGAGTTGGCTGGTAGTTGTGTTGGGCGTCTGGGAAGTGATTGCCCCTTTCATTCTGGGATACTCGGCTAAGTCGGGCGCCTTGTGGGATGCGATCATCTTGGGCATTGCCCTGGTCATCCTGGCCGGTTGGGCGGCGCTCTCGAACCAGGTCTCCACTGTCAAGTGGCTCGAATGGATCAACGTCGTGCTGGGCGTGTGGCTGATCATCGCGCCCTTCATTATCCGGTACACCAACGTAGGCGCAGCGTTGTGGAACGACATCATCATCGGCATCCTCGTGGTAGTGCTGGCTGGATGGGCAGCGCTGACGCGCACAACCTAATCCGGGCGGTACCTTCGGCCCGGCAAGCGATGATGCCGCAGCCCGAGTCCCCAGCCAGAAATCTGGCTGGGAACTTTTTTGTACAGCCTGATTTTCACACATTGTCTTGCGCCTCCAGCCAATACCCTTCTCCTCGCTCGGTGTGTAGATAGCGCGGTTGCATGGGATCCTCTTTCAACTTGAGCCGCAGGCGATGGATGTATACCTTTAGATAATCGTGGTTATCCAATGCATAGCGGTCCCACACGCGGCCCAACAATGTTTCGCTCGATACAAGCCGCCCAGCATTGCGGGCGAGAATCTCCAGCAGGTGAAACTCGGTGTGGGTCAGCGTTACTGCTTCGCCATTCAGGGTGACTTGGCGACGCTCAAAGTCTATTTTCAGCCCACCGTTGATATACGGCTTCTCTAACGGTCCGACCAGTCCTTCAGCATGGCGCAGCGCCGAGCGGATGCGAGCCATCAATTCCAGGTGCCCAAACGGTTTGGTAATGTAATCGTCGGCGCCGAGTTCCAACCCGCGCACTTTGTCGAGTTCATCATCCTGTACGGTCAATATGATGACCGGCACGTCGCTGAAAAGACGCATCTGTTCCAACACCTGGAAGCCGGACAGGTCAGGCATCACCAAGTCAAGCAATACCAGGTCGGGCGACTGCGTGTCTGCGATAATCAAGCCGCGTTCCCCGCTTTCTGCCGTGATGACCTCCCAGTTGGGTTCCTGAAGTTGAATGGTAAGCGCGATGGCACGTGCGATGTCCGCTTCATCGTCAATGATCAGGATTTTCTTAATCGCCTTCACCATTGGGATTCTCCTCGCTCACGCACGGGAGCGTAAAACAAAAACGACTGCCACCGCCCGGCCGATCCTGCACCCAGATGCTTCCCCCGTGTAGTTGTACCAGTTCGCGGCAAACGAACAGCCCCAGCCCGGCTCCTGCTAGAGCCTGGTTCTCGACCGTTGTATAAAATTTATCGAAGATGCGCTCGCGTTCGGAAAGCGGCACGCCAGGCCCCGCATCCTCAACGCAGACCTGAATCGAGTCCCCAGAGCGTTGCAGTTGCACGCCAATCTCGCTGTTGGGCGGCGCGAACTTTACCGCGTTCCCGACCAGGTTCAAGAGAACCTGTTTCAGCTGCCGATGATCGCCTTGAATCGCGGGCAGGTTTGCGCTTGCATGAAGCGCTGATTTCTGTTGCTTGCGAGCCAAAAGCGGCGAGAGTTCGTCGATCACGTGTTGGCTCAGTCGAACCAGGTCAACGGGTTGCCGATGCAGTTTCACCGCACCTGCCTCCAGCCGCGCACTTTCCAGCCAATCGGCAATCAGCGTCTCCAAACGATCTAAATTCTGAGAAAATGTTTCGACGATTTCCGTCTGGGTATTGGCGGGCAGATTTGTCCATTGCGACAGCGAAGGAACGAGCATTTTCAAAACCGTCAACGGAGTTTTGAGTTCGTGCCCGATTGCGGAAAAGAACGTGGACTGGTGTTGTTCAAAGCGTTTCAGGCGCGCGACGTGTTCCTGTTCCTGCGCATACAGACGTGCATTTCGCAACGCCATTCCCGCAATCTGGGCCAATGAGAGCAAAAACGCCCGCTCGTCTTCACTCAGCGTGCCTTGACTCTGCCAACCAACAATCAGGACGCCCATTACCTCGCCTTCGGGCGCGTGCAGAGTCATGCCAACAACCTGCCCAAGCCCATCTGCACCCGCGAACGGCAGCAGTAAACCCGGCGCACGCGAGATAAAAAAAGGTTGAGCGAGCTGCTCTGCCGTCAGCCCTTCCACACACTCACCGACGCAATCCCGCATGGAATCGCAAGCCGCAACCAGCCACGCGCTTTGCGTCGCATCGGGCAGCAAAACCAGACTAAAGATTGTATCGGGCAGGAGACGCGTGTCGCGCAGGATGGTCGCGAGTGTGCTTTCTATGCTCAGGATGCTCTTGCCGAGTTGCATCGAGACGGCGTTCAGCGTGGTGACCTGCGTAGCGGTGCGCTCTGCGGCTTGCCGTGCGGCTTCCTCGCGTCGCATCAACTCGCCGAATATCGTCACCAGTCCGCCGACTAACAACGAGAGAATGAATTTGCCGACAACGAGATAGGTGGCAAACGGCTCGCCCCCCGGAAATTCGCCAAAGGTCATCGCGCCGACTTCCAGAACGCTGATGCCGAAGATGGCAATGAGCGCGAACCGCCAGGGATACGCCAGCGCGAGTTCGGTCATCGCCAATAGGAACAGGACGAAGTAGAAACTGCGATATCCGCCTGTGAGCGCCACAGTGAGCATCGCTTGAGCCAGGTCAGCCCAGAGCAGCCATTTGCCGCGCCGATTCATCAGCGGCTGGCGGCGCCAGATGTAGAACGAGATAGGCAGGTTATAAGCGATTGCTGCGAGCCAGACCGCCGTCGGTAGCGCAAACGTACTGCCTCCAAAACCATCGAAGCGAGACATCGCGCCACTGGCAATGACTATCACCCAACGCACAAGCACCAGGAGACGATCTGCCAACGCAAAAGGCAGGCGAACTGTCTGGTCAGATAACCGACGGTCAACCCTGGCGTTATTTTCTTGAATTGGCGGCTGCATTTTGTTCGTCATTTTCTGGATGCTTCTTTTCCTGTGTGCTGTCACACGGCCTACTGATTGGCGTACCAGTCTGCGCGGGTCAAGGGAATGCCACTGTGCCCATCCTTGCCGGGGCGCACGAGCAATGCCTGGTGAAGGTTGAGCCGTCCAACATCGAAGCCATAAGCCGAACCAGACATGAACAGGCGCCAGACGCGGTAGGTTGGCTCATCTACGTATTGCAAGGCCTGGTCGTGGCGTTCTTCCAGACGCCTCACCCACTGACGCAGCGTCAGCATGTAATGCTCGCGCAGGCTTTCCACATCACGAACTTCAAAGCCAGCCTGTTCTGCAACGTGGAGCGAGGCGCTGATGGGGGTCAGTTCGCCATCCGGGAACACATAGGCATCCGAGAAGGAACGTTCATTGTGTGGAGGCGTATCAAAGCGCCGGATAATGCCGTGATTCAAGAAGACGCCGCCGGGCTTGAGCAAGTCCCAAGCGCTGGAAAAATAAGTGGGTAACATCTTTTCGCCCACGTGCTCGAACATGCCCACGCTGGCCAGGGCGTCATAGCCTCCCCGTTCATCCACCTCACGGTAATCGCACACCAGCACGCGGCATCGGTCAGACAACCCGGCTGCGGCGATGCGTTCGTTGGCCAGGTCGGCCTGGGGCTGGCTGAGGGTAATGCCGGTGGCGTCCACACCGTAATGTTGGGCGGCATGGATGACCAGCCCGCCCCAACCGCAGCCGATGTCCAAAAGACGTTGACCGGGGCGCAGGCGTAGTTTGCGGCAAATATAGTCCAGTTTTCTTTCCTGGGCGGGGTCGAGCGCTTCGTCGGGTGTCTGGAAGTAGGCGCACGAATAAACCATGCGCTGATCGAGGAAGAGGGCGTAGAAATCATTGGAGACATCGTAGTGATAGGTGACCGCCTGGCGGTCGCGCTCGATGGAGTGGCGTTTCCCTTTGACGATTGCCGGTCCGCGCCGGGACTTGGGATGTTCCGGTCCGGCGGGGAGACGCATCAGGTCGCGCGCGGCGCGCAGTTTTTGCAGCACACCGTTGACATCCTGCGCCAACTCATCAGCCAGGCCAAAGACGGCTTCCAGGTTCCCCTCTACATCGAAGTCATTGTACAGGTAGGCTTCGCCCAGTCCCACTTCGGTGCCGGGCAGGAACATACTGCGCAGGGCGCCGGGATGGTTGAGCAGGAGCGTTGTCGGGCGCGGATGGTCGTCCGGCCAGCGCGTGCCATTCCACAGACGGACACTCAGGTTTTGCAAAACGTCATCCTTGAACAGTTCGTGGAGCAGACGTACCGTCAACTCGGCGGCCGGGTCTTGCGTGTTATTTTGTGTGCCAGACATTAGATTCTCCTTTCCGGCAAAAAGCCTTGATACAAACTTTTTTGAACGAACGTTTGAAACGCTCAAACCGCTTCGGGTTGTTTCTGCGCCAGGGTTTCGACGCAAGCATTCAGGACATCAGTGGGAAGCGTTTCGATTTCGCCCGCGTCGCACAGCGCAGCCACCTGCGGGTCAATTGGCAGTCGTGCCAGAACTGGCGCTCCCGCCAGCGTAGCCGCTTCGTCGGCATGGCTGGGCCCAAAAATATCGTAGCGCTTGCCCGTATCCGGAGCAACAAACCCGGCCATATTCTCAATGACACCCAGGATCGGCACGTTGACCGCTTGCGCCATCTTGACGGCCTTCCGCACGATCATATTCGCCAGTGACTGCGGCGTGGTGACCATCAGGATCCCGTTGATGGGCAGGCTTTGCATCACGGTCAATGCGGCATCCGAGGTGCCGGGCGGCAGGTCAACCAGCAGGGTATCCAGCACGCCCCATTCCACGTCGCCCCAGAATTGCTTGATGGCGCCAGAGATCATTGGACCGCGCCAGATGACCGCTTCCCCCTCATCCGGCAGCAGGAAATTGATCGACATCATTTTGATGCCTGTGCGACTTTGGACCGGCTCGATCCCTGTTTCATTCCCTTTCGGTGGTCCATGCACTCCGAAGAGTTTGGGAATACTGGGGCCGGTGATATCCGCGTCCAAGATGCCTACCCGTTGACCAGCGCGTTTCAACGCTGTTGCCAAGAGACCGGTGACCAGCGATTTTCCCACCCCTCCTTTACCGCTCATAACGGCAATAACGCGCTCGATCCGGTTGTTGGCCGCGGCGACCCCGGGATGCTCATTCGTTCCCAAGACGGCTTGGCGTTCCTGCTCATTCATCGCCCCCAGCGTAATTTGAACTTCATGTACGCCGGGCAATGCTAGAACAGCCGCACGGGCATCCCGTTCCAGTTGGTCGCGCAGCGGACATTCAGGGATGGTAAGCGCCAGGACGAAAGAAACCCTTCCATCATTTACTGAGAGATCGCGCACCATGTTGAGATCCACCAAACTGCGATGTAGTTCGGGGTCCATTACCTTTTTCAAGACTTCCATTACATCTGAAGTTGTTGCCATTCTTTATCCTTTCAACTTGATTTCCAATTTTCCTTGCGGCTTAAGCCCTTCCAGCAGGGCTTGGGTAGCCGTGCCATCGGTGGTGGCACGTTCATACAACGCCTGTAATTGTTCCTTCGGCTCTGTGCTCTGAATTGACAGGGTATATTGCAGATCTTCGAAACCTAAAGGTTCCCAGCGTTTCAACGCGCTGAACTCAATGCTCGTATCTTCGACTTTTAGCCCCATTTCAGCCGCGCCTTTGGTCACGTTGGATAAGATGCACGCGCCAAAGGCTGCCAGGACGGTTTCAGGAGCGGTGAAGCCCAGGTTAGGATCCTTGCCCTGAATCGCCAGCGTAATCTTTTGACCGTGCGTTTCGGCGACGGCTTGTTGCTGGCTGATTCGTTTTACGTTCACTTTGAATTTCTTCATTTCGGTTGTTTGTGTGTTCATTGCAGTCATTTCCTTTTCAGTTTGAATTTATGCCAATCCCAGCAGGATAAAGCGGATACCGATAAGTACCAGCAAGGGGGCAATAATCCAAGTGACAATTTGATTCAGTTTGGGCGACCAGAAACGGTTCACCCCCAACGCGGTCAGAGTGACCAGAATAAAGGCATAAACAGCCAGTCCCAGGTCGGCGGGAGCGAGCGCGGTTCCCGTTGCTACCTGTGCGCCGACCGCGCTCCAAGCTGCTGAGGTGACGCCCACCGTGGCCAGTGCATAGGCGCGTTGCGGGTGGTGCCCCATCGCCCAGTTATAAATTGGCACACTGAAAGGCTTGCCACCCGCCGAAAGCAGGCCGGTCAGCCCGCCAAATAGGAACGAAACCGGCGCCAGCCAGGCTGGGTGCGCCTTGTCATCCTTTTCGGGCAAGGGCTTGATGAGCACCATGCGCAGACCGGCCAGGATGGCATACGCACCCAGCACGACCATCAAAATGGGCGCGGGCGTCTGCAAGCCAAGCAACCGTCCCAAGATTCCGCCCAGAACCGCTGAGAGAATGAGTATGGCCCAGTCTTCGCGTACCGATTTCAGCGCCTCACTCTGGCGCAGCGCCAGCATTAACGAAGCCAGGGCAACCACCACCAGGTTGATGGTGATGGACTGCTGGATGGGCAGTCTCACCAGGCTGGTGAGCAGAATGACCAGGAAAAAGCGGTCCACCCAGGATTTGATGGATGCGGTCACAAAGCCCACGATCAGGCTTGCCAACAGAACTTTAAGAAGCAGGAAAATGCTTGGATTCATACCGCAAACCTCAATAGATGGATTTTTATACCATTCCCAATACCAGCAGGCCGCCCCACACAGCCAGCCCGCCGAGAAAGACCCACAGGATGTCTATCTTGAACCAGCGCACGGCAATGAAGGCAGCACCTGCCAGCGCAAACGCTGCCGGGCCGGTCAGCGCCACCCCTCCCAACTGCAGCAGCACTACCGCCAGCAGGCCGACGAAAGACGCCATCACCCCGGCCAGCGCGCCGCGCACGGCTTTCAGATTTCGGATGCGAGCAAAAACTTCGGTGAACACCAATGTCATCGCAAAGGACGGCGAAAAGATGGCAAAGGTCGCCAGCAAGCCGCCCCAAAATCCCCCCAGTTTATAACCCACAAACGTGGCCGTAATCAGGAACGGGCCGGGCGTTATTTGTCCTAGGGCGATCCCATCCGCAAACTGGCCCATTGTCAGCCATTGATGGGCTTCCACCGCCTCAGATTGAATCAGCGGGATGATGGTCGTGCCGTTGCCGAAGGCGACCGAACCGATTTTGAACAGAGATAAAGCCAGCCCGCCCATCTCGGATTTCAGACTCCACGAAAAAGCGACTACGACCAGAATCGTCGCCACCACCGCCCCAATACCTACCCAGCGCTTTGCCGAGACCGGTTCCACCTTCGGGGTGGTGGGTTTGCCCGCCCCAGCCATTTTTCCTGTGCCTGCCGCCGGGCGGATCAGCCAAGCTCCCAGCGCCAATGCGACCAATACAATTACAATCGCGTTGACCTTGAACAGCAGGGCGCCAAAGGCCAGCAGCATGATGACTGCCTGCGTACGCTGCTGAATGTTGCGTCCGCCCATCTCTAGGGTGACGTTGAGCAGGATGCCCACCACCAGCGCTTCAATCCCCAGAAAGAGCGAGTGCACCCAGGGCAGGTTCCCTGCGGTAAAGTAGAACGCCGAAAGGACTGACATCAAGACAAAAGAAGGCAGGATAAAGCCGGTCGTTGCCAGGATTGCGCCAATTACGCCGCGCAGTTTGTAGCCCACGTAGGCGCTGAAATCCACCATGATGGGACCGGGGTAGAGTTGCACCATTGCCAGCCCTTCGTTCATTTCCTCTTCGCTCAGCCAGTGATGATCCATCACCAGCGCCTTAAGTTTTTGGATGATGGCCCAACCGAAGGCGGTCAGGCCGACGACGAAATAGGAGGTAAAGATGGTCCAAAGAGAGATTTGTGGGCGTGGTTCAGTTTCAGTGATTTCAGCAGTCATAAAGTGTTCCTTTTTTAGATTTGTGCCGGTGAAGGCGTTGAGTTTGTAAGACGGGCAATGGTTCCAGTTGGCGGCAACATTACCATTCCAACCAGCACCAGAGAGGCGGCAACCCACATGGCGACCGACGGATTCCACACGGCGATCAACAGCGCACCCAAAGCTGGAGCGTACAAGCCGCGCATGCCGCAGGTCAGCAGATGCAAACCAGACAGGTCATCCGTGCCATAGTGGGCGTGATTGATTGCGAATAGCCGCCAGCCGACCGAAATGGCCGAGCCGCCGATCCCGCACAGGATGTTGGCAAACAACAATTCCCAGAAAGACCCGCCGAGGGCGTACAAGACCGCCATGCCCACGACGGCAAGCATCCCCAGCCGAAAGGCGTTGACAATGTGCGCAGGCGTTTCATTTAACCGCCGTCCCCAAAACCACGCAGCGGCCACCAGCGTCAAGCTGTTGACAGCCAGCAAGATGCCAATCTGTGTGTTGTCGAGTTTCAATTGTTTTACTTCGATCAATGGGAAGGCGGGCAGCATCATCACCATGCCTGTTCCGGCGACCATGAGGGTCAGCACCATGCGCCGGATGAGACTGTCCTGTTGTAGAATTTGCCAGGGAGAAGCCGCCCCTTCCTGGGTTTTGTTAGTGAGGTTGGGGAAAGGTAGGTAAGATGCGGCGGCTACTCCCGTGCTGACGGCGGCGATTGCCAGCGTGACGAAAACGCCCAGCG